>Ga0206116_1001299_pt1 | contig 14402 bp, 11 predicted proteins | sample 3A1Ametagenome_FD_178000 | JGI IMG/M metagenome (GOLD analysis project Ga0206116, IMG submission 178000) | Enriched microbial communities from leaf-cutter ant dump, University of Wisconsin, Madison, United States - 3A1A | ecosystem: Environmental > Terrestrial > Nest > Insects nest > Nest dump...
CGCACAAGCTGATCTCATATGCCCCGTGGACGGTGCCATCAGCCAGTTCGGCGCCACCGAGCGCGACCAGATCTTCCAGGCCAAGGGCCACAGCTATTCCACCACCGCGCTCGTGGGCGGCGACGCACAACTGGCCGCGCGCTTCGAGAACGGCCATTTCGCCACGCTGTACCTGAGCCCCCGCGACTACCACCGCATCCACATGCCCTGCGCGGGCGAACTCACGCGCATGGTCCACGTGCCCGGCGACCTGTTCTCGGTGAACCCGACCACGGCGCGCGGCGTGCCGGGCTTGTTCGCACGCAACGAGCGCGTGGTGTGCGTCTTCGAGTCCGCACAGGGGCCGTTCGTGCTGGTACTGGTGGGCGCGACCATCGTGGGCAGCATGGCGACCGTGTGGCACGGGCAGGTCAACCCGCCCCGGCCTGGCACGCCGCGCCAGTGGGACTATGCGGCGGGCCAGGTCAGCTTGCGGCAGGGAGATGAAATGGGCCGCTTTCTGCTGGGCTCCACCGTGGTGATGCTGTTCCCGCAAGGGCCGCTGCGGTTCAACCCGGATTGGGCCCCTGCTCGGCCTATCCGGCTGGGGGAAGAAATGGCCGCGCTCGGGGCGGGCTGATGGAAAACCTGCTCATCACCATCGCGGGGCTTATCACCATCGGGCTCGTGGCCTATTTCATGCGGCGTTCCAAGCACCAGGACAGCACACGAACCGACCTGAAGATTACCCGCATCGCCACCCACCCGCCCCTGGGCAGCGTGTTGGAGGCCAACACACCCATCACGGTGACCATGGACTACCGCTACAGCGCGCCCCGCGAGCCGCTGTACATCTGGGTGAAAATCCTCGACACCACCTACGACTCTATCTATGAAGGTTCGCGGGACTGCCTGCATCCGGGCACCGGCCAGATTAGCCGCTCCGTGCAGCTGACGCAGGCAGGCACGGTGCGTGAACTGTTCATCGTCGCCAAGAACAAGGATTTCGTGGAAGTGTTCAGCCAGGCGCTGATGGTGGACTTCACCTACGAGCAGGCCGACCTGGACGAGGCGCAGCTGAACGATGGCAAGGGGTCGGAGATCACCGGCATCCAGCTCTCCATCCCCTCCCCCGCCGTGCTCCAAACCGGCACGCGGATCGACGTTGACCTTGAGTACGCCATCAATACCGAAGAAGGCCTGGACATGTGGGTGATCCCAGAGACACAGGCCAACATGACCTACGAGGGCACCACGGGAAAGCAGGCGGGCACGGGGGTCGTGCGCAAGCACTTCACCATCGTGGATCCGTGCAGGCTCGACAGTATCCGGCTGGTCATGAAGAACGCCGCCAACCAAACGGTTTACGAACGCAGCGTACCGGTGGACTACACCTTTACCGCGTAGCCGGCAATCGGACGTGCTGCGGACGTGCCATGCCGGTCAGCCTAGCACTGAGCGGACGCAAAAGCGAGCACAGCCTCCAGCATGCGTCTGAGGTGCGGCTGCACGCCCGCCGCCAACTCGGGCAGGTAGTCGAACGGTAATGCCTCCTGCATGTAGCTGCATTGCGTCATCTCCAGTTGCACGGCATGCACGCCCTGCCCCGGCTGGCCGTAGTGGCGGGTGATGTAGCCGCCCTTGAAGCGGCCATTGAGCACCGCCGTGTAGCCCGGCGCAGCTTTGGCAATTTGGAGCAGTTCGGCAGCCAGTTCGGGGGCGCAGCTTGCGCCGTCTGCCGTGCCCAGGTTCAGGTCGGGCAGCTTGCCCTCGAAGAAGCGCGGCAGCACGGAGCGGATGGAGTGGGCGTCCCACAGCACGGCCACGCCGTGGTTGGCGCGGATGCGGTCCAGCTCGGCGCGCAGTTGGGCGTGGTACGGGGCCCAGACAGCCTCGCGGCGTTCTGTGATTTCTGCGTCGCCGGGCACGTCGCCCTGGGCGTAGATAGGGGTGTCGTCGAAGGTGTCCACGGGGCACAGGCCGGTGACGCTCTGGCCGGGGTAAAGGCTGGCACCGTCTGGCGGGCGGTTCAGGTCCACCACGTAGCGCGAATGCGTGGCGACGAGGATGGATGCGCCCATGTCTTTGGCGAAGGCGTACAGGCGCTCCATGTGCCAGTCGGTGTCGGGCACGTGGCGGGCTTCGTCGGTGAAGCGCGCAGCCAGCTCAGGCGGAACGTAGGTGCCTGCGTGGGGCATGGAGATGAGCAGGGGCTGGGTGCCTTGGTGGAAGGTGAAGGGCTGCATGGCGGGTGTCAGGGATGGATGGTGGCGGAGCGTGCGGCGATGAAGGCTTGCGCGGCGGACTCGTGCAGGGCATGGCGGCCATCGGCCAAGCGCTGCACGCCTGCTGCCCACAGGCTGTGGATGGCCGATGTGCGGTGGCTACCGAAGACGTGGGCCGAGAGCATGCTGGGCGCGGGCAGGCCCGCCAGCGCGACGTGTTGCGCGTCCAGCGCCACCATGTCGGCCTGCTGGCCCACGGCCAGGCCCCCGATGGCACGGCCTGCCGCCTGCGCCCCGCCCTGCACGGCTTGCAGCGTCATGGCGGTGGCGACCTGGGGCTGGGCGGCTGTGGCGAGCACGTTGCGCTGGCGCAGGGACAGGCGCTGGCCGTATTCAAGCATCAGCAGTTCCTCCGCCGCGTTCACGCAGGCGTGGCTGTCGGAGCCCACGCCCCAGCGGCCGCCGTATTGCAGCCACAGGGGCATGTCGAAGATGCCGTCGCCCAGGTTGGCTTCGGTTGTGGGGCAGATGCCCGCCACGGCGCGGGTGGCTGCGGCGGCGGCGTACTCCAAGGGCGTCATGTGCGTGGCGTGGACGAGGCACCAGCGTTCGTTGACGGAAGCATGGTCCAGCAGCCATTGCACGGGGCGCTGGCCGCTCCAGGCGATGCAGTCCTCCACCTCCTGCGTCTGCTCGGCGATGTGGATGTGGATGGGGGCTCGAGGGTTGAGCGCGTTCAGCCCTTGCAACGCGGCGACAAGGCTGTCGGGCGGCACGGCGCGCAGGGAATGGGGAGCAAGGCCCCAATTGGCCTCTGGCCCTTGTGCAGCGGGCGCAATCTGCTCCAATAATGAGAGCATGCTGTCAGTGCTGCGGATAAAGCGGCGCTGGTCGTCACGCGGCGGCTTGCTGCCAAAGCCGCTGGTCTGGTAGAGCACGGGCAGCAGCGTGATGCCGATGCCTGCATTGCGCGCGGCGCGCAGCAGGGCCAGGGACAGCGTGGCGTCGTCGGCATAGGGCTGGCCGTCCTGCGCGTGGTGGACGTAGTGGAATTCGCAGACCGACGTGTAGCCCGCCTCCAGCATCTCCACGTAGAGCCAAGTGGCGATGGCCTCCAGCGACTCGGGCGTGATCTGCGCCGCAAAGCGGTACATCAGGTTGCGCCAGCTCCAGAAGCTGTCCTGGGCCTCGGCGCGGTATTCAGTCAAGCCCGCGAAGGCGCGCTGGAAGGCGTGCGAGTGCAGGTTGGGCATGCCGGGGATCACGGGGCCGGGGGCGGCAGGCGCCGCGCCTTGCGTTGCATCGGGCGTGACGGCGGTGATGCGCCCTGCGCCGTCCCAAGTAATGAGCACATTGCGCGCCCAGCCGGTGGGCAGCAATGCGTTGGCAGCGAACAGTTGACTCATGGCGTGGCTCCATGAATGCGCCCCTGCCGCACGATGGTGCGGGCGGGCTTGTGGCCGAACCAGTAGGCCAGTTCCGCCGCGTCGGCGAAGGGCCACAGCACGAAGTTGGCGGGGCGGCCCGAGGCGATCAGGCCGTGCGTGGTTTGCAGGCCCAGTGCGCGTGCGGCGTGCGTGGTGATGCCCGCCAGGGCCTCGGGCACGGTCAGGCGGAACAGCGTGCAGGCCATGTTCGCCATCAGCAGCAACGACAGCGCAGGCGAGGTGCCGGGGTTGTGGTCGGTGGATACCGCCATGGGCACGCCCGCATCGCGCAGCGCCTGGATGGGCGGCAGGTGCGTGTCGCGCAGCGTGTAGTACGCGCCGGGCAGCAGCACGGCGACGGTGCCTGCGGCCTTCATGGCGGCGATACCGTCAAGCGAAAGGTGCTCGATGTGGTCGCACGACAGCGCGCCATAGCGTGCGGCCAGGGTCGCGCCGCCCATGTCGGAGAGCTGTTCGGCATGCAGCTTGACGGGGATGCCCAGCTTTTGCGCGGCCTGGAAGACCTGCTCCGTCTCGGCCAGCGTGAAGGCGATGCGTTCGCAGAACACGTCCACGGCATCCACCAGCCCTTCTTGCGCCAGGGCGGGCAGCATGTCGTTGCAGACCGCATCGACGTAATCCTGGCTGCGGCCCGCGTACTCGGGCGGCAGCGCGTGCGCGCCGAGGAAGGTGGTGCGCACCGTGACGCCAAAGGCTTCGCCCAGGCGGCGGGCCACGCGCAGTTGCTTGCGTTCATGTGGAAGCGAAAGGCCGTAGCCGGACTTGATTTCGATGGCGCATACGCCCTCGTCCAACAGGGCTTGCAGGCGCGGGGCGGCCAGGGCGAAAAGCTCGTCTTCAGACGCCTCGCGCGTGGCGCGCACGCTGGAGACGATGCCGCCGCCTGCCTTTGCGACCTCTTCGTAAGTCGCGCCCGCCAAGCGCATGGCGAATTCGTTGGCGCGCTGGCCGCCATAGACGAGGTGGGTGTGGCAATCCACCAGCCCCGGCGTGGCGAGCGCGCCGCCCGAGTCGTGGCGCGGCATGGCGGCGTAGGCGGCGGGCAGCGCGGATGCGGGGCCGACCCAGCGCACCGTGCCGTCCTGTACCACGATGCAATCGGCAGGCAGCGGCACGTCGGCCACGGTGAGTTCAGGCACGGGCCGCAGGTTGTGCCAGATACCGTCGGCGCTAGGGGCTGTCTGCTGATTCATGGGATTACTATTGTTTTGATCGCTTCCAACGCTTATCCATCAAGCGCTGGAGTCCAATTTCATTCATATTTTTCCAGTGCGATCCAGGCCAGCACGGATTCGCCATCCACAGGCTGGATGCGCCCGCCCTGCCCGTCCATCCACCAGAAGCCCTGGCCCGGCGCCAGCAGGCGCGCCGCACCTTGCCAGCGGCCTTGCAGCACCATGCACAGTCCGGCGGGTGCGGTGAGCGGCGCTTCGCGCAGCACCTGCACTTGGCCGCTCCACGCGCCCCGGCGCAGCATGAGGTTGAAGTCCGTCGAGGGGCCGCCCAGCATGGCGCAGTCCACGGGCTCGTCGCCCGAGAAGGCGAAGGGCTGCCAGCGCTCGCTCAGCGCATGTTCCCAGCCATTGCCGCGAAGATGCACGCCATCGCCCTCCAGCAGCATGATCTGCCGATCCACGCCGGGAAAAGCCGAGAACGGCCCCGGCGCGGCGATGGTGGCGACGCTCACGCGCCAGCCGAATCCGTCCATACCTGTGCCGGGCGGCCAGCAGGCCAGCTCGCGCGTGCTGCCGCCGCCGTTCTTCCACGGCGTGGCGGGGATGGCGGCGAGGTTGAAGAATTCCACGGTCATACCAGCACGGGGAACAAGGGATGCTCCATGGCCGCCCCGGCGGGCAACTCGTCGGCCAGCCCTGGGAATTCCGGCGAGGTCTTCCACGGCCGGGGCGCGTGGCGGATGTCGTCGCCCAGGAAGCGCACCGAGAACACGCGCCGCCGGTTCGGCCCCTCCACCCCGCCGGACGCATGCAGCGTGAGCATGTGGAAGCACACCACATCGCCCGGCTCGATCTCCCAGCCGACGATCGGGAAGTCAGCGCGGTGGCCCTCCACGTCCGGCAGGTCTTGCAGGCTGCCTTCGGGGAACCACTTGGCCTGGTTGTCCATGAAGGTGCGCGGCATCAGCCACGGCCCCTTGTGCGAACCGGCCACGAATTCGAGCGTGGCGGCGCGTGAGACGGGATCGACGGGAATCCACATGCTCACGTTCTGCATGCCCTCGATGTTGTAGTAGGGCTGGTCCTGGTGCCAGGGCGTTTTCTGGCGCGTGCCGGGCTCCTTGACCAGCACGTGGTCGTGGTACAGGCGCACGCCGTGCGATTGCATGAGGCGCTGCGCGGCCAGGGCCAGTGGCGTGTCGCGCACGAAGCGGCCGAACTGGGGGATGTGCTGCCAGTTGCAGAAATCCTCGAAGAAGCGGCCTGGGTCGTCGGGGCGGCTGGCGATCTTGGCGCGGGGGCTGGGCGCGGCCAGGTTGGCGTCGATGCCGTCGCGCAGCAGGGCCACTTCGTCGGGCGTGAGGAGCTGCTTGATGCAGATGGCACCGTCGCGGGCGAAGTCGGCCACCTGGGCGTCGCTCAGGCGCTGCTGCAAGCGTTGTTGAAAAGCGTCCGTCATTCACTTCGCCATGGGCAGTTTCAGACCTTGCTTTTTAGCCGTTTCCACCGCTAGTTCGTAGCCCGCATCGGCATGGCGCATCACGCCGCTGCCGCAGTCGTTGACCAGCACGCGGGCCAGGCGCTCTGCCGCCGCATCCGTGCCATCGGCCACGATGACCATGCCCGAGTGCTGCGAGTAGCCCATGCCCACGCCGCCGCCATGGTGCAGGCTGACCCAGGTGGCACCGCCCGCGGTGTTGAGCAGCGCGTTGAGCAGCGGCCAGTCGCTCACGGCGTCGGTGCCGTCGCGCATGCCCTCGGTCTCGCGGTTGGGGCTGGCGACGGAGCCGGTGTCCAGGTGGTCGCGGCCGATGACGATGGGGGCCTTCAGCTCGCCGTTCTTCACCATCTCGTTGAAGGCCAGTCCGGCGATATGCCGCTCGCCCAGCCCCAGCCAGCAGATGCGCGCGGGCAGGCCCTGGAAGGCGATGCGCTCGCCCGCCATGTCCAGCCAGCGGTGGACGTGTTTGTTCTCGGGAAACAGCTCCTTGATCTTGGCGTCGGTCTTGCGGATGTCCTCGGGGTCGCCCGAGAGCGCCACCCAACGGAACGGGCCCTTGCCTTCGCAGAACAGCGGGCGGATGTAGGCGGGCACGAAGCCGGGGAAGTCGAAGGCGTTTTTCACGCCTTCGTCAAAGGCCACCTGGCGGATGTTGTTGCCATAGTCCACCGTGGGGATGCCCATGCTCTGGAAGTCCAGCATGGCCTGCACATGGACGGCGCAGGAGCGGGCTGCGGCTTTCTTCAGCACTTCGTGCTGCGTCACGTCCTGCTGCGCAGCGCGCCACTGGGCCACCGTCCAGCCTGCGGGCAGGTAGCCGTTGACAAGGTCATGGGCGGAGGTCTGGTCGGTGACCAGGTCGGGCTTCAAGCCGCCGGCCTGGGCGCGCTTGACCAGTTCGGGCAGCACCTCGGCGGCGTTGCCCAGCAGGGCGATGGAGATGGCCTCTTTCGCTGCCGTGTGCTGGCGGATAAGTTCGATGGCATGGTCGATGTCACGCGCCTGCTTATCGACATAGCGCGTGCGCAGGCGGAAGTCGATGCTGCTTTGCTGGCATTCGATGTTGAGCGACACCGCGCCCGCAAACGTGGCGGCTAGCGGCTGCGCGCCGCCCATGCCGCCCAGGCCGGCGGTCAGAATCCACTTGCCCGCGAGCGAGCCGCCGTAGTGCTGGCGGGCAGCCTCGGCAAACGTTTCATACGTGCCCTGTACGATGCCCTGGGTGCCGATGTAGATCCAGCTCCCGGCGGTCATCTGGCCGTACATGAACAGGCCCTTCTGGTCCAGTTCGCTGAAATGCTCCCAGTTGGCCCACTTGGGCACGAGGTTGGAGTTGGCGAGCAGCACGCGGGGCGCGTTGGCGTGGGTCTTGAACACTCCTACTGGCTTGCCGGACTGGATGAGCAGGGATTCGTCCTCGTTCAGGTCTTTCAGCGAGGCCAGGATCTGGTCAAAGCATTCCCAGTTGCGCGCAGCGCGGCCAATGCCGCCATAGACCACGAGATCCTGCGGGCGCTCCGCCACCTCGGGATCGAGGTTGTTCTGGATCATGCGGTAGGCGGCTTCGATGAGCCAGTTCTTGCAGGTGATGTCGCTGCCGCGAGGGGCGCGGATAACGCGGCTGGCGTCGTGGCGGGGGTCGGCGGCTGCGGACAGGATGGCGTCGTTGGCGTTCATGGTGAGTCTCCTTACAAGGTGTGGCTGGGCAGGCAGGCGGTGAGGGGCGCGGGCCATGCGGACTGCTGCGCCCAGGCGCGCATGGCTTCGATGTCGGGGGCGAGGTAGCGGTCTTGCTCCAGGTAGGCCACGCGCTCGCGGATGGCGGTGAATTGCTGTTCGATCAGGGGCGAAGATTTCAGGCTGCGGTCGAACTCCATGCCCTGTGCGGCAGCCATGGCCTCGATGCCGACCATCACCGCCGCGTTGCGCACCATGTCCGTCAGGCGGCGCGCGCCGTAGGTGGCCATGGAGACGTGGTCTTCCTGGTTGGCGGACGTGGGCAGGCTGGTCACGCTGCTGGGGTTGGCGAGGCACTGGTTCTCCGCCGCCAGGGCGGCGGCGGTGACCTGCGCGATCATGAAGCCGGAGTTCACGCCGCTGTCGCGGATCAGGAACGCGGGCAGGCCCGACAGGCCGGGGTCGAGCAGCAGCGACAGGCGGCGCTCGGAAATCGCGCCGATCTCGGCCACGGCCAGCGCGATGATGTCGGCCACGAAGGCCACGGGCTCGGCGTGGAAGTTGCCGCCCGAAATCACGTCGCCGTTATCGAACACCAGGGGATTGTCGGACGCCGCATTCGCCTCGATGGCGAGCACGCGGGCGGCATGGTGCAGGTTGTCCAGGCAGGCGCCCATCACCTGGGGCACGCAGCGGATGGAATACGGGTCTTGCACGCGGCCACAGTTGGGGTGCGAGGGGTCGATCTCGCTGCCATCCAGCAGCGCACGCACGGCGGCGGCCACGGCGATCTGCCCGGCCTGCCCGCGTGCCTCGTGGATGCGCGCATCGAAGGGCTTGACCGAACCCTTGATGGCTTCGAGCGACAGCGCGCCCGCCACTAGGGCTGCGGCAAACACGCTCTCGGCCCCAAACAGCCCCGCCAGCGCCAGCGAGGTGGACACCTGCGTGCCGTTGAGCAGCGCCAGCCCTTCCTTGGGCCCCAGCACGAAAGGCTCCAGCCCCACCGAGCGCATGGCCTCGGCGCCAGACACCACCGCGCCCTGCACCTTCGCCTGCCCTTCCCCGATCAGCACGCAGGCCAGGTGCGCCAGCGGCGCGAGGTCGCCCGATGCGCCCACCGAGCCCTTGGCCGGGATCACGGGCAGCACATTCGCATTCGCCAGCGCCAGCAACGCATCCACCAGCGCGGGCCGCACGCCCGAATGGCCGCGCGCCAGGCTCACGGCCTTGGTGGCGAGGATGAGCCGCACCACGTCATCCGCCAGCGCGTCGCCCGTGCCCACGCTGTGCGACAGCACCAGATTGCGCTGCAGCTCGGCCAGCCGGTCGTGCGCGATCTTGGTGCTGGCGAGCTTGCCAAAGCCGGTGTTGATGCCATAGACCACCTGGTCTTCATCGACGATGCGCTGCACCGTGGCCTGCGATGCCTGCATCAGCGCGCGGGCCGACGCATCCAGCGCCAGTTGAACGGGCCCCGCATGGATGCGGCGCAGTTCGGCCAGCGTGACGCGGCCAGGGTGCAAGGTGATGTTCTGTGTCATGAAGCGATCCTGTATATACAAGTTGGCACGAGCGAAAACGGTTGGCAAAAAATTCAGCCGGCGACCGGGTTGCCGTCCGCCCGGAAGCGGCTGCCCAGCCGGTAGCGCGTGGCCGGGTGCAGGCAGCGCACCACGGTGATCGGCACGCCGCGCGACCATGTGCGGCGCGTGAGCAGCAGGCAGGGCTCCTGCGGCGACATCTCCAGCAGCGCGGCCTGCTCGGCGGTGGGCATGACGGCATCGACCACGTGCTCGATCTGGTCGAACGGAACGTTGCGCACCAGGTATTCCGACGGCTGCATCTGCGAGAAATCCTGCGCCGCGAACCGGGGCACCTGGCGCGGGCTCACGTGGCGGTCTTCCAGTTGCACGGGCAGGCCGTCCTCGCGGTGGATGCACAGCGAATGGAACACCGATTCGCCCGTGCGCAAGTCCAGGGCGGCGGCCACTTCCAGCGTGGCGGAGGTGCGCTCCACCGTCAGCACGTCGCAGCGGTAGTCGTGCCCGCGCTGGCGGATCTCGCTGGCGAGGTTGGCGATCTGCAAGAGCGTGGACTGGGGCTTGTCCTCTGCCACAAAGCTGCCCACGCCCGCCACGCGCACGATGCGGCCCTGCTCCGCCAGCTCGCGCAGGGCGCGGTTCACCGTCATGCGCGAGATGCCGAACTGGGTGACCAGCTCGTTCTCGGACGGCAACCGGTCGCCCGCGCGCCAGAGGCCCTCCTGGATGCGGCGCGAGATATGGTCCTTGACCTGCTCGTACAGCGCCATGCCCTGCGCGGGCGCAGGGTTCTTGGGTTGGCGTGCAGGGCGGGCGCTCATGGCGGTGCTCAGTGCAGGTCCGCCGCCATGGACTCGGCGCGGATTTCTTCCGTCAGGCGCGCCTTCAAGTCCATGAACTCGGGGCTGGTCTTGATCGTGTAATGGCGCGGGTGCGGCAGGTCAACGGCGATCTCGCTCTTGATGCGGCCCGGCCGCGCGCTGAACACGGCCACGCGGTTGGCCATGAAGATGGCCTCGTCGATGTCGTGCGTGACGAACATTACGGTCTTGCGCTCGGCCTCCCAGATGCCCAGCAGCAGCTCCTGCATCAGCACGCGCGTCTGGTTGTCCAGCGCGCCGAAGGGCTCGTCCATCAGCAAAATCTTGGGGTCGTTGGCGAGCGCCCGCGCAATGGCCGTGCGCTGCTGCATGCCGCCCGAGAGCTGCTTGGGGTAGTGCTGCTCGAAGCCGCGCAGCCCCACCTTGGCGATGAAGTAGGCGGCGCACTCTTTCTGCTGCGCCTCGGGCATGCCGCGCTCGCGCAGGCCGAAGCGGATGTTCTGCTCGATGGTGAGCCAGGGGAACAGCGTGTAGCTCTGGAACACCATGCCCCGGTCGGCGCCCGGCCCCAGCACGGGCTGGTCGTCCAGCAGCACCTGGCCGGTGCTCGGGAAGTCCAGCCCCGCCACGATGCGCAGCAGCGTGGACTTGCCGCAGCCCGAGGGGCCGAGGATGGTGACGAAGTCGTTCTCGCGCACGTCGAAGTCCACGGGCAGCAGTGCCTGGGTGGACTGGCCGCGCGGCCCCTGGAAGGTGCGCGAGACGGCGCGGATGGACAGTTGGTGCGGGGTCGTCGTCACAGCGTGCTCCAGGCAAACAGGCGCCGGTTCACGGCCTTGAAGAGGAAGTCCGACACCAGGCCGATGACCCCGATGACGATGATGCCGAAGATGATCTGCCCCGTGTTGAGCAGCGCCTGGCTGTCCACGATCATGTGGCCAATGCCGGACGAGGAGCCGATCAGCTCGGCCACGATGATGTAGGTCCAGGCCCAGCCCAGCACCAGGCGCAGCGTCTCGGCGATGCCGGGCGCGGCGCCCGGGATCAGCACGCGCAGCACCACGCCGCGGTTGCCCGCGCCCAGGGTGTAGGCGGCCTCCACCAGGTCGCGCCGCGCGCTGCCCACGGTGACGGCCACCATCAGGATGATCTGGAACACCGAGCCGATGAAGATGACCAGCAGCTTCTGCGCCTCGCCGATGCCCGCCCACAGGATGAGCAGCGGGATGAAGGCCGAGGCCGGCAGGTAGCGGCAGAAGGACACGAAGGGCTCCAGGAACGCCTCGACGGGCTTCCACGCCCCCATGCAAATGCCCAGCGGCACGGCCACCACGGCCGCGAGCAGGAAGCCGCCGACCACGCGCCACACCGTCATGCCGATGTCGTGCAGGAAGTTGAATTCCGTGAACAGCAGCCAGCCCTCGCGCAGCATGGTCATGGGGCTGGCGAGGAAGGTGGGCGACACGAAGCCGCCCAGCGTGGCCGCCGACCAGACGGCGACGAACACCACGAAGAAGCCCACGCCCAGCAGCCAGCGGGCCTGCGGGCCCACGGGTTCGAGCGGCACCATCCAGCGCCGCGGGCGCGGCGCGGCGGGAGCCTGGGTTGTCGCAACGGGCGGGACGGCAGTCGTCGTGGCTTGCATGGCTTACTTGATGAAGCTGGCGTCGAACATGGCGTCGAAGTTCTCGGGCGCCTTGCGGATCACGCCGGCCTCCAGCAGGATGGCCGTGGCCTCCTTCATGAACTGCGTGAGTTCGCCGGCGAAGAACTTCTGGTTGGCCGCCTTGTCCTGCCAGCGCAGGTAGGCGGACGACTTGGCAAAGGCCTCGCCCGTCTGCTTGACGGCCGAGCCCATGAACTCGTTGGCCTTGGCCGGGTCGGCCTTGATCATCTCCAGCGCCTCGAAGTACGAGTTGGTCAGCGCCTGGGCTGCCTTGGGGTTGGCCTTGAGCCATTCGGGGGCGCAGCCCACCGTGTCCATCACCATGGGGTAGTCGATGGTGGTGGCCAGGATCTTGCCGGCCTGCGGGTTGGCGCGCACGGTGGAGAGGTAGGGCTCGTAGGTCATGGCCGCGTCGTTCTGGCCGGCCACGAAGGCCTGCGCGGCGGGCTGGGGTTCGAGCGAGACGGTCTTCACGTCCTTGAGGCTCATGCCGTTCTTGCTGAGCATCCAGGCCAGGCCGAAGTACGGCGCCGTGCCCGGCGCGCTCACAGCCACGGTCTTGCCCTTGAGGTCGGCGAAGCCCTTCACGTCGTTGCGCACGGCGATGCCGTCGGCGCCGTAGGACTTGTCCATCTGGAAGATCTGCACGATGGGCACGCCGTTGGCGTTCCAGGCCACGTGCGTCTCCACCGTCGTGGCGGCGCACTGGATGGACTTGGAGGCCAGGGCCAGGTGGCGGTCCTTCTGCGGGATCATCTTGAGCTCCACGTCCAGGCCGTTTTTCTTGAAGATGCCCGCCTTGTCGGCCAGCGTGAGCGGGGCAAAACCCGTCCAGCCCGACATGCCCAGCGCGATCTTCGCGTCCTGCGCCTGGGCCGGAGCGGCCAGGGCCACCATGCATGCCGCCGCCACTGCCGCCATCGGCGCCCATTTCCCAACCGATCGAGTCATCGTCATCATCTCAGCTCCTGTTTGAAGAAAGTACCCCGGTCCGCACCTGCATTCCGGCCACCATGATGACAGTTGCAGCATACCTGTATATACAGGGTAAACGCTAGCCTTTCCTGCCATGTAAATGGGGTGCCGTCATCTTAGCAAGAACGGGGCCAGGGCCTGATAACTATGCAATTGATAGCTGCTAGCGCTTGCTGGACAAGCGCTGGAGCCCGATTTGGCTTGTATTCCGAAGTTCAGCCTGCCACGGGCAGCCGCACCAGGACGGACAGGCCCGGCCCGGCATTGCGCACCTGCAGCGTGCCGCCGTGCGCCTGCGCCACCAACCGGCACAGGTAGAGGCCCAGGCCCACGCCGCCGGTGGTGCGCTGGCGGGCCGTGTCGGGCCGGTAGAAGGCCTGCGCCAGGTGCGGCAGGTGTTCGGGCGGGACGCCCGGGCCGTGGTCGCGCACTTCCAGCTCGGCCATGCCCTCCGCCAGGCGCAGGTGCAGCTGGGGCGGCGGCGCGGCGGGGTCGGTGCTGTGGCGCAGGCTGTTGTCCAGCAGGTTGCGCAGCAGCAGGCGCAGGCGCGAGCGGTCCAGCGACAGGGGCGGCAGGCCGTCCTGCACCCGCAGCACGATGGCCGCCGCGCCGGCATGGCGGCCCTGCAACTCGGCCACCACCTCCCGCGCCAGCGCGGGTAGATGAACGCTCTCGCGGTGCAAGGCGGCGTGGCGCCCGGCCAGGCGCTCGCTTTCGAGCAGGTCGGTGATGAGCCCGGACATCTCGCCCAGGTCGCGCATCAGCGCCGCGCGCTGGGCCTGCACCTCGGGCGTCTCGGGCAGCAGCTCGGTGTTCAGGCGCGCGCGGGTCAGGGGGCTGCGCAGTTCGTGGCTCATGGCCAGCAGCAGCGCCCGCTTGGCTTCCAGCATCTGGTGGATGTCGTCGCCCATGGTGTTGATGGTGGCGGCCAGTTGCCCCAGCTCGTCGGGCCGGTGGGCGTGCCGCACCGGGATGGCCTGGCCGAAATCGCCCTCGCCGAAGCGCTGCGCGCCCTGGCGGATGTCGTCCAGCGGGCGCAGCAGGTGGCGCACGTATACGTAGGCCAGCGCGGTGAGCAGCAGCAGCACGGTGAGCGTGCCCCAGGCGATGCGTGGGCGCTTTTCCCAAGACAGCGCGTTGAGCCCGAATTCGATGGTGTGCCCGTCGGCCGTGGTGCGCTGCAGGAGCTTGCGGCCCTGGTCGTCGCTGCCATGGCCGTCGTTCCAGTGCGACTCGTGCTCGAACTTGTCGCTCATCCAGTCGGGGCGCGGCTGGTCGGGGTGGGAGGCCCAGCGGACCACGGGCCCGTCGATGCGCAGCGTGACCGGCAGGCGCCGGGCGATGGCCTGCGCGCGCTCGATGCTCGGGGGGCTGCCGATCTCGGCGGCCAG
>Ga0206116_1001301_pt1 | contig 14393 bp, 12 predicted proteins | sample 3A1Ametagenome_FD_178000 | JGI IMG/M metagenome (GOLD analysis project Ga0206116, IMG submission 178000) | Enriched microbial communities from leaf-cutter ant dump, University of Wisconsin, Madison, United States - 3A1A | ecosystem: Environmental > Terrestrial > Nest > Insects nest > Nest dump...
AGGCCGGCGCAGTGGCCCAGCATCATCCAGGCGTGCGGGCGCAGCACGGCGATGTGGTCGGTGATGGTCTTGGCGTTGGCCGGGCCCACGCCGATGTTGACCATGCTGATGCCGCTGGCGTCCTTGCGCACCAGGTGGTAGCCGGGCATCTGCGGCAGGCGCGGCGGGGCGCTGCCCAGCTCGTCGCCGGGCTCGGCGCTCAATCCGGTGCGGCGCGTGACCACGTTGCCGGGCTCGATGAAGGCCACGTATTCGCTGTCGGGCTTGGCCATCTCGGCGTGGCCCAGGCGCACGAATTCGTCGATGTAGAACTGGTAGTTGGTGAACAGCACGAAGTTCTGGAACCATTCGGGCGCCGTGCCCGTGTAGTGGCGCAGACGGTGCAGCGAGTAGTCCACGCGCGGCGCGGTGAACAGCGACAGCGGCTGCGCCTCGCCGGGGCGCGCTGCCCAAGTGCCGTTGGCGATGCCGTCGTCCATGGCGGCCAGGTCGGGCAGGTCGAACAGGTCGCGCATGAGCATGCGGCGCTCGGGCGTCAGCGTGCCCTCGATGTGGTCGTGCTCGGCGAACGAGAAGTGGATGGGGATGGGGTGGGCGCTGGTGCCCACCTCCAGCTCCACGCCGTGGCTGGCGCGCAGCAGGCGGAACTGCTCGGCGTAGTAGTGGGCGAACAGGTCGGGCCGGGTCAGCGTGGTCTCGTAGCGCCCGGGGCCTTCCACAAAGCCGTAGGCCAGCTTGGAATCGGCCCGCGCCACGGTGGTGGTGTGCACGCGCACGAAGGGGTAGAAGGCGCGCACCGCGCTCCCGGGCGTTTCGCCCGCCACGAAACGCTGCATGGCGTCGCGCAGGTGGCCGATCTGCTGGTTGTAGATGCGCTGCACCTGGGCCAGGGCGTCGGCCGGGTCGGTATGGCGGGTGGGGGCGATGAAGTCGGGGATGAGGGGCATGCCCCTATTGTCCACAAGCCCGACAGGTTCCTGGCGACGGGATTTCAGGCCTTGGCGCCGCCGCGCAGCCAGCGTTCGGTGCCGGGAACGTCCATCGGCTCGGAGAGCGCGAACCCCTGCATCAGGTCGCAGCCCAGCCCCGCCAGCAGGTCGATCTGCGCCTGCGTCTCCACCCCTTCGGCCACGGTCTTGAGCTGCAGGCTGCGGCCCATCTGGATGATGGCGGTGACGATGGCCACGTCGTCGGCATTGCCGGGGGTGTCCATGACGAAGGAGCGGTCGATCTTGAGCTTGTCGATGGGGTAGCGCTTGAGGTAGGCCAGCGACGAGTAGCCGGTGCCGAAGTCGTCGATGGAGACGCCCACGCCCAGGGCCTTGAGGGCGTTCAGCGTGTCCAGCACCTGGCCGGTCTGGTGCATGAGCACGGACTCGGTCAGCTCGATCTCCAGGTACTGCGGCGCCAGGCCCGTCTCGTGCAGCACGGCGGCGATCTCGGCGGCCACGTCGCGCTGGCGGAATTCGATGGCCGAGAGGTTCACGGCCACGGGCACCATGGCCAGGCCCGCGTCCTGCCAGGCCTTGAGCTGGCGGCAGGCCTCGCGCATCACCCAGCGGCCGATGGGCGTGATGAGGCCGCGCGATTCCGAGAAGCCGATGAACTCGTCGGGCCCCACCAGGCCGCGCTCGGGGTGGCGCCAGCGCACCAGGGCCTCGAAGCCCTGCAGCGTGCCGTCGGCCAGGCGCAGCTGGGGCTGGTAGTGCAGCACGAAGGCGTTGCTGGCGATGGCCTCGCGCAGCAGGCGCTCCTGCTGCAGCACCTCCATGGCGCTGCCGTCCATGATGTCGCTGCGGTAGAACTGGCGGTTGCCGCGCCCGCTGCTCTTGGCGTGCTGCATGGCCGCGTCGGCGCAGCGCAGCAGGGCGTCGCTGGTGTCGCCGTCCTCCGGGTAGATGCTGATGCCGATGGAGGGCGACATGGTGAGTGGCAGCTGGTCCACCGTGAAGACATCGTGCATGGCGGCCAGCAGCTTGTCGGCCACCATGGCGGCGTCGTCGGGGCTTTGCACGTCGGTCAGCACCACCACGAACTCGTCGCCGCCCAGGCGCGCCACCACGTCGGCGTCGCGCACGCCCTGGCGCAGCCGCTCGGCCACGTTGCACAGCAGCTGGTCGCCGGCGTGGTGGCCCAGCGAGTCGTTCACGGTCTTGAAGTGGTCGAGGTTGACGAACAGCACCGCCGCCCGGCCCTGGCGGCGGCGTGCCAGGGACAGCACCTGCGACAGCTGCTCCATGAGGAAGTGCCGGTTGGGCAGCTGCGTGAGCACGTCGTGCAGCGCGATGAAGGCCTCGCGCTCCTGCGCCTGCTTGCGCGCGGTGATGTCGCGCACGACCACGATGCGGTAGTCCGCATGCTGCTCGGGCATGGTCTTGCCCACCACCTCCACGGGGATCGCGTGGCCGTCCTTGTGGCGGATGGTTACCTCGTAGGGGTCCTCGCGCCCGCTGCGCGTGTAGTCCAGCGCCAAGGCGCGCCATTCGGGGCTAATGAAATTGAAGATCGACAGGCCGATGACCTCGTGCAGCGCGTAGCCGGTCAGGCGGGTCAGCGCGTCGTTGCCGTCGGTGATGATGCCGTCGCGGTGGAACACGATGGCCTCGTCGGTGGCCTCGGTGAACTTGCGCATGCGCTCTTCGCTCTGGCGCACGGTGCGCTCGACGCGCCAGCGCTCGGTGATGTCGGTGATCAGCACGAACGAGCCCTGCTGCCGCGCATGGCCGTCGAAGTGCGGGATCAGGTTGACCTCGATCATGCGGGACTCACCGTTGGGCAGGGTCTGCTCGCGCGTGTACTTCACGCGCTCGCCGCGCATGGAGCGCTCCACATAGGGCTGGATGGCGAACCAGGCCTTGTCGCCGATGGCCTCCTGCACGGTCAGGCCGAGGATGGAGTCGGTGCTGTGCCCGTTGTAGGCGGCATAGCCCTGGTTGGCGAAGCGGCAGCGCTGCTCGGCCAGGTCGAAATACGCCATCAGCGCGGGCACCGAGTCTGCGATCAGGCGCAGGAGCGAATCGCTGGATTCCTCCTGCCGTGGCGCATTGGCTGCATTGATTGTCGAGTCTGGCATGTCCCACCCGCTGCTTGGACATTGGTTATATCCGATACACCTGACGCGTGCGTCAGGGAAACTGCCTGGGTGGCCCCCCGCCGGATAATCGCGCCATGACTTCCCCTCCAAATCAGGCCGGCGCCGACTTCGGCACGCTGGCCCTCAGCCCCGCCACGCTGGACAACCTGCGGCAGCTGGGCTACGTGCAAATGACTCCCATTCAGGCGGCCAGCCTGCCGCCCGCCCTGCTGGGCAAGGACTTGATCGCCCAGGCCAGCACGGGCAGCGGCAAGACGGCCGCGTTCGCGCTGGCGCTGCTGGCCAACCTCAACCCCCGTCGCTTCGCCGTGCAGGCCCTGGTGCTGTGCCCCACGCGCGAACTGGCCGACCAGGTGGCCGCCGAGATCCGCCGCCTGGCGCGCGCCGAGGAGAACACCAAGGTCGTCACCCTGTGCGGCGGCGTGCCGCTGCGCGGCCAGGCGCAGAGCCTGGAGCACGGCGCCCACATCGTGGTCGGCACGCCCGGCCGCGTGATGGACCACCTGGAGCGGCAGAACCTGCGCCTGGAGGCCCTGAACACCCTGGTGCTCGACGAGGCCGACCGCATGCTGGACATGGGTTTCTTCGACGACATCGCCCGCGTGGCGCGCCAGTGTCCGGCGCAGCGCCAGACCCTGCTGTTCTCGGCCACCTACCCGGAAGGCATCGCCCAGCTCGGCGCGCAGTTCATGAAGAACCCGCAGCAAATCACGGTGCAGGCCCAGCATGCCGAGGCCAAGATCGAACAGCGCTGGTACGAGGTGAAGGACGGCGAACGCCTGCACGCCGTGTCGCAACTGCTGGGCCACTTCCGGCCCGAATCGTCGATAGCGTTCTGCAACACCAAGCAGCAGTGCCGCGACCTGGTGGCCGTGCTGCAGGCCCAGGGCTTTGCCGCGCTGGCGCTGTACGGCGAGCTGGAGCAGCGCGAGCGCGACCAGGTGCTGGTGCGCTTTGCCAACCGCAGCTGCTCGGTGCTCGTGGCCACCGACGTGGCCGCGCGCGGGCTGGACATCGCCAACCTGGCCGCCGTCATCAATGTCGATGTGACGCCCGACCCCGAGGTGCACGTGCACCGCATCGGCCGCACGGGCCGGGGCGATGCGGAGGGGCTGGCGCTCAGCCTCGCCAGCCTGAATGAAATGGGCTACGTGGGCCGCATTGAGCAGCTGCAGGGCCGCGAATCGCGCTGGCACGCGCTGGCGGAGCTCACGCCCACGGGCAGCGGCCCGCTGGTGCCGCCTATGGCGACCATCCAGATCATCGGCGGCCGCAAGGAAAAGATCCGCGCGGGCGACGTGCTGGGCGCGCTGACCGGCGACATGGGCTACACGCGCGAGCAGGTGGGCAAGATCAACGTGAACGACTTCTCCACCTACGTGGCCGTGGACCGCGCCATCGCCGAACAGGCTGTGCAGCGGCTGAACAGCGGGCGGGTGAAGGGCAAGAGTGTGAAGGCGCGGCTGGTTACGGATTGATTTCAAGCCAAATCGGCCTCCAGCGATTATCTGGAAAGCGCTGGCAGCTATCAATACAGAAGCATTTCAGCGAGCCCTGGCGGCCTCCAGCATGCGCACCATCTCCGCATAGCCGCGCTGGCGCGCCAGCTGCAGCGGTGTGTTGCCCTGCCGGTCGGTGAGTGCAGCGCTGGCGCCCGCCTGCAGCAGCGCGGCCAATGTGGCCTGGTGGCGCGGGCCGCCGTCGCCGAGCACGATGGATTCGATCAGCGCCGTCCAGTGCAGGTTGTTCACATGGTCCAGCGGCGCCCCGGCGGCGATGAGCTGGCGCACCACGCCGTCGTGGCCCAGGTGGGCTGCCGCGATCAGCGCCGTGCCGTCGTAGCGGCTGGTCACCTGTTTGGCGCTGGCGCCCAGCGAGAGCAACAGGCGCAGCGTGGCCTCGTCGTCGGCCACGGCGGCGATGGTCACGGCGTCGTAGCGGTCGTTCTCCAGCGCATCGAGCTGCGCGCCTGCCTGCGCCAGGGCGCGGATCACCTCGCGCTGCCGGGCAAACGTGGCCACGTGCAACGGCGTGCGGCCCTGCGGGTCGCGTGCGTTCAGGTCGGCGCGGGCGGCGGCGAGGCGCTGCACGGCCGCCACGTCGCCCCGGGCCGCTGCGGCGTGCAGGCCCTGGTAGGCGGCGGTCTGCGTTGCCGTGGGCGGCACCTGGGCCGGGGCCAGCAGCGGCAGTGCCGCCAGCGCCAGGGCAAGGACAAGATTGCGGCGCGGCATGGCGATTACTTCAACTGGTCTTGCACCTTGGCGATGGCCGCCATGGCGCACTGCTCGTCCAGGTGCCCGCCGGGCGCGCCGCCCACGCCCACGGCGCCGATGACCTCGTTGCCCACCTTCAGCGGCACGCCGCCGCCCAGCAGCAGGTAGCCGGGGATCTGGCCCAGGTTGGCGGCGGCGGGGTTCTTTTGCGCGCCTTCCATGATGGCCAGCGTGGTGTTCTTGGCGGACGCCGAGGTGTAGGCCTTCAGGCGGCTGGCCTCCAGCGTGTGCGGGCCGGCGTTGTCGGCGCGCTGCACGGCGCGCACGGTGCCCGCGCGGTCCACCACGGTGGCGGTGACGTTGTAGCCGTTGGCGGTGCAGGCGGCCACGGTGTGGGCTGCGATCTGGTTGGCGAGGTCCAGCGAGATGTTCTTTTCGGTGCGCACGCCTTCTGCGCTGGCGGCGGTGGCGATCAGGGTGAGGGCGATGGCGGCGATTTTCTGCATGGTGTTCGTTCTCCGGTGTTTTTCGGCCGGCGCCGCCCGTTGCGGCGCCGTGGGAGAACTGTAGGAATTGCGCGCCTTCGCAGCCATTCGTGCGGCTACGCGCGCGCCTCCGTAAAACTACGCAGCGTCTACCAGCGCCGCGTAGCGCCGGATGAGCTGCGCCAGCGACTCCGCCCCCAGCTTGGCGAACAGGTTGGCGCGGTGCGTCTCCACCGTGCGCGGCGACAGCTCCAGCGCGCGGCCGATCTCCTTGTTGGTGAGCCCTTCCACGATCAGCCCCAGCACCTCGCGCTCGCGCGCCGAGAGCTGCGCATAGCGCTCGCGCGCCTGCTGGTCGGCCTGGTGGCGCTCGCGCGAGCGCACGTGCTGGCGCACGGCGTTCTGTAGGGCCTCGATCAGCACCTCGTCGTCCACCGGCTTTTCCAGGAACTCCGCCGCCCCGGCCTTGAACGCGCGGCGGCACATATCGACGGTGCCGTGGCCGGTGAGCAGGATCACGGGCTGGTCCACCCCCTGTGCCAGCAGCTGCTCCAACACCGCGAGGCCGCTGGTGCCCGGCATGCGCACGTCGAGCACGATGGCGCCGATGCTGGCGCGGTCGAACCCCGCCATGAACGCCAGCGGATCGGCCCAGGCCTGCACGCGCAGGCCCACGGTGGCGATGAGCAGGGACAGGCCCTCGCGCACGGCGGCGTCGTCGTCCACCAGGTGGATGAGGGGGGAGAGAGGGCTGTCGTTCATGGCGCTTTGGCGGCGTTGAAGGCAGCGGGAAGTGTCAGAACGAACTCGGCGCCCCGGCCCGTGGAGGGCACGAGCGTGAGGCTGGCCCCCATGGCCTGCGCCAGGCTCTCGCACAGCGTGAGGCCCAGGCCCAGCCCGCCCGTGCGCGTGGTGTAGAACGGCTCGAACAGGTGCGCGCGCGCCTCGGGCGGCACGCCGGGGCCGTGGTCGCGCACCGACAGGGCCACGTGCACGGCGTCCGGCCGCTCCAGGCGCAGCGCCAGTTGGCGCTCGGCGGGCGGCACCTGCTCCAGCGCCTGCAGCGCGTTCATCAGCAGGTTGTGGATGATCTGCTGCAGGGCCACGGGCTCGGCCCGCACCGGCGGCAGGTCGGGCGCGATGGCGATTTCGGGAGTGATGCCGCGCCGCGCCAGTTCGGGCTCCAGCAGGTGCAGCACGTCCTGTACGGCGGCGGCCAGCGGCAGGGGCTGCGCCTGGCCCGCCAAGTCCGGCCGCTCCACCAGACGGCGCAGGCGGCCGACCACGGTGGACGCGCGGCGCGCCTGCTCCACGGCGCGGGCCATGGCGGTCTGGGCTGTGGCAAGGTCCGGTGGCTCGTCCGCCAGCAGGCGCTGCGCGGCCTGCGTGCTGGAGAGCAGGGCGGTAAGCGGCTGGTTCAACTCGTGCGCCATGCCCGCCGCCAGCTCGCCCAGCGTGTTCAGCCGCGCCACCTGGCCCAGGCGCAGCAGCTCCTCGGCCCGCTGGCGCGCCACGCGCTGGCGCCACCATGCGAGGCCCCCGGCCCACAGCGCGGCCGTGAGCGCGCACCAGCCCAGCATGGCCAGCCAGGGCAGTTCGCCCACGCCGACCCGGCGCAGCGCCACCACGTCCAGCGGCTGGCTGGGCGCGGCCAGCGGCTTGCGGAAGGCGTAGGACCAGCCCGCATCTTTGTCGATGCGGCCCGGCTGCACCACGAAGGCCCCATCGCCTTCACTGCCGCGCTCCAGCACCACGCGCACCGGGCTAGCGGCCAGGTCCATGGGCCACTCGTCCTGCGGCACGGTGGCGCGCAGGTCGATCTGCAGCGCATGGCTGGCCGGGGTGCTGGCCAGCACCAGGTGGTAGCGGCCTGCGGGCAGGTCCGCGAGCGCCATCTCGGGGTGGCCGGACTGGCGCGAGGCCGCTTCCGCCGCCACCAGCGGCCCTTGCAGCGCGGCAGGCCAGCCGCCATCGGCGGGCCGCTGCAGCACCGACAGGATCTGCGGGTACACCGAGGGCAGGCGCGGCAGCGTGGCGCCCGGCCCCGTGGGCGCGGACGGCGGCTGCAGCAGCGCCAGCGTGGCCAGCACTGCGTCGTGCTGCACCACGCGCTGGCTCAGCAGGCGGTGGACGATGCGTGCGTCCGTCTCGAAATCCGCCTGCAGCCGCTGCAGCCGCGCATGCGCCAGCCAGAGCGCGCCAGCACCCGCCGCCAGGGCCCAAAGAAACAGCCCTGCGAAGCGGCGGCGCCATGCCTTGTTGGTCATGGCGCGGATTCTGGCATGGGGTGTAATGCCCCAATATGTTCTCTCCCCGCACCCTGCTGTGGGCCTCGGTCGCGGTGGCTGTGGCCACCATCGCGCTCAAGACCCTGGCCTGGTACGTCACCGGCTCCGTGGGCCTGCTGTCGGACGCCATGGAATCCTTCGTCAACCTGGCCAGCGCCGTGTTCGCGCTCGCCATGGTGACCATCGCGCAGCGCCCGGCGGACGACGGCCACCCCTACGGGCACCACAAGGCCGAGTACTTCTCGTCCGGCTTCGAGGGCATCCTGATCGTGGGCGTCTCCATGGGCATCCTGTGGGCGGCCGTGCACCGCCTGTTCGCCCCGCAGCCGCTCACGCAGGTGGGCTGGGGCCTGGGCCTGTCGGTGGCCAGCTCGGCGCTCAACGGGGGGCTGGCGTGGCTCATGCTGCGCTCGGCGCGCGTGCACCGCTCCATCGCGCTGGAGGCCGATGCGCGCCACCTGCTCACCGACGTCTGGACCTCGGCGGGCGTGCTCGTCGGCCTGGGCGCAGCGGTGCTCACCGGCTGGCTCTGGCTGGACGCGGCGGCGGCCATCGTGGTGGCGCTCAACATCCTCAAGGAAGGCGTGGCGCTGGTCTGGCGCTCGTCGCAGGGCCTGATGGACGAGGCCGTGGAGCCTGAGACGCAGGCCGCCATCGACGCCACCCTGCACCGCTTTGTGCAAGACCAGCCCGTGCGCTTCGACCACCTCATCACCCGCCGCGCGGGCCAGCGCCGCTTCGCCGCGCTGCACATGCACCTGCCTGCCGCCTGGACGCTGCGCCGGGCCGCCGAATTGCGCGCCCAGGTCGAGCACGCCCTGATGGCCGCCGTGCCCGGCCTGCGCGCCACCATCGAGCTGCTGCCTACCGACGTGGAAGCGCATTTCAACGACCCGAAGGACGACGCAAAGTGATTGCCCTGTTGCAAAGAGTGCGCGAGGCGCGCGTGGACGTGGATGGCGAGACCGTGGGTGCCATCGGCGCGGGCCTGCTGGTGCTGGCCTGTGCCGAGCGCGGCGACACCGAGGCCGAGGCGGACCGGCTGCTGGCCAAGATCCTCAAGCTGCGCATCTTCAGCGACGCGGCGGGCAAGATGAACCGCAGCGTGCAGGATGTGGGCGGCGGGCTGCTGCTGGTGAGCCAGTTCACCCTGGCCGCCGACACCACGGGCGGCAACCGCCCGAGTTTCACGCAGGCCGCCGCTCCCGACGAGGGCCGGCTACTGTACGACTACCTGGTGGCCCAGGCCCGCGCCGCGCACCCCCAGGTGGCCACGGGGCGGTTCGCGGCGGACATGCAGGTGCATCTGGTCAACGATGGGCCGGTGACGATTCCGCTGCGGATGGGGCCCCAGTGAGCTGGCACCTGCAGTGGGTCTCAAGCACTATTTCAGGCTGATGGTTCGGTCCTGAAAGACGATGGTGTCGATATGGCTGACCGTATCCGTGAACTGGCCCTGCGACACCTTGGCTGAGCCGGTACCGGTGTGCTGTATGGATACGTCACGGCTATCGGTTCCGTAATAGATGAGCTGGTTGGCTCCAACTCCTCCATCGATGCTGCTGCCGAAGGGCTGCCGGGCGTTGATGATGTCGTTGCCCAGTCCGCCCTGAATAACCGACGGCCGGCCTACAAGAGCCACCAGTTCACTGCCATCGTCGTCGCCCGCGATCACATTGTCATTGCGAGTAAGCGCAGCAAACGAATAGAGCGCGGGTTTCTGGTACATCGTCCAGCCATACCGCCGCCACCAGAGTGGGGAGTTCACACTGGACTCCGGCTCGGATTGGACGGAAGGGTTGTCGTCATTCACGAAAACAATGTAGCTGTAGCCCGCCAAGGTGGCCTGATCAAAGCGTTCCACATTGGCGAGGAATGATTGGGCGAGTTCCGCTTGCTGGATGTATTGGGTTTTCAGGCCGCTGGTCGCGGGCCTTGCAGCTTGCGGATTGGGCGGGTCGTAAGGGAAGGCAGATGTGCTGAATCCCGATTCGAGAGAAATAAGGGGCTTGCCGAACTTCTTTGCATAGTCGGACCATGCCTTGATGATGTCGACGGGCCGCTGGTTGTATGCCGTGTTGGCCTTCCATTGATTCAGTGCCTCTTCATAGTTGATGAATGGCGATTGAGACAGGGGATCATGTATCTGCGGCCCAACAAGATCGAGATATTTCCACATGTCGATGTGGTGGTAGGGCTGTTGATCCCAAGCGGATTCACCGTACGTAGCGGCTCTTTCTTGATTGAACTGATCAGTGGAGATCGGGCCCCAGAAGGCGTAGGTCAAATGCCCCTTGTAGACGGTGCGCGCGCGAGCGATGACGGATTGCCAGAACGCATCGTAGGTGCTGGAGTCCAGCGGCGTCATTTCTCCGCCAATGGCCAAGAAAACAGCACTCGTATCCTGCGCAATCTTTCCTACTTTTTCCGCCCATTCCATGTAGTTCGGAAGAAATTTCTGTGAGAAGTCATCCAGCTTTTTCCTGCGTTCATCTCGCAAAGCGTCGTACATGCCGAACTGATCCATGAAGCTCACGGCGCCCTTGAATTGGAAATAAGGCTTGAGGGCGACACTCAGGCCCAGGGAGTGGGCATATTCCGCCGTCTTGTAGATGTCGGACAAGGGGGCGAATGGTTGCTCAAGGGTGCCGGTATCTGGATCTACAAACTCCACCCAGGAAAACGTCACGCAGTTCAGGCCGGTTCTTTTTGCGATGAAACTGAGATTGGCATCCGTTTCCCCTGGCTTCCATCGGTGTGCAGCGGCGCCTGAATAGTCGGCGCATTTGAGCTGTTGCCCTGACAACAAGGGGTTGGGAGGCGCCGACACGGGGTTCGTGGGCGGCGGTGTATTCCCCGGGTTGTCGTCCACCAGCGGGGCGCCACCGCCGCCTCCTCCGCAGGCGGTCAACAAGGCGGCAGTGAGCACGATCATCGGAAATTGCTTCATCACGTTCTCCTTTTTCTCTCTGTAGGGTTTTCTGCTCTAGAAACCTCGACGTCTGCGTGGGGCGGGCTTCACGACTTGCCTGCGGCGCTCTTGGCAAGGCCGATCCGTAGGTGCTTCAATCAAGAGTTGAATTGTGAAATCAATTGGTTTTTGATTTCATTATCAATCAAAATTGGAACAATTTGACAAGCGTTCTCTAGCTTGTGCTGGATGAACGAGAAGATCGAATTCAGCAACCGCTTGCGCCAAGCCATGAAGGACGCGGGTTACACCGCCAGCCCCTCGGTGCTGGAGCAGGAGTTCAATTTGCGTTGGTATGGGCGCTCCATTAGCAATCAGGCGGCCTGGAGCTGGCTCAACAGCAAGGCGATTCCGACACAGGACAAGATCCAGATCCTGGCGGACTGGCTGAAAGTGGAGCCCGAAGTGCTGCGCTTCGGGGATGCGGTACGCCAATCCGTGAAAGCGCACCGCCAACGCTGGGACGAAGGCGTGGGCCACCTGGAGCGCGAGACCTTCGACGCCTTCCTGCAACTGCCCGCCCCGCAGCGCAAGCTGATCCGCGAGGTGATCCTGACCTTTGCCAAGGTGCACGCCGAGGGCGCGGTGCCCATGGCAGCATCAGCGGGGCAGAAGCCGATGGGTCATCAAAAAGAATAGCTGCCAGCGCTTGCTGGATAAGCGCTGAAGACCATTTCCCCCATATTTTCCTGGCATGGACGCGTGCTGGCTGCAGCTGCCATTAACAAACATAAATATATGTTTTTCGCCTGATAAGCTAACATATATCGCATGCCAAAGCGCTCCCCCGCCATCGATGCCCTGCCGTCCGCCGTGCGAGCCCATCTGCGCATGCTGGGCGAGAACCTGGCCATCGCGCGCAAGCGCCGGCGCGAGCCGCTGGCGTCCTGGGCCCTGCGCATCGGTGTGTCGGAGCCCACGCTCGTGCGCATGGAAAAGGGCGACCCCAGCGTCTCCATGGGCGTGTATGCCACGGCCCTGTGGCTGATGGGCCGGGCGCAGGCGCTGCCGGAGTGCGCGGCGCCGCAGCACGACCAGGGTGCGCTGGAAGACGCGGTGCGCGCCGCCAAGGCGCGGTCGGTGCGCAAGCGGCCCTCGCTCTACGGCCCGTCCGGAGGCGAAGGAGGCGATACGCCATGACGCGCTTCGACCTGCGGCGCTACCAGCCCGGCGGCGTGCTCTACCTGTGGTGGCTGGCCAACCCCGCCGTCCCGCGCCTTATCGGCGAGCTGCGCATGGCGCGCACGCTCAAGGGCGTGTCGCTGGTGTATGCGCCACAGTGGCTGGCATCCGGCTTTGCGCTGAGCGAGGACTTGCCTCTGGCCGCAGGCGAGTTCTTTCCCGCCGAGAAGGAAACCGCCGCCGGTGCGGTCGATGACGCCCGGCCCGACCGCTGGGGCGAGCGCGTCATCCGCGCGCTGGACAAGCCGCCCCGCCTGGCCGTGCTCGACTTCTTGTTCTTCGCGGGCGACCAGCGTTTTGGCGCCCTGGGCGTCTCCGTGTCCGCCAGCGAATACCTGGCGCGCGACACCGGCCCGCTGCCCCGGCTGGCCGACGCGCAGGCGGTGGAGGCGCTGGTGCGCCAGATCCTGGCCGGCGAGCCCGTGGCGGAGGCCCAGCGCCGCCTCATCACCCCCGGCACCACGCTGGGCGGCGCACGCCCCAAGGCCCTGCTGGACCTGGACGGCCACCCCTGGGTGCTGAAGTTCAATGAACCGGGCGAGCCCCTGGACATGCCCCTGGTCGAGCACGCCACGATGCTGCTGGCCGGGCACGCCGGCATCCGCGCCGCGCGCACGCTGCCGGTGCCGCTCGCGCGCGGGCGCCACGCCGTGGCCGTCCAGCGCTTCGACCGGGAGCCGGGCGGGCTGCGCCGGCACGCGCTCTCGGCCAACGTGGCGCTCAAGGCCGCCGGGGAGCCGCTGGGCTACCCCGAACTGGCCCAGTGGCTGCGCAGGCGCGGTGCCACGGCGGGCGGGCGGCACCTGGAGCAGATGCGTGAACTGTTCCGCCGCATGGTCTTCAACATCCTGATCGACAACACCGACGACCATGAGAAGAACCATGCGCTGCTGATGGCGGACAGCGGCGAGTACGAGCTTTCGCTCGCCTTCGACGTGCTGCCCTCGGGGCAGGCGCTGGGCTACCAGCAGATGCGCGTGGGTGCGCAGGCGGCGGATGCGACGCTGGCGAACGCGCTGTCGGAGTGCGTCCAGTTCGGCCTGAAGAAAGACGAGGCCATCGCGCAGGTGCGGCAGGTCTGCGAAGCCGTGGCGGGGTGGAAGGAGCACTTCTTGCGCACTGGCGTGGCGGCGGCGGACGTCAAGTCGCTGGCGGACCAGATCGACCGGCCGTTCCTGCGGGATCAGCGCGATGAATGGTTGCGCTGAGCTTCAAAATCCATAGCTGCCAGCGCTTGCTGGATAAGCGCTGGAGCCCTATTTCTTCTTATTTTCTACCGTCACCAACGGCGACACCGGCAGCACCCGGAACGCCACCGACGCCAGCCCCAGCCACCCCGCAATCGCCAGCATGACGGCGGTGTGCGCGTCCACCCCGCGCTGCTGCGCCCAGGTGGCGACCATGCCGGTGAACCACTGCATCAGCGCCACGCCCAGGAACATCGCCATGGTGTAGGCCGACAGCGCGCGGCCCGTGAGCGCGGGCGGGTACGAGGCGCGTACGTCGGCGTACTGCAGCACGCCGTAGCCCGACAGCAGGCCCATCAGCAATATCAGCGCCACGCTGGCCGCCGCGTGCTGGCGCAGCAACGCCAGGGCCACGAACAGCGCGGCCATCAGCAGCGAGGCGTTGGCGATCCAGGGGCGGCGGCGGGCGGTGCCGGGGTCCAGCCGGCCCGACAGGCCGGGCGCGAACAGCGCGATGAGCGACAGGGCCAGCGCGACGTTGCCGCTGTCCACCAGCGACAGGTGAAAGCGGTCCATCAGCAGCGGCGCCAGCCACAGGCCGCGCAGCGACAAAAAGGCAGCGTAGCCCGACATGCCCAGCACCAGGATGCCCCAGGTGTGCGGCACGGCCAGCAGTTCGCCGAAGCGGCGCAGGGCCTGCCCCCATGTTTCTCGCTCTGTGGGCGGCGGGACGAGCGGCGCAGGCTCGTGTACGCGCAGGTAGATCAGTAGCCACGACAGCGCGCTCAAGGCCGCCAGCACCGCGTAGCCCGTGCGCCAGCCGCCGCCGTGCTGTACCAGCCACGCCAGCGGCGTGCCGGTGAACAGCAGGCCCAGCCCGCCCACGCCCATGCCCACGCCCGAAAGGTAGGCAAAGCGCTCCGCCGGAAAGTGCCGCGCGATGAACAACGTGCACGCCAGAAAGACCGGCGAG
>Ga0206116_1001306_pt1 | contig 14312 bp, 6 predicted proteins | sample 3A1Ametagenome_FD_178000 | JGI IMG/M metagenome (GOLD analysis project Ga0206116, IMG submission 178000) | Enriched microbial communities from leaf-cutter ant dump, University of Wisconsin, Madison, United States - 3A1A | ecosystem: Environmental > Terrestrial > Nest > Insects nest > Nest dump...
CTGCTGACCGCGGGCGCCCTCGGTTATTGCGACACCCAACGCTTCAACCTGGCTGCGGTCGTGGAATTCATCCACACGGCCACCTTGCTGCACGACGACGTGGTGGATGAGTCAACCCTGCGCAGGGGAAGGCCCACGGCCAACGAAAACTTTGGCAATCCAGCCAGCGTGCTGGTCGGCGATTTTCTGTATTCGCGCGCATTCCAAATGATGGTGGATACAGGCAGCATGCGTGTGATGCAGGTATTGGCCGATGCCACCAACGTCATCGCCGAAGGCGAAGTGCAGCAGCTCATCAATACCCACGACGCCACACTGACCGAAGCCGGCTATCTGCACGTCATCCGTTCGAAGACAGCCAAGCTCTTCGAAGCCAGCGCCCGCCTGGCGGCCATTCTGGCGGGCAGCCCTCCGCACCTGGAGCAGGCCTGCGCCGAATACGGACAGGCCCTGGGCACGGCCTTTCAGGTCATCGACGACGTTCTCGACTACGACGGCGACGCAGCCGAAATGGGCAAGAACCTGGGCGACGATCTCAGGGAAGGCAAGGTCACGCTGCCGCTCATCATTGCCATGCAGCGCGGCACGCCCGAACAACGCGCGCTGCTGCAGGACGTGATCCAGACCGGTGCGGCAGACAGGCTCGCCGACGTGGTCGCCATCATCCGGCAAACAGGCGCCCTGCAGGCCACCCGATCCGCAGCTGCAGCACAAGCCCAACTCGCACTGAATGCAGCGGCGCAGCTGCCAGACAATTCATACACAAAAGGTTTGCTACAATTGGCGGCTCAGTTGCTTGATCGCCGCACCTAGCGCGATCAACACACGGGGTGTAGCTTAGCCTGGTAGAGCGCTACGTTCGGGACGTAGAGGCCGGAGGTTCGAATCCTCTCACCCCGACCAGGACACCACAGAAAAAGCCCAAGCGCATCAAGCACTTGGGCTTTTTGCTTTGAATCGTCATTCATGGCGATAAAGAGTAAATTTGTCCCGTCGTTGTCCCAAATTTGTCCCAAAATTCCGCATCAGCGTGAATGCAGTTGCTTCACACAGCACAACTGCGCCTTTGACAAGCAGCCAAGTGCACGATAGTGTTATGCACAGTCATGCATATCAACTCAGTCACCCTTACCTCTGTGGAGGCTCTCAAAGAATGCCGAAGCGCAGGGATGGATACGGCTGTTCGTTGCGGTGTCGGCGCCGTGATCTTGACGGTGCTTATGTGGCTGATACCTTCGTTCTCGGGTGGCGTCATAGGTACATTGCTCACTCATGCACTGGCAATAGGCGTGCTTGGGAGCATTGTCGGCATCTTTGCGGTGATGATCGCAATGTGGATTCCCGCGCATGACGAGCTAATGCGCAGACAAAAAGCGCCTTCTCCTGGATGCGTGCATCTCCGGCCAATCGTCCTGATTTCCAGGTTTTCCTCGGCCCATCTTCTTCGGGTAACCCCACCTCCCCGAGCCCTCCATCGCTGAACTTGTGCGCAGCGCAGTCTTGCGCTGCAAAGGCGACTCTGTCGCCCAACGCTTTTGCGATGGTGAAGAAGATGATCAAGCAATCAGCCGCTCCGAGCAGCGGCATCCCCCGGCGCATCCACATTGAAGAGACATCCGCACTGATCGGCAAGGCCGAGACCACAATCAGGACTTGCGCGACAAACAAGAAGTATCAGCATCTGATCCCTCCCCCTTTCAAGCTCCCTGGTAGCCGACGTTTGTGTTGGTGGGAACACGAGGTTCTGGCGTGGATGGAATCCAACCGACCGGTCGAGCCGCCACCGCCCAAACGGCCAAGAGGGCGCCCCACCAAGATTGAGCAACTTGCCCGCGCTCGCTGGCAGCAGCGCAATGTCCCCGCTCAGCATCGTGCCGGGGGCGAAAAATGACAGCAGCGAAGGCGCTGGATAAATTGCTCTCTCACGGCGAGCAAGTACGCACTGCCTCACCCTTCGGCGACGACCTAGCATTCAATCATTCACTCTTGTGCTCACTGGGCCTCCCGAGGCGTCCAACTCGGGCTCGGGAATTCCTGCGGCAGGCAGGAGAGGGGTGGTTGTATGTTCAAGCCGGAGCCATAGACCTTGGCGACGGTCGCCCAATTTTTCAGCCCATCCCTCACGGTGTCGTGCCTCGCCTGGCATTAATCTGGATATCGACACTCGCCAAGCGCTCAAACAGCCCTGAAATTTTTATTGGCCGAAACGCATCTGAATTCCTCAGGATGCTGGGGTACGACACACAGGGGCACTGGTTTTCCACATTGCGAGACCAGTTGCATGCATTGGCTGTATGCCGGCTACAGATGGGCTTTCACGGGCGCACCGTCAATGAAACCGCCATCAAACGTATCGACGCATGGCTCCCTGCCAATCACAAGAGACGTTCAACTTGGCCTGGAACACTCATGCTGGATCCCGGCTTTTTTGATGAGCTGGTACACCATTCCGTTCCGCTTGACGTGCGGGCCTTGCATGCCCTTCGCGGATCAGCATTGGCGCTTGATATCTACGTCTGGCTGGCACATCGCCTGCACCGGCTCAACCACCGACCACTGTGGCTGCCCTGGCATACGCTCAAAGGCCAGTTCGGCCACGAATACCAAGGCAAGCACGGACATGGTGACTTCTGCTACAGCTTCAAACGCGCATTGACCAAGGTTCTTATCGTCTATCCAGCCGCCAGGCTCTATGTCAAACGCGGTGGCATCGAGCTGCACCAATCAGCGCCGCCTGTACCACCAAAAACCTGGCAGGTATGCCAGGAACCTCACGCTGTGGCACACCGCGCATCAAAGGATGGGGAGGCAGCATGAGCGATCTACATTTAAAGCTGCAAGAGTTGGCGATGCGTTGCCAGGCGATTCTGGATGCCATGCGTTCACCTAGCACCACCGCCCTGGATGCCTCCGCGAAAACTCAGGCTGAATACACACGGCAAGGCAAACAACTCCTTGAGCACGCCAAGCGCGTCGAAGGAGGCTTGTACTCTGCAGTCCAGTCCACCTCCAGCGTCTCCACATTTCGCAAGCGTTTGGCGGCATTGGGGTACTTTCTCAATGAGCAAAATACACAGCTGAAACGACAGCTGAGCCTGCCCTCCATACCTGCACCAGAAATTTTGCATCTGCGTCTAGTGCAGCATCTGCGGCGCCTACAAACGCTGCAGCGCCTACGGCAAGAAGGCATGACAGCCCAGCGAGCCAAACGCCGCAGCAAACGTCAGTCGTTGGCTGGACTACCAGCGAACTGGCGTACCGCCCTTTGCAAACGTGCTGCAGGTGGGCGGTATTTGTTTGCCTTGATCGTCCTGACCCTCACTGGATGCCGTCCCAGCGAACTGGCCAATGGCATACAGATCTGGCGAGGCAAGGATGAAGGAACGGGAAAACACGTGATCCACTTCCAAATATGCGGGGCAAAGGTCAAGGCGGCACAAGGCCAACCGCTGCGGACGATCAGCTACAACGCAGACGACCCTCATCCCCTAGTTGGCGTCGTCAACAAGTTGCTCAGCTCCCAAGAAGAACCCCACGTGTTTGCACAAGTCCGCAGTGCCATCAACCTCACGGTGGAGATACGCCGCCTGGCACACAGCCTGTGGCCTAAACACAAGCACACTGTCACGGCATACAGCTTCCGTCACCAGTTTGCCGCCGACCTCAAAGCCAACGTCGATGACGATGCCACAAGCCGTGGATTGGGGCATCTGAGCGCTGCAACCCGGCGCGTCTATGGCACGGCTGGTCAGGCCAGCAAGGGCCAACGCCTTCGTCCGCTGCGAATTGAGGCTGAACGCCCCGTAAAGCCACGCGGCCGTGGGCCATGCACAAAGAGGCGTGGCGAGCCTTCGCCATAAACCTTGCCAAGTGGGACTGCCATGCGCACTCAGCCATGGCAGCCCATGGAAAGCAAGGTGGCTTCAGTTCGCAACGAAGCCCGCTTTCAATCTTTAACCGCCACCCGCGTAGCGCCACCATGCTGAGTCACCCGAGGCCTGCAACGTAGCTTCACGGCTCCCTTTGAAAACGAGTCGTCCGTCGCCTTGCTCGACCACACGTAGGCCTCACCTGACTTCAACAGCGCCATGCGTTCCGGTGTCAAATTGCTCAGTGCCGCATTCGCTTTCTGGATGTGTTTCAGCCAAGCGGGCGAATTGAACTTGTGCATGATGATCTGGCTGGAGAGCTCGATCAAGCTCACTGGTACCGACGGTGGGTCTTGGCTTGCCACCATGATGCTCACACCCTTGTGTCGCATCTCTCGAACGACCTCAATCAACCCAGCAACAAGATCAGGGCTTTCGATGTATTTGTGAGCCTCATCAAAGACCACCAGTTTGTTGAAACTGCGACCGTCGATTCGTGCGTCTGCGAACAATTGCAAGAGCACAACGAAGAGACCCAAAGCTTCGTCTTTTTCAATGAACTCATCCCGCAAATCCACGATGACCAACCGTCCTGGTCGGACGACATCACTCAGAGAGACCGCATCATTGATGTACTCGGCAGCCAAGTCCAGGCGCATTCTGGCCAGTTCCTTGAGATGATCTGGAACAGACGATGCGTCAATCCCCGCGCGCAACCCAGCCAGCGTGATGTCGTCGCGCATGGACTTCATGATGCGCATGATCTGCCGGATATAGTTCGCTTGGTTTCCCACCGCCCCCATCAAGAACTTCCAATGCGACGCTTTCAGCTCTGCAGCCGAAAACTGGAGTGGCAAAACCTCAACATTCGGATATTCAGCACGCCGCTCTTCAATCTTGTCCGCAGGAACTAGCAATACAACATCCGTCAGAGCTCTGGGTTCGGCGCCATACGTCTCCCTCAATGCCTTGACTTGATCGTCCACACTGTTGGCTCCAACCATCGAAGTGAACTCCGGTTTGTAGTCCATCGTTGGGCTGTAATGGAAGATCACTGTGGACAGAGGCTCCGGCAAGCAGTTGATTCCGGGAATCACCAGCGAGGCCATCTCAGCGATACTGCCCAGGGTATAACTTTTGCCACCTCCCTGCACCCCAAACAAGCTGATCGTATGGGTCTGATTCAGATCGAGCGCCACCTTGCGCCCAGAAACCTCCCCCAACAAACCATACTGGGGAGTTGGCTCTGTTGCACCCAACATGATGTCGTAGGCTACATGGCCATGGGCGACCAGCGTTTCCGAGGAAAGGGTGTTTGGCATTCGAGCACCTACACGTTCCACTTGCACATCCCCAGCCGGATCTGCAACGGGCTGCACCAGCGCATCCTCAGGTGCAGATGCAGGCGTGTGTGGAGCGGCACTGACAGAAGGTGGATGGAACGGCCGCGGTTCAGGCTCACACACCTGGGTGGTAACTGCTGTGCGCAAATCCGAGTAGCTCATCCGTGGGCTTTCGTCCCAGGCCTGAGTACGATTGCGAGGGGGGCTCAAAAAGGCTGCTGTCTCGAAGGTAGGAACCGCCGGTGCCAGCGTCCTGCGACGAAGCAACTCATGCGTCACCTCTCGGCTCATGTCAGCTGACGATCGTGCCTTCTGCACGCTGGCAAGCGTCTCGGTGTCGATCACCGCAGCTTCAACCAATTGCCGAATCAAATTGCTCCCGATTCGATAGAACTCGATCCCGTTTTCTTGCTCAGCTGACTCCGTGCCAGGTTTGCTGAAATCAAACACGACGGCACTGCGAGTGAATTGCAGGGTGTAGGGCCGTTCATCAAGGCGGCGCAAAAAACCCCTAGCTTCCTGCGCAGCCTCAGGCAACACCACGCCATAGCGTTCAGAACGATCCAGATAGAACCCCAGCAACGCAGCGAGATCACGGTTCTTGATGGCTCGATCAGGACGCTCCGCATCCCCCAGCTTCGGATCGAAGTGATGTGCGAGCACTTTTTCCGTCTGCTCAATCTGCTCGGCAATCGAGGCCTTTAGCTGTTCGTAGGCGGACAAATCCCCAACCTGTGAGTAGCACTTCACCTCCACCAGTCGGCAGATCACCACGCGACTCTCAGAGTTGAGATCAAACAAGGCAAGGTCAGTGCGCCGGAAGTTCACCTCATCTCCCAGCTCCTCAGCGTTCTGACGCAGTGCCTTATACAGTTCCAGATGGGCGTCCAATGGCACCACGACCTGGTTCTGAAACACGCCCTGGTGCTCCAAAAACAAGCGCGAGAGCGCAAGTCCCATCGCCTCTGCACGCTGTGACGGGGAAGACAACAACTTCAACGCCAAGCGCCCCGACAGCGAGCGCAACTGATCCAGTAGCACCAAGGCATGACGCTCAGAGGAAGGCAAGTCGTAGTCCCGCAGGATTGGGGACAGCAAGGCCTCCAGTTCAGCCACTGAGCGCGAGGTGATCACCAGCCGATGACTCATCGCATTTGCCATATCTGGCGAGTGATCGATCAGATAGTCAGGCCGTGTGGCATGGCGTCGATGGTCAAAAAACTCAATGCCAAGGTTACGGTCAATCGTCATCACCCAGTCACTGACTTCATGCACTTGGTGCAGCATGGCACGTTCATCGGCCGACAAGCTCAGCGCCACTACTGGGCGCGCATGAGGCAAATATTGACTACGCGCCAGTGTTGCTACAGCGACCGACACCGAGCGGGAGAGCCCCCCGATAAGGTCGGATACAGCCTCGGCCCCTTCGATGGGTTGCGGATCCCCGTGCAGCGGGCGGCGCAACCAAGCGATCGACTGCTCATCTTCCAAGTAGTCCACCTCAAAGGGTTGAACGAGACCATGAACAAACGAGGCATCGTCTGATTCCTGAACATCAACCGCACGAATCTCCTCGGCAGGAAATAGATCGAACAAAAACGACAAGTGGGCCGCATGGGCCTGCGGATCATCGCGGAACTCACGAATCGCCCGGATCGCCAGCCGCAACTTCGGGTGCAAATGGCTGTTGGTCGGAGTGGAAAACGCATCTGCCTCTTTCGCATTGGTGCCCGAATCAGGCGAGAGCAATTCGAGCAAGGCCTCGCCTGTCGCCGGGGCAGCTGGATCGAGCGCGAACAAGCGAATGTCATAGCGCAAATCCGAAAATTCTGGACGCCGTTGCAAACCAAGCAGCACCTCGGCCAACACAGCTGCGCGCCCCGCGTTGAACGCATTGATGGTCAGCGTTTCCACATACGGGTGCTGAATCAAGTAGCGCTGCACCCGCGCAGCCAGATAAGCGCTGTCGATTGCTGCTCCGCCGATTGCCGGCTCAGGCAAACCCAGCGCGGAACATACCTCGCCCACCAATCCACGGGGATCTTCCTCATCGGTCGCTGCGTACAACGACCAAAATGGATTAATGTTGTCCACGGCCAAGCCGCTCCGACCCAGCTCTTCACCGAAGGGCAACACAGTGGGGAAAGAAGCCGGTGCCAACTGCTTAAGCACGGCATCCCGTGCGGGAACCACGAACTCACGACTGCTTTTGCGACTGCGCTCCAACCACAGTTGACCAAGTTGGCTCCAAGCCACATGCCAACTGGCTCGTAACGGATGGGTTGGCCCCAACAGCATGGCATCACGTCGCCGACCTTGGTAGTCCTCTAATACCAAACTCACCGAATCGATGGTGATCACACAGCGCAGCTCTTCGAACGCCTGTCTGAGCAGACTAGCGTCCGACGCCGACCCACATCGCGCAAGCACTGCACCGATCCAGGACAAATAGGCTGCCGCGTAGTTCTGTACCGGATCAAGCAAGCCCGACATATCGCTCGCTTGCATGATCAAGCGCTTCGCGCCCTGTGAGAGCGCAGCAAAAAATATGGCTCGTGCCTCCTGAAACCTTTGCGCTTCTTCGGAGACAGGCCACGTAAATGAAACCGATGAACGAGTACAGTTACCAGTGGCGTTGATCGACAGTCTTAGCCGATTGACACCTGTTGAATCCTCCAAGAATGCACGTTCCAAATCCGCCAAAACACTGGAGACCAAGACGTTCGCCTTACCCTCTTTCCCAAGACGAACCTCCAGTGTCTCGCCGCTGGCGGCAAGCTTACCGCCCCGCTCTTGCCACGTCGCACCAGTGACCGAAATGGCTGTCGGGTCTCTCTCCTGAACCACAGCGGAAAAGCGCGCCCGCAGCAGGGCATGCATCAAGCTGGCTTCACGCGGCACAGCGCGCTGCGGGGGCTCAACCTCTACCTCGTCATCGGTCACCACATAGAAGAGGTCGCTTTCGTGCGAGACCGCATGGCCGTCCTCAGAAATCGCGCCATAACGGGTGAGGCCACCTTGTTGCCCATCGACCAGCGGAATGCGCTCGCCGCTCTCCGTTTCGGCATAAATGCGAACGAAATGCCAACCCTCTTCCCAATCCACCTTGCCAATGGAGGTGAATGAAATCAATCCTGCATCGGTGTTCTTAGCCCATGCAGTCTTGCGGCGACGCAACCCTGTAGGGCCGTTGTCGCGTGAGACAACCTCCGCCACAAAACGGGCCAGACCCTCCACCTTGGACGGGACAGGCTCCACCCTGAAGGACACGCTGAACTTCTTCAGCCCCGTCTTCGAGATCGGCAACACGCGATGGCCAATCAGTTCCGAAAGCCTTGGATCCTCTTCATCCTCCTTGACCACCGGCAGATCGGGCAAATCGACATCCCCAATAAACACGGCATCGGGGTTCACCCCACCGTCCTCAAAAACCCACTTATTGAAGGCTAAAGGCCAGTTAGTGCGATCGCGAACAATCTGCCGGGTCCACTCCTGTGGATTGGCAACACCTGTGCGGACAAAAAACTCCCCCAATTGCTTGCAAAACACCGGGTCAAGCAACCCCAGCTCCAGCGCCCGAACGCGCTCCGTCTTGGTGGACCAGGTAATACTCTCCACACATTCCCGATTGCGTACCAGCCTCGCAGGTGCACGCTCTGGTTGCTGTAACCACTCAAAGTCCGGCACCAGCGCCAACTCAAACAGAGCTGCCCCCATTGCATCCGGCTCGAAGTCGTTGATCTGGCAGGTGAGCAGGTAGCGAGCAACCGCTGCATCGTCAGCATAGGACCAGCCGATGTCGTTGCGTCGCAACTCACGCAAACCGGCCTCTACCGCCAGCCGCTGCGTGGCAGGAGCTTGCGACAACAGATGGGCATTGAGCTGCGCATAAGCGCCATCCACCGAAACCGCTTCAAATGTGGCGACGCCAAACGAGTCTTCGGCGGAAGCGCGCAAATCGTTGGGTACAAAAACCAACAGGGCTGGCCGCAGTTCATCGTTAGGCAGTGGATTGCGCAACTCGACCAACTTCGTGCTGGAGACCGCCAAGTCAGGCGCCTGGGCACGCAGCGCCTCGTCAGCCAAGATCACCACATTGGTCGTCGGCACTCTGGCGCGGAGCCCACCGGCCAGACGAATCATCAAATCTCGATCCAGGTCGGTGACTCGCATGCAATGCCCAAGACCGCGTGCGGCCAATACTTCAGCCAGCCTGGGCAGCAGCACCGATTCCAGTGCCGCATTCAGCTCCTGATTGGTCAACTCGCGCAGTCCTTGACTCATGTGCGCGCTCCTTCTGTTTTTTCGGCAATCGTGTAGCGCGGTACGACGGTCTGGGTCACGTAGGCATCGGACAAATCACGATAAAAGCCAATTTCTCGCAAGCGCGCAGTAAACGCCTGGACATTGCTGCGCAGGGCTGTGCGCTCATCGATGGTGGGTACGGCAAAGCCTTCTCCCGGCGGTAGCTGATCGATGTACAGGCCGTAACGCTCACGCAAGAAGGCCAGTAGATCGTCAATCCGCATCTCTCCAGTGAAGTACCCTTTATCACCACCCGGACGCAACACCGCGATTTGCAGCAACACTTCCAGTAAGCGGCTATCCAGTGTGAAACGACGCGGAGCATTGCGCGCACGGGTTTGCGCCAGAAGGGCACCAGGCCTGTTCTTGAGCATCGTCGAGTCCAAGGACTCAATGATGTATTTGCGATGGAAGGCACCGCGCAGGGCTACGAGAATTTCAATGTAGGTTTCGAAGTCTGACAACCCCATCTTAGTGATAGCTTCGACTTCTGCATCCAGGCCCGCCTCGCCCTCGGACAGCGACTCCAACAGGCCGGCCAAACGCTCCCCGAAAAATTTGTCCCGCTCTTCAGCGAAGGGTTCGCCCTGCAAACCATACAGTTCCCCCACCGAAAAAACGGCATTCAACGGACGGATCAATTTTCCCCGCCGAACCAGGTGCTCAGAAAACTCGTCAAGCTTCTTGGCTACAAAGTACGCACGTACAAAGCCCGGAATGCGCCGGTAGTAGCCGTCTGCACTGCGTTCGGCCAGTGCAGTCGTGTTCGATCCGGCGCTTCCCGACAGATCGACAAACAAACCCAGCTTGTACGGGCAGTCGCCCTGTGGTTGATCGGATTCGCGCGGCTTCACTGGGCATGTCGCTTCGGTGCATAGTGCATTTGCACCCTCCAGTTTTTGCCAGGCAGGCAAAAGCTTGAGCAGGCGCAGGTGATACAAAGCCAGGTGGAAGGCCAACAGCACCTTCAAGTATTCCACCATGACCGAGCGCGGCATGAACGGCTTGTAGAACAGCAGGCGCTGAATGTCCTCAGCCATCAGGTCTGCCGCGCCGATGCACACCGGCGCGAAACGGTCGCCGCCTGCACGAGTATCCGCCGTATCCTTGCGCTGCGAGAGAAAGTGCAGCAACGTGCCCGTCTCGATGTCGGTCAATGCCTTGTCGTTCAGCTCGCGCGTGAGTTTGTCGAACCCATCGAAAAAGAAGCTTTTAAGGTGCTCGATCGCGTTATGGCCTGACCGTTGCCGTGCGTGATACAGCATCTGGTACAGATGCTGCGCGGCACCGTAATCGCGTGAGTGCTTGGGGTTGCGAAACCGGTAGGTGTAACCGTGCAAAGGGCGAGGGCCAGCCACCGAAGCGTTCTTCTTGCCCCGGTTGACGATGTCCATCAAGTGGGTCTCCACCCAGCGTGTCACGATGTCGCGATGCCGCACAAACCCTACAAAGCGGTCATTGGCTTCAAGAATGTCATCGACAAACTTCTCCACTGTCAGTTCACGCTTGTCACGAAACACGCTCGGGTAGCCGCCATGCTCCAGGCGCTCGAACAGCCCCGTGAGCACACGATCCATCTCGATGGTTTTGAAGTCGAGGTAGCTGATCTTGGGCAGCCGGAACTCCCGGTCTTTCTTCTGCAAGGCCATCAGTTCCTCCCCATGTTTTGTTCGAGGGCCTTCTTCTTTGTCTCCTTGGACACCTCGGGGGCCTCCTGCAACAAACGCATCTCCACACGACCATCGTCGTGGCGCGCCAACCGGTAGAAATCATGGCCGGTGGTAGTCAGCAAAATTTCGCTGTAGGGCTGCGCATTGAGGCTGTTCTTGAATACGCCTAGGCAAAGGTAAAGGCCTTGCATCTCTTCGACGCTGGGGCGGTAACCTTCGTTCAGGCGCGTCAGCATCTCGAACACATCCAGATTGATGATCAGCTCACTGACGGTAGCACCCACGCCCTGCCCCTGGAAGCGCAGCAACAAACCGGTGGGCAGGTGCTCCACGAACCGTGCCTTGGCTGCAAAGTCCTGCACTTGCAGACCAAACCCCTCTACTGGAAAAAGCCGGTAGCTGCGGATGGTGCCGTGCTCTACCTGCCGCAGCTGCAATGCCAGGCTTTGCCCAAGCCGCTCCGGCCGTTGCAGGCCTTCCCCCCGATTGATGGCATACAGAATTTCACCCGTCAGCGCATCCAGTGATGCCTCGCCACGCACAATTTCCACCATCCGCTTGGCAGAACGGTAGGGCAGCATCGTTTCCCAGCCAGCATCGCGCCGCTCAAAGAAGTGCTTGCGACGGGCCATCGCCACATACGCGCGGTGCTTGCGGGCACGCTGCGCAACCGTGCTCTCGGACACACCGCGCGGCAATTCGGCGAACAAGCGTTTAAACACCTCGAAATCAAAACGCCCGCGCCGCTCGAAGCGGAACAAGGCGCGGTCATCGGGCTGCACAAAATCCAGACCCCGGTCAAAGCGCGGGTCTTCCTGCTTGCCCACGTCCAGTTCACTGAGCAGCGACAAAAGTCGATCCGATGTCGGTTGGTCACCGCCCATCCAACTATTAAAGTAATAGCTGCTTGCGACGTCTCCATAATGGCCAGCGGCATAAATTGCATGGATTTCAGTGCAATCGCGGTTGCCAATCAGCATGAAGGACAGGGCTGAACGCAAGTCGCGCATCGTGATGTGCAAGCGACCACGCAGATGCGCCATCGTGTAGAGCATCTTGAGTCGCTCCCGCAGGCGCGGGCCAGCAATCTCATCCTGGAAGCTACGCGCATTGTGCAAGGCATAACAACTGTCCTTGAGGTCGCAGCGCTCGCAGGCCGACCAATGGTCTGGCTGCACCATGGTTTTCAGCGTCCGCTCCAGGATCGATCCACCTCCGGCATCGGCGACCACACTGCGCAGGTTCAGATTCACCAGCGCCACGCCAGACTCGGCCTCGCCACTGGCGAACGCACGCCGCACCAGGGCCGTCAATGCCCCAAAGTCCCGCTCGTGCGTGGTTAAAAAATCCACCAACCGGCCTTCGTTGATGGCAATCAGGCGGATCTCTGGCGGCCTCCATGCCTTGGCATCGTCGCCCTTGAAGGGTGCCAGAAAGTCCAACAACACCTGGTTGTTGTCCTTGTTGCCTTCATCCTGGCTACCGTCGTAGTTGATCAGGTAACGCTGGCCTGCCAGGCTCAGTTCGCTGCCATTGGGCAGGTCGCGATGGACTTTGCCATCGCGTGCCTCTACCTCTTTTTCCAGGCGCTGCAAGAATGCGGTCTTGCCATCACCCGCGTTGCCCGAGATCAGCACCAGGCGAAACTCACCCTGCAGCACGGCTGGCAGCAACGCGCGATCCAGTTCGGTCTCCACGTATGCGGCATGGCCCAAAGCATCCATGCCACGCGTGCCTGCGTTGCTGCGGCGGCTCTGGCTGTAGAGCGTGAGCAGATGCGAGACAAAGGCGTTGCTGTTGGGTGCAGATTCCGCCAAAACGCTCTGCCCACTGCGGGCGGCTGCAGCCATGGCCGGCAGACTGACGGTTTGAGCGCGCCGCGCATGGCGCACCTCGGCCAGCGCATCGCGAAAGTCAACGGCAGAGTGATAACGCTCGGCCCGGCGCGGGGCAACGGCTTTGAGCACCACACTGACCAACTCCGGGGCCAGGTCGGACAAACCGGAAAATTCGCGTGGGTCGGGCGCGGGTTTGTTGACGGGAGGCTCCGCCGTCTCCCAGGGGTAACGCCAGGTCAGCGCCTCATACAGCGTCAGCCCTAGCGCGTACAGATCGCGATCAGCGCGCTCGCCGTTGTGCGGAATCACCTCGGGATCAAAATCCGGCGGCAGGTAGCGGCGCGAGCCACCCCCACGTGACTCCTTATCGTCGGCGCGCACCGATACGTTGAAGTCGATGATCTTTGCGCCCTTTTGCGTCCACAACAGGTTGCGCGGCTTGATGTCGCAGTGGTGGAAGCCCTGGGCATGCAGATGCACCAAACCATCAATCGTCTGCTTGCCCAGCTCCAGCGCATCTTCGGGCGACAGTATGTGGTCGCGGATCATGTCGCCCACATCCGCCCCTTCCACGTACTCGAACACCAGGAAGGGAATGCCCCGATCCGGAATCACGTCCGCGTCCAGCACGCGCACCACGTGGGGGTGCTCGGGGATTTGCACCAGGTGGCGGTACTCCTTCTTCAAGCGCTCCAGGGTCGAATGCCGGTCACTCACGATCAGCTTCACAGTGCGCGCCACGTCACCCAGGGTATCGATCACCTTGTAGACCACGCCAAAGCTGCCGCGCCCCAGTTTCTTTTCGACAATGAACTTGTGCGTGAGCCGATGGCCTGTCGGCAGGTTCAGGTAGTCGATAGGCTCCGGTGCGGTGCTTTCCGGCTCAAGCGTTTGCCTGTCAGACGCACCGGGCCTGGCCTGGGGCAAGTCGGCAGATACCAAAGCCGGTTGCAACAGGGTTTGCAAGCTGGCCAAGGCGGCTACCGCACTTGGCCGATCGACCGCCTCAAAGGCGCACAGGCTTTGCAACCAGGCATCAAACGCTGCGTTCAGCTCGGGCCGCAGCGTGGAGGGTTTGTGCAAAAACTCTCCCGCCCTGTCCCACACCGTGGTCGGCTCACCCGCAAAAGGCCGCTCGCCAGTAAACAACTCGTACAGCATGACACCCGCCGAGAACATGTCCGACGCGGCGGTGGCCGCCCCCGGCTCACGAAACGCCTCTGGCGCCACATAGGCCTTATCCACCAGCTCCACAATGTCCGCCGCAATGGTCTGGCTGCGGTTGAC
>Ga0206116_1001307_pt1 | contig 14307 bp, 12 predicted proteins | sample 3A1Ametagenome_FD_178000 | JGI IMG/M metagenome (GOLD analysis project Ga0206116, IMG submission 178000) | Enriched microbial communities from leaf-cutter ant dump, University of Wisconsin, Madison, United States - 3A1A | ecosystem: Environmental > Terrestrial > Nest > Insects nest > Nest dump...
CCCCGGAGAAGCAGGAAGCCATCTTCATCGACGATCTCTCGGTCATGCAGCACTTCATGTGGCCGGAAGCCCCCGAGAACTACTCGGAGTGGCTGAAGGTCTGGAACGAGGTCAAGGCGGCCTGATCCATCGCCCGCCCTGTCGCCCGAGGATCGGGCGGTGCGGGATTTGCTTGTCGTACGAGGTCGGGCGAGACCGTCCGACCTCGGGGATCGGGGTACGATATTGGTGAAGAGCAGGATGGAAAAGCGGACGGAGCCGGCCTTGTCGCCGCTGCTTCTGGCAATGCGCGGCGTCGTCAAGACATTCGGCCGTTCGACCGCGGTGGACGGAATCGACCTCGATGTTCCGGAGCGGGCGTTCCTGACGCTGCTCGGCCCGTCGGGATGCGGCAAGACGACCGTCCTCAGGATGATCGCGGGGTTCGAGACGCCCGACTCCGGCGACATGCGCCTCGACAACACGCCGCTTGTCGACGTGCCCCCCGAGCGGCGGCCCGTCAACACGGTCTTCCAGTCCTATGCCCTCTTCCCCCACCTCACCGTCAACGAGAATGTCGCCTTTTCGTTGAAGCTGAGGGGCGGTGTTCCCGATATGGCGGCTCGCGTCCGGCGGGCACTGGACGCGGTTCATATGGCCGACTTCGGCGACCGCTATCCGCACCAGCTTTCCGGCGGCCAGCAGCAGCGCGTTGCCGTGGCGCGTGCGATCATCGCCGAGCCACGCCTCCTGCTTCTGGACGAACCGTTGTCGGCTCTCGACCGAAAGATGCGCGGCCACCTTCAGATCGAGTTGAAGGCCCTGCAACGGCGCCTCGGCATCGCCTTCGTCTACGTGACGCACGACCAGGAAGAAGCCTTCGCGCTGTCCGACGTCGTTGTGGTCATGAACAAGGGACGCATCGCCCAAAAGGCTGATCCTCAGACCATCTACAGCCGTCCGGCCGACAGCTTCGTAGCCGACTTCATCGGCAACTCGACGCTGGTGGAGGGGCGGGTCCGGGAGCGCCTGGGTGACATGGCGACGATCGACACTCCGCTCGGCAACGTGACCGCGCCGGTTGCCGATGGTCTTGTCGCCGGGGATCTTGCCGTGCTGGTCATCCGGCCCGAACTCCTGTCGGCCCATGGCGAGGGCACGGCAATGCTCACCGGCACCGTCAGCAACTGTGTCTTTCAGGGCGAGCGCAGCATGATCGAGGCGGATGTCGCCGGTGTGTCTCTGCGTTTCGCGGCCGAAGCACCCTATTCCATCGGCTCGACCGTTCCTCTCTGGCTCGACGCCGGTCGCAGCTTCATCACGAGAGTTGCCGCATGACTTTCCGCCAGCGCCATCTTGCGCTGCCGGTGGCGGTGGCGATCGTTGCCGGATGCCTGGCGCCGCTCGCCGTTCTCGTCGCCTTCAGCTTCTATGAAGTGGAAGACTTCGACCTGATTCCGGCCTTTTCGTTCAGGGCGTGGGGCGAACTCGCCACATCGACGACCGATTGGTTCCTGATCGGCAAGGCGGTGCTGTCGGGCGTCGCGACCACGCTGTTCACGGCTCTTCTCGGCTATCCGGTGGCGCTGGCGTTGACGCGTCTTGCCAGCTCGGCGAAAGGGCTTGCCATCATCGTGCTGCTGACGCCGCTCTACACCGGCGAGATCGTCCGAATCTATGCGTGGCGGATCGTGCTCGGGGGCGAGGGGCTGGTCAACACGGTGCTGCAGGGACTCGGTCTGATCGACGAACCGCTGAAGTTTCTGCTGTTCTCGCCGTTTACCATCGGTCTCGTGCTGACCTACAACAACCTGCCCTTCATGGTGCTCGCCATCTGGGTGTCGGCCGAGATGGTCGACCGTCGGCTGATCGAAGCGGCGCGCGATCTCGGTGCCCGGCCGGTCGATGCCTTCTTCCGCGTCATCTTTCCTTTGACGATGCCCGGGCTTGCCGCCGGCAGCCTCACCGTCTTCGCGCTTTCGGCCGGTGAAATGCTGACGCCGAGTCTTTTGGGCGGCACGTCGGGCGCCACCGCCATGGCGCTCGTCGACAACCTGTTCGGTACGGCGTTCGACTGGCCGCTTGCCTCGGCGCTGGCCCTTGCCCTTTTGGCGACCTTGTTTCTGGTCGCCTCTGCCATGGCCGGTCTGTTGCTGCGCCTCAAGGGCGCGCGCGCCGTGATCGGGAGGACATGATGGGACGGATCGGCCTTTCCGTACTGATCGTCGCGGCCGGTTTTCTCTACCTGCCGCTCGTCGTGCTCACGGTGTTCTCTTTCAACGATTCGGCGCTGATGGCTTTCCCGCTCAGCGGCTTCACGCTCGAATGGTATCGCGAGCTGGCGCAGAACGACAATTTCCTCAAGGGCTTCGTCACATCCTTCCTGATCGCCCAGCCGGTCGGCATCCTGGCCATGCTGTTCGGGCTGATGGCATCGCTCGCCCTGACGGCCCCCGGCTTCCGTTGGCGCGGCCTGTTCGCCGTCCTGCTGCTGGTCCCGTTTCTGGTTCCCAAAAGCGTGTTGTCGATCGCCCAGGCGATGATCATGAGCCGCGTCGGTTTCGAGCGGGGTGCCACGGCGCTGATCCTGGCTCAGTCGCTGGTGGCGCTGCCGTTTGCCACGGCACTGATATCGGCGGTGATGGTGCGCTTCGATCGGCGGTTGATCGAAGCGGCGCGCGATCTTGGCGCCTCGCCCTGGCAGGCCTTCCTGCGCATTCTGCTGCCGCAGCTCCGGCCGGCTCTGTCGGGCGCCTATTCGGTCGGCGTCATCCTGTCGCTGGCCGACCTGACCATCGCCATGTTCCTTGCCGGCCGGACCCAGCCGCTGTCGCTGATGGTCGCCTCGGAGTTCCGACGTGAGCTCAGACCCGACCTCAACGCCATGCAAGTGGTCGTCCTGGCGCTGACGGCGGCGCTGGTCGGCGTCAGCGAGTTCTACCGCCGTCGCCGACTGCGCAAGCTCGCGGCGGGGGCCTGACCCTCAGCGGGAAAAGGCGGTTTTATCGGTCAGCCGGTCGAGATCGAAGGCTGCGACGTCGGCAAGCAGGGAGACGAAGGCCGAGCCGGCGCGATCGATGATGATCCGCCCCTTTTCGGCGCTCGCCGCCTTGGCATTGCCGGCAACGCCCTTGGGGTGGAGATCCTGAGCCTGCCATCCAAAGCCGACGGCGCCCTCGGCCGTCAAGAGGCTGCCCGACGCCTCGATCTCGACGGTCAGCGGCACGAAATCTTCCGCCTTGTCCATGGCGACGAGATCACCGTACAGATGCAGCATGGCGCTGGTCTCCAGGTCGCCGCCATGGATGCCGTGCGCCGCTTCGGCGGCGGGAATGATGTCGTCGATCGCCGTGATGCGGAACCACGAGCAGGCGACCGCCAGCATGCCGAGCTTCGCTCGGATGTCCCGGCAGACGATGTCGATCAAGGCGATCTGGCCGCCATGGGCATTGAAGAACACCAGCTTGCGTACGCCGGCCCGATGGACGCTCTCGGCGATCTCGAACCAGATGCGCGCCAGCGTTTCGCCCGAGATGGCGATCGTACCGGGAAAGGCCAGATGTTCGTCGGATTTGCCATAGGGCAGGGGCGGCAAGACCAGGACGTCCGTCTCGGCCGTCAGTTTGGCCAGCGCATCCGACAGCACGCCGGCGTTGATCGCGGCGTCGACGCGGACCGGCAAGTGCGGCCCGTGCTGTTCGACGGCGCCAACTGGCAGCACGACGACGGTTTTCGAGAGATCGCGATCGGCGAACTCGGCGGTCGAAAGGTTCCACCAGGAGAAAGAGGTCATGGCAAAGCTCACGTGGCAGCTTCGGCGGCGAGCGTCGCCTTGGCGATCTTGCCGGTTGGCGTCATGGGCAGGCTTGTCGCCTTGCGGATGACGAGGGGCGTCAGGTCATAAGGAAGAAGAGGCGCAATCGCTGTCTTCAGGGCGGCGGGGTCGATCGTCTGGCCCGGGCGCTCTGTGACGAAGGCTATCGGCGTCGCCCCACCGCCCGGGTTGGGAATGCCGACCAGGGCGGCCAGCAACACGCCGGGCTGGGTGGCAAGCGCCTCCTCGACGTCGCGCGGAAACCAGTCGACACCATTGACCGTGACGAGTTCGGCGAGGCGACCGCGCATGGTCACGTAACCGTCGGCATCGATGCTGCCGAGATCGCCCGAGTGCAGCCAGCCACCCCGCGTTGTTTCGGCCGTCTTTTCCGGCCGGCCCCAATAGCCGGCCATGAAGCCGCCCCTCAGGCAGATTTCGCCGACGGTGCCGATTGGCGCGCGTGCGCCGGATGTGGTGAGGATCGCCACCTCCTTGTCCGGTGTGCCCGGCCCGACACGGACCAGCTTGTCGTCATCGGGTTCGAGCTCCGGAAAGCCCAGCGCAAAGAAGCCGCCGATCTCGCTCTGGCCGAAGCTCTCCACCAACGGCAGCTTCAACACGTCGCGAAAAGCCTTCCGCAGGGTGGGAGGTACCGGGCCGCCACCCGAGAGGCCAAAGCGCAGCGGCGACGGCAAACGGCCGCGTGCCTGCGACTCCTCGAGAAGTTCGGTCAGGACCACCGGATTGCCGACGAAGACGGTGGCGCCGGTTCGTTCCAGTGCTTCCCAGCCGGTGGCCTGCGTCCACTTGCCCATGACGTTGACGGTGGCGCCGACGGCCATCGGCGGCAGCAGGTTGGCTACCAGCTGGTAGGAACTGGATAGCGCCGTCGGGCCGAAGGAGCGATCGGTTGCCCGCATGCGCAGGCGTTCGCCGATGCAGCGAGCAGCGGTAACCGTCGGCTCGTGGGCGAGACAGGCGCCCTTGGGCTTGCCCGTCGTGCCGGAGGTGTAGGACAGGTGGGCGATCGCCGAGGCGTCCTCGGGGTCGATCGGCGGCGCGAAGCGGGCCGCCATGAGCTCGGGCAGCGCATGGGCGCCGTCCTGAGGTCCATCCATGCAGATGAGATGAGACACACATCCCACCAGTGCCGCGGCGGCCTTCACCGGACCTTCCATGTCGTGGGTGTAGACGATGGCCTTGGGTCGGTGGTCGTCGACGTAATAGGCGAGATCGTCGGCATACTTGACGTTGACAAGCGCCGATACGGCCCCCAGCCGCCAGGTCCCCAGCATGGCGAGGAGATAGTCCATGCCGTTGTGGGCGAAGATCAGGACGCGGTCGCCGGGCACGATGCCGAGGTGCGCCAAGGCTCCCGCCATCCGCTCCATGCCGTCCACCGCCTCCTCGGCGGTAAGCGCCAGGTTGCGATCGACCCAACGGAGCGCGACGGTGTCCGGTGCCCGCTCGGCCACGCGGTAGAGCAGATGGTGCATCAACATGGTCAGGCGGCTCCCTTGGCAACGCGTCTTGTGCGTCGACCATGGGCAAGCCGGCGTGCGAAGGAAATTCGGCGCCCGACATAGAGTTCATTGGGGGGCGCCAATTGACGCATGCCGAAAGGCACGCGGTCTGTCTGCGCTCAGGGCAGCCAGACCGATGGCACCGCCACCTCGGCGATGCCGCCGGCTCTGAGGGCATCGGCAGCGGCCTCGACGCCGTCGCGCGGCATGGCCTGCCAGGTCGCGGCTGGCCCACGTACGCCATGATGCTGGAAAGCGTTCAGGCGGAGACGGGTGTTCGGTCCGAGCTCGTGAGCCAGCGCGGCAAGCGCCGCGATTTCTTCGGGGCGGTCGGTTTCGCCGGGAATCAGCAAAAACCGCAGTTCGTAGAGCTTGCCGGCCTCGGCAAGCAGCTTGGCCGACGCGAGAGACAGGTCGTTGTCGGTGCCGGTGAGGCGCCGGTGACGGGTGGGATCGAAAGCCTTGATGTCGAGCATCACGCCGTCGGTCAGCGGCAGTACCCGTTGCCAGCCTTCAGCCGGCAGATGGCCGTTGCTGTCGATGAACAGCGTCAGATGGGCCAGGTCTCGTGCCGCCCGGATGGCCGTGAACAGCTCGATCAGGAAATCGAGATGCAGCGTCGCCTCGCCGCCCGAGACGGTGAGCCCGTTGAGAAAGGGCGCATTGCGCCGGAGAAGGTCGAGTACGTCTTCCACCGTCATGCGCCGCACCATGGGATTTGCGCGGGTCGGGCAGGCGGAAAGGCAGCTATCGCAGGATATGCAGGCGCCCGGATCGTGGATGACCTTGCGGCCGGTCTTCTTCAAGGCGCCGGACGGACACACGGCCACGCAGGCGCCGCAGTCGCTGCAGACGCCGATGGTGTGCGGGTTGTGGCAGGTGACGCAACGATAGTTGCAGCCCTGCAGGAACAGCACGAAGCGGTTTCCCGGCCCGTCGACCACCGACCAGGTCAGGAACTTGCTGACGGCGGCGACGCCGTCAGACACCCGAACCCGCCATCAGCTCGAGCCCGACGACGCGGGGCTTGCGGTCGAGAATGTGCACCGTTTCGGCCGCCTCGGCACCGAGTGCCGTGGTGTTGACGCGCGACCCCTTCGCCGCGTTGTAGAGCTTGACGTCGGACAGGCGAATCATGAAGCCGGTGACGCGAACCAGATCGTTGCCGGTCACGTTGGCGGTGAACTCGCGGAAGCCAAGCTGCAGGGCGCCCTTGGCCAGCTGGAACACCGCCTCCGGGTTGGCCCGCACCGTTTCGTCGAGGGTGAGGATTTCCGACACGCCTGAAATGTAGTGGCGGTGGTGCGGCAGGAGCGCCTGCACATGGCTCACCGGGTCCGGCTCGCTGCCGTAGGGGATCCGCACGCCGGGCGTCGTGCCGGCATCGCTGGACAGGCCCGCCTGGGCGTGCAGCATGGCGACGCCACGCCAGATGTGCTCCATCGGCTCGCGATCGACAAGCTCGGCGAGCCGTGCGGAAATGCGATGACCGAGCGCGTTGGCCTCGGCGTCATGTCCGTATCGGCCGGCGCGGCCGGCGAGATCCTGCAAGTGGTTGACCGCCTCGGCCATGGCAAAGATGCCGAACATCGCCGTGAAGCGGTCCCTGTCGATCCAGCCTTCCTCGACCAGGAAGTTGCCGTCAAAGAAACCCGACTGCCGGAACAGATAGTCGACACGGGCGCGCATCAGGCGGGCGTTGAGGTTGACGTAGCGCGGCAACTGGACGTCGAGGAAGTCGGCCTCGCTGGCGCTTGCCTCGGCGACCTTCTTGAGATTGACGCGGGCAAGCGATGCCGCGCCGCCACGGAGCGGCAGTGCGTTGTAGCAGCTGACGATGGCGTAGCCCGGCTCGTCGAACACCTCGCGATGAACAGGGTGGTTGGCGATGTGGGGCTTGGAGCAGGCGATGATGTTGTCGGTGCAAAGCCGCAGGATGTCTTCGCCGCTCACCTCGGGGTCGTAGAGGAAGGTGAGGTTGGGGGCCACCTGCTTCAGCTCGGCGTCGGCTCTCAGAATGGCGCGGGCGACGCGGTTGTCAGTCGGCCCGATGTCGGCATGCAGGAAGGCGTCGGGGAGCACGCGGTCGATGTAGCGCCAGAAGAGCCTGATCTTGCGATAGAGTTCGTCGTCCGAGACGCCATCGCAGAAGGGCAGCAGCAGCGCGTCGAGGTGGCCGATGAACACCGGCATGCCGGTGACCGAGGGAACGTGGTGGTAGGCGATCTGCAGCGTGTTGATCGCCTCGTCGAGAGTCTCGGGCTTGGGCAGCTCCAGGTGGGCGGACCCATTCTTCAGCACCACCTCATAGTCAGGCAGCACGTAGCGCGGCTTGTAGGGTGCGTGTCCCTCGTACATGTCGCAGATGATGCGGGCATCGAGCGCGGCGCACGTCTCGGCATCCAGCAGCACGTAGGGCAGCATGTTTTCGGCCTCGACCGCGAGCGCATGTTCCTTCTGCTTGAAGCTCAGGGTCGGGTTCTGCGCGATCCGGCGCAGCTGGCTCAGCGTTTCGGTCATGGCGTTTCCTCGTTGTCGAACGCAAGCATGATACGCCGCTCGGGGCGGTGCGACCATGATTTGGCGCATCAAGCGAGATAAACGAAAGCTTGTCCAGCCGGAGGGTTACCGATTGGCGACCCCGCCAGGCCAGTTTTAGGGCTTCACCCGCCGCCTTCGTCCGGGATCGCCAGAAGATGACCGCAGGCCTTGCAGTGGACGGCGTCCGGCTCGTGCCGCATGAGCGCGCATTTCGGGCAGCGGAAGGTGACCTTGTAAGGGCGAAACAGAGCCTGCGCGAGGCGCACGAACAGGGAAATGCCGACGATCATGGTGACGATGGCCGTCAGCTTTCCCGCCGCCCCCGGCAGGGTGATGTCGCCGAAGCCGGTCGTCGTGATGGTTGCTACCGTGAAGTAAAGCGCGTCGACCCAGCCTTCCATGCCCGAGCCCGGTCTGGCGAAGGCCGTGTAGATGAAGCCGGTGATGATGAAGAGGCATGTGACGAGGTTGATGGCGGCGCGGCCGACGTCTTCCCATTCCTGGTAGCCGTGACGGCGCAGCGACCGCCAGAACAACCCCTTCTGCGATAGCGTCCAGAGACGCAGGATACGCAGAAAGCCGAGGTTTGCGAGCCAGAGGGGCGCCAGCAGCGTGGCGAGCACGACGAAATCCACCCAGACCGATGGGCGCCGCAGCCACTGCCGAATGCTGACGGCCGCCGCCGCCCGCGCGGTGAGGTCGGCGGCGAGCAGAAGAGCGACGGCATAGTCGAACCACAGGAAGGCTTGGAGATCCTGCAGGACCGGGCTCATGATGAAAAAGCCGATGATGATGAGGTCGACCGTCGCGAACGCCCACTGGAATCGCACCGCCTGCGGATCCGTCCCGACATAAAGGCGACGGAGGCGCTGACGCCACGCCGCGCGATCGGATGTTTCCTCGGGATCCTCGTCATGGCGCTGCCGGAACTGAAGAAGGTCTTCGACGCGGGGAGCCTTCTTCGGGGTGCCGGAAACGGTGTCCGGTGGCTCGGTCGTCACGATGGATCAGATCCCTTCCCTGGCCGACGCGCCCGAGGCGCGGATGCCGCCAAGGACGGATTTCACCATGCTCCGGGCATTCCGGCAATCGGACGAACAACCATCGGTGAGGAGGCGGGTTCCGTCTCGCTCATGAGGGCCGACCATGGATCGGCTGTGGAGCCCGCCACGCACAACTTGTTCCAACTTGTAAATTCAGAGCAATCTGTCGCGTCGGGACCGGCTCCATAAGCGAACAGGGGGCAGGGCGTATGCTGCGATATGATATTGATTATAAATAATAATGTCCGTTCCCGGTGCGACTTTGGAAGGTGACTAGCAGTCCTGTTTGGTTTCAGGCTCTTCGCCTGCCAGAATGCATGTGACAAATTTGCGGCATTGTTTACGCTGGATGTGTGATGAGAAACGCCTGAAAAGTGCGGTTTTCTGACCTTGAAGGATCGCTTTGAGCGCGGAAAAACACAAATAACATGACAACATATTGACAACTGATCAAATGGCGCGTCTTCTGATCCCAGGGAGAGAGGGCCATGCGGGGCGAACCGGCCGGGTGGTCGGCGCCGCGAAAGGACCTTGGCCTGGGGTGCCGCGATCTGTTGCGGCCCTGGCCAGGGGGAGGGGTTCCTGCTTTCCATTGCGGCACCGGCAGCGCGCGCTTTCCGGACAAGAGAGGAACCATCGTTGATCCCACATCTGGCAATCACCATGGGCGACCCGGCCGGCGTCGGCCCCGAGATCATCGCCAAGGCCTGCAAGGTTCTGAAGCCGCAGCTCGACGCGGATGAGCTTCGCCTTCTGGTCATCGGCTCCAACGATGCGCTCAACCGGGCCTGCCGGACCTTTGCGCCGGAACTCGACATTCCCTCGGTGGAGGCGGATGGCGACTGGCCGAGGCTCGCCGCGCTGCAGGCTTGCCCCGAGGGGGAGCCGATCCTGCCCGGCGTGCTGTCGACGGACGGTGGGCGCTTCGCCTATCACGCGGTCGAACAGGCGGTCCAGCTGGCAAAGGCCGGCCGCATACACGGCATCGTCACGGCGCCGCTCAACAAGGAGGCTCTCAACAAGGCCGGTTTCCATTTCGCGGGCCACACCGACCTTCTCGCCCATCTGACGGGCGCCAAGGGATCGGTGATGATGCTCGCCCACGGCAACATGCGTGTGAGCCATGTCACCACCCACATTGCCCTTGAAGACGTGCCGAAGAAGCTGACGCCGGAACGGCTACGCTACGTCATCGACCTCACGGCCGAAACGCTTGAGGGGCTCGGCCTGCCACGCCGCCGCATCGCCGTCGCCGCGCTCAATCCGCACGCCGGCGAGGGTGGTCTGTTCGGCCGTCAGGATATCGAGGTCAGCGAACCGGTAATCGCCCAATGCGTGTCCGAGGGACTTGATGTCGTCGGGCCGGTGCCGGGCGATACCGTGTTCGTCAAGCTGCACGCCGGCCAGTTCGATGCGGTGATCGCCATGTATCACGACCAGGGCCACATCCCCGTCAAGCTGCTCGGCTTCAATGTCGATCCGAAGACCGGCAAATGGGACTCCCTGTCCGGCGTCAACATCACGCTCGGCCTGCCGATCATTCGCACCTCGGTCGACCACGGCACGGCGTTCGACATCGCCGGCAAGGGCATTGCCAACGAGTTGAGCTTGCTCGAGGCGGTGGACTATGCGCTTCGGTTGGCGGCGACGCGCGTCATCGGGCTCAAGGGAGCGGCCAAGCCATGATCGATCCGCTGAACGCGCTGGGAACGCCGATCGATCTCGTCCAGCCGCCTCGCCTGATCTTCGGTCGGGGCACCGCGGCTGAAGCCGGACGTTGGCTGGCTTCCCATGGCATCCGCCGCCCGATGGTCGTGACCGATACCTTCAATGCCGCCCGCGTCGGCGGCCTGGATCTGCCGGGCGAACCGTTGGTGTGGGGAGAGCTCGCCGGCGAGCCGACCACCGACGATCTCACTCGCGTCGTTACGGCTGCCGAGCAAGCCGGTGTCGATGCCGTCATCGGCTTCGGCGGGGGCAGCTCTATGGATCTCGCCAAGTTGGTCGCCGTTCTGACGGGCAGCGGGCAAAGCTTTCCCGAAGTCATCGGTGCCGAGAAAGTCACAGGCAAGAAGCTGCCGATCGTCCAGGTGCCGACGACGGCCGGAACCGGCAGCGAGGTCGGGACGCGCGCGTTGGTCACCGACGTGGCGGCCCTGGCCAAGTGCGCGGTCCAGAGCCGGCACATGTTGGCCGACCTTGCTGTCGTCGACCCCGATCTTGCGCTCGGCATGCCCCGTTCGATCACCGTGGCGACGGGCGTCGACGCGCTCGCCCACTGCGTCGAGGCCTTCACCAACAGGAAGGCGCATCCCGTCATTGACCTCTACGCTCTCGAGGGTATCCGGCTCGCCGGGCGCTGGCTGGCGAAAGCGGCCAACGACGGCCATGATCCGGATGCGCGCGCCGGCATGGCGCTCGCTTCGCTTTATGGCGGCTATTGCCTAGGGCCGGTCAACACCGCTGGTGGCCATGCAGTTTCCTATCCGCTGGGCGCTCGCTATCATGTGGCGCATGGTGCTGCCAACGCACTGATCTTCCCGCACGTTCTGGCCTTCAACGCACCGGCGACGCCGGAGCGGACGGCGGCGATTCTAGAAGCGCTGGGGCTGCCCGTTTCGACCGAGCCGTCCAGGGTGTTCGCAGCCGCCAACGACTGGTGCGTGCGGCTCGGTTGCGAGATGCGGATGTCGGCCTTTGGCGTGCCGGCCGACGATCTGCCGGCCATGGCCGGGGAGGCGCATGCCATCCGGCGGCTCCTCGACAACAATCCGCGCGATCTTGCCGAAACCGACATCCTCTCGATCTACCGCGCCGCCTTCTGACGCGTTCAACGGAAGTGGAAAGCCTCATGAGCAATACTAAGGGCCCCTTCGTCGCCATCGTCACGCCGTTCGACAACCGGGAGGAGGTCAACGTCGCAGCCCTCGTCCGGCAGGTCGAGCGTCAGGCGGCAGCCGGTAATGGCGTCTTCTGTGCCGGCACCAACGGCGAGTTCTATACCCTGTCCTTCGAGGAGAAGGTGCTGGTGGCAAGGACGTCGGTCGAGGCCGCTGCGGGTCGCGTGCCGGTGCTTGCCCACGTCGGCGAAATCTCGACGCATCAGACGATCGTCCTCGGCAAGGCGGTGGAGAAGCTGGGGGTCGCCGCCGTTTCGGTGGTGGCGCCGTCGTTCATCGCTTGCTCGCAGGATGAACTCGTCGGCCACTACACGCGGGTTGCCGATGCCCTTACGGTGCCAGTCTATCTCTACAACATACCCGCGCGCACCGGGAACAAGATCGAGCCGGAGACGGCGGCGCGGCTCGCCGAACACCCGAACATCGTCGGCATCAAGGACAGCGCCGGTTCCGAGGAAAGCCTCGACGGCTTCCTGGCTGTTGCCCGGTCACGCAAGGACTTCGACGTTCTGGTCGGACCGGACCATCTGATCCTGCATGGTCTCCGCAACGGCGCTGCCGGCTGCATTTCCGGTCTCGGCAACATCGCGCCGCTGACGCTGAACGCCATCTGGAAAGCCCATGTCGCTGGTGATGCTGCCGGTGCCGACGCGGCCCAGGCCCATTATGGCGAGCTTCGCAAGGCGCTCTACGCCCATGGCTTCCCGCCGACCATGGTCAAGCGGGCCCTCTACCTCGCCATGCCGGAAGTCGGCAAGAGCCGCAGCCCGGCGGTGGTGACCGACGAGGTCAACGACAAGGTGGCGGCCGTCTCGAAAGCCTTCGCCGAGGCCGTCGCCTGAGGCGACAGCTCTCGTATCGCAGGCGGGCGGGACCGCCGGTCCTCTCGGAGTGCAAGACCATGTCGTTTACCGTCCTCAGTCTTGGCGGCCCGGTCGCACCGGAAGGCGAGGATATTCTCCGCGCCGCCGGCATTGTTTCGCTGTCGACCGGTCCCTATCCAGGCAAGGCGGAGCTCCTCCCTCTTCTTGCCGAGATCCAGCCCGATGCGCTGGTGGTGCGGCTGCTCGAGCGCGTCGATGCCGAGGTCATGATGGCATCGCCGAGGCTGAAGGTGGTCGCCAAGCATGGCGCCGGCACCAACGATATCGACGTTGCCGCCGCTGCGGCGCTCGGCATTCCCGTGCTGGCCGCCGTCGGCGCCAACGCCCACTCGGTGGCCGAGCACGCGCTGACGCTCATGCTGGCACTGGCCAAGGATTTGCGAACGCAGGACGCCTTCGTACGCGGCGGCGGTTGGGAGAAGAAGGCCTATCGCGGGCACGAGTTGCGAGGCCGTACCCTGGGCATCGTCGGCATCGGTGCCATCGGCAGCGTCGTGGCGCGACTGGCCGTTCCGTTCGGCATGAAGACGATTGTCTACGATCCCTATGTGTCCGACACCGTCTTCGGATCCCATATGGAGCGGGTAGCAAGTCTCGACGCGCTGCTCTCCCGCGCCGATATCGTCAGCCTGCATTGTCCGCTGACCGAGGAGACACGCGGCATGATCGCCGCGCATGCCTTTTCGTTGATGAAGCGGGACGCTGTCTTGATCAACACCGCGCGCGGCGAGGTCGTCGACGAGCCGGCGCTGATCGATGCACTCAGGGGTGGGGCGATCGCCGCTGCCGGCCTCGATGTCTTCGCCCCCGAGCCGCCGGCCGCCGCCAATCCGCTCTGGACCTTCCCTAACGTGATTGTCAGCCCGCACGTCGGCGGTGTCACCGAGGAGGCGCGGCGCGAGCTTTCCGTGATGACCTGCCGGAATGTCGTGGCCCTTCTCGAAGGGCGCAGGGTCGACGCACGCTTCCTGGTTCGTCCGACGTAACGGCTCCTCGTGTCGGCGGGCTCTGCCACAGTGGGAGGACTAGAATGAAGCCGAGCTATGTCGGACTGGTCGAAAACGTCACTCTTCCCAACATGGCGTTGGTGCGCCAGACCTTTCCTGCGATCGATGCGCCACCGCCGGACAAGGCCGTTCACGACGCCATGGCCGGCGCCGCCTGCGTAGCGGACAGCATCCGGCCGGGCATGTCGGTGGCGCTGACGGTTGGTAGCCGGGGGCTTGCGGCACTACCCGAACTGGTGCGGGCCGTCGTCAACGAGCTCAAGGCGCGCGGTGCCGTGCCGTTCATCGTCCCGTCGATGGGCAGCCATGGCGGCGCCACGGCCGAAGGCCAGACGAAGGTACTGGCTCATCTTGGCGTGACAGAGGTCACCGCCGGTTGTCCGATCCGCTCCAGCATGGAGACTGTGGAAGTCGGTCGCCTAGAAAACGGCATGTCGGTCAGGATCGACAAGCTCGCCTACGAGGCCGACGGCATCGTGTTGTTCAACCGCATCAAGCCGCACAGCGCCTTTCGCGCGGCCAACGAGAGCGGCCTCGTCAAGATGCTGTCGATCGGGCTGGGAAAGCAATCGGGTGCCGACAACTGTCACGCCTGGGGCTTCAATTACGTCGG
>Ga0206116_1001309_pt1 | contig 14256 bp, 14 predicted proteins | sample 3A1Ametagenome_FD_178000 | JGI IMG/M metagenome (GOLD analysis project Ga0206116, IMG submission 178000) | Enriched microbial communities from leaf-cutter ant dump, University of Wisconsin, Madison, United States - 3A1A | ecosystem: Environmental > Terrestrial > Nest > Insects nest > Nest dump...
GTCTTCAACCACCCTGCCCTGCACGTCGATGATGTTGCTCTCGTCGGCGACGCCCGGGCCGGTGCGGCGCTGCACCAGGTCGCGGCCCGTAGCACCCAGGAACTGGGCTTCCTGGCCGATGCCGCTGTCCACTGCCGTGGCTGCAACTCGGGACAGTGGGCCGGCCGACGGGTCGATGCCCATGCGCTGGCTGGGCGCGCGCTCGTCCAGCGACAACCCGGCGGTATCGATCTCGGGCGAAGGCAAGTCCAGGCCCTGGCGCGCGGGTGCTGCACCCTGTTCCGTGCTCCACTGCGGAGTGGCATCACCGGGCTCGTAGTCCATCGTGGCGGCGCGGGCGCGCTCCACTTCGGCCGGGTCTTTCAGGCTCAGGCCAGACGTGTCCACCTCGCGGGTGAAGTCCATGCCAGCGCGCTCATCGGCAACGCCGGGCGAGGTGGTGAAGTCGGCATCGGCGACGCCGGGCGCGTTCACTGCGGCCGCCGGGCCAGTGCCGGGCTCCGCATTCGGGTCGGCCACGCCGGGCTCGGTGGTCCAGGGAGGAACAAGCGCATCGGCCTTGGCCTGGGCATCGGCCGCCGCAGCTTCGGCGTTCTGGCGGGCCTGCTGGTCGGCGCGCTCCTGCGCACGGCGCCGCGTTCCATCGACAGCGCCAGCAGCACCCCCCATCACACCGCCGCCGATACCGCCCATGGCGGCAGACAGCGCCGTGTCTTCCAGGTTCTCGGCCGTGGTCGGGTCTTTGAACGCACCCCACTGCTCGATGACGTTCTGGGCGCCCTCGGTCGCGCCTTCCTTGAGCACGCCCTTGCCGGCTTCCTTGAGGATGGTGCTGGCCGCGCCGCCCGGAACGCCCTTGAGGACGTTGAGCGCCTTGCCCATGCCGACACGCTCCAGCGCCGTCGCGGGAACGGCAGCAATCAGCGCGCGGCCCTTGTCCTCCTGGCCGCCTTCCTTCTGCTCCTGGCGGATGCCGCCGTATTCCTGAGTGAAGATGGGAGCCAGCCCGCCGATGACGCCCCCAGCTGCCGCACCCACGGGGCCAGCAAGCGAACCGCCCACCCTGGCTCCTGCCACACCACCCAGGCGCGCTGCCGCGATCTGCGGGGCGAACTGACCGACGGACTCCTTCACGGCAAGCCAGGGACTGTCCACCAGGTCGCGCAGGCTGCGGATACCGGCGGGGTTGCGGTCGATGATGCCTTGGCCAGCGTCGTGCACCGCGCGCGTGACGGCATTGGAGCCCATCACGTCCTCGGCAGCCGTGGCGGCCGTGGTGAGCATCTGGCCGCCCGTGCGCTTGATGGTGGGGATGAAGCCTGGAGATGCGGGAGCAGAGAACTCACCCTGTTCCCAGTCGGTGGCGGCAACTTGCGGCGCAGAGAAGGCGCCCTTTTCCCAGTCGGTATCAGTCATCCCCCCACTGTTCACGCGCGCGCGCGATCAGTCGAACCCTATGCGGGGGCTGTACTTCGGTTACTCTGCCAGCATCCGATCAACTTTCTTGCGAACCTTATCTAGGCGGATCTGGCCCCCATGGGTATGGGCAACAAAGGCCTTTTCCACCGCCAGATCTGCAGCCCAGGCCTTGACGATTGGAGCGACGAGGCTCTTGCCAAGAAGGTGCAAAGTCTCAGCGTCTTCAATGTAGCCGGCCTTCCACTGCGCGATCACATGCGCTGAACATCCGCTCGCTGCCTCGGCCTGCTTGATCATGTTGTAGACCCCGGCAAGGTAGGTCCACTGCGACACAAACCGGGAGTACAGCGCTGCGTACACGCCCGCAAAGATGGCACCGATGATTGCGCCGAGATCAGTAAGCTGGGATTGAAGTCCGTGCAGGGAAACCGGCCCGGTTCTCGCGGGCTCGATGAGCGCCTGGAGCGAGACGACCAAAAGAGTCAGCACGGTTCCCACGAACACCGACCGCAGGACCACCACATGCCCGCCATTCGCGCCAATCCAGTCCACAATCCATTGTCCCGACAGGCAATCAAGCACGCGCTCCAGTATCCGCTTGAACTTCATCACGCTTCCCTCCTGTAGTCTTTGATGAGGCGAGCGAAAATTATCGGGCTCGCTCGATGCCTGGGCAATGCCAGGGTTTGCTACATTGCGCCCAGGAGAGACGACCATGGAACACGCAGCGCCCGACGAAAAGCCAGAAGCACCCGCACCGAAGCCAGTGAACTGGTACAGCGGCTGGCGAGGGTTGGCCACTGCGGCTGCCACGGTACTTGGTGCCAAGCTAATCGGCATCCTCGGCATCGGTGTCGCGCTCGTCCTGTTCCTCTGGCTTCAGCCGAAGCGAGGAACAGGGAAGGCTCTTGCGGTTGCCGCAGTGGTCGGCGTGGTTGTGGCGGTGGTCTATAGCGCCCTGTTGCTGCCCGCCTTCTATGGACAGCAGGCGACACCATCGGAGCAGATTGATTGGGAGAAAGGCGTGTACACGCCACCTCCCCCTTCCCGCTGAATTAAGCCTGCGGCACCCACTTCTGTCCATCCCAAACGGCGGTCTTGCCGTTCACTGTGGACCTGCCACCCACTGGACGTGCTGAAGGAGGCGGCATATTCGTTTGTGCCGCCGCCTGCCCCCCATCCTGAACCCGCGTCTCCCCCGTACGCCGGTTGTAGATCACCCCAGGCTGCGTGATGAGCTGCTGGGTCTTCGGGTCCACCATCTGGCCGCCAGGCGAGTGGGCCCACATCTCACCATCGTTCTTGCCGATTAGCGCCATCAACCGCTCGCGGGCGCTGCGCTGCTCCTGCGGCGTCTTGGCGCTCTCCAACTGCAGTTGCGCGTTCTCGACGCGCTGGGCTGAGCGGTTCTGGAAGCCGGCCTGGGCTTGATCCATCACCAGCCGGGCGCGGGCGATATTGTTGGCATCTGCGTGGCGCTGGGCATCCAAGTTCGCACGGTAGTTCTCCCCGTTGAGTCGCATCGCCACCTCGTGCAGTGAAGCCGCACGCTTGCGCGAGGCCGGGTCATTGCCCTGTGCATAGGCCAGCGCACGCTGCGCGCCCAGTTCGCCCGCCACAATGGAACGGTCGCGGCGGAAGCCCGTGTTGCCCGACATGATGAGCGAAGGCCCGGCTGCCGGCGCGGCGATCTGGCCCGAGGCCATGAGGCGGCCCAGGGACTCAGCACGGGCACGATCCGCCATCGGGTCGCCAGTGTTCACGCTGAGTTGCCCTGAATCCATTGACCCGATAGCCAGCAGCCGGGAGCGAGCGTCCGCCGGAGCTGCACTGGCCGCGCCCTGACTGCCGGAAGTGGAGTAGGCGTAGCTGCCGTTCGGCCCTGTCGCCACGGTGGAGCCAGCCGGAGCCACCTGGAAATCGGAGAAACCTTTGCCGTTGATCCCGCCGCCAGGCAGCGCCTTGCCGCTGGGGTCGTTGTACGAGACCTGCCCGCTCACGTTGTTGCCGCTGAACTCCATGGTGCCGTTCGCGCCGCGTGTGACGGTGATGCGGCCTGCCGGGTTCATGGTGGCCGCTTGCTCATTCGTCAGCGTGGTGCGGTCGCCGATGGGGCCGTAGCCAGGCGCTCCCGGCACCGAAGCGGATGGGGACGGCAGGGGCTTCGATGGGTCGGCCATCTCCGGATTGACGACGCCACGCCCGGCACCAGCGCCGGCAGTAGCGGGAGGCGCCGGAGCAGCGGCAGCGGGGGCAGGAAGGGCGGAGGCGCCGGCAACACCAGCGCCCACGTTGAGCAGGCGCTGCGCGGCGGTCAGGCCGCCGCTGATGGCGCCGCCGGTGCGGGCCACGGCCGGCAGCGCTCCGGCCACTCCCGGCAGTGCGGACGCGGCGTTGGTGATGTTGCGCCCGGCCTCAGTGTTGGTCCAACTGCTCTGCGAGCCATCTGCAGCAGGCGCGGTCAGTCCGCCCGTAGGGATTTGGCCCAGACGATCCGCTACGCCTTGAAGCCCGCCAGCCGGAGCAGCAGGTGGCGGCGAGCCCGTGTTGGCCAACGCGCCCGCAGCGGCATCGCCGAAGCTGTTGGGGCGGCGCCGCTCATCCACAAGCCCGCCGTCGGCGAACCGCGCGGGATGCGCCGGCCGCCCAGTGGGCGCATGCGTCATGTGCACCAGGTCGCGCAGGCTCTTCAGGCCCACCTTGCGCACCGTGTCGGCGGGCAAGACGAACTCACCATCGGACAGGCGGGCCGGGATGGAATCGGAAGTGCCGGAGCCCGCACCGCGGACAGGGCCACCGCTGCCCAGGGCCAGCATGCGGCGGCGGAATTCAGACTGTTGTGCGAGCATGGGAATCTTTCTGTGAGTGCTACCAGTTGCAGTGAACGATGGGCGGCCGGCGGTCACGGTGCTTGCGCTGGACGTTGGCGTCGGGTCGCTCACCGAATGCCTGCACGAACAAGGCAAGCGACGTGGCCGCCTTGTTGGGATCGAAGGCGTCGGCATCCTGCTTGAGGTAAGCGCGGTGCATCACCCAGTCCATCAGGCGTTCATGGAAACGCACAGGGATCTCGGGCTGAGCGGTAGAGATGTCGGCATTCAGCGGCTTCAGCGCCCCGCGATAGACGGTCAGGCCCACGGGTTCGGCCATCAGCGGCGTGGGCACCAGGCGCACCTTGGGCGGCTGTGCGCCGCTGGCCTGCTCGAAGATGAAGCAGCGCGGCGCGCCGGAGCGCAGTTCCCAGCCGGGGGCATCGCAGTCCAGTTCCTCGACGCTGGTTTCATCCAGAGGCCGCCCCCGGAAGGTCAGCCGCTTGATCTCAAACACGCTGGGGTGCAAGTTGTAGGTGTCCTGGCCGGACACCAGCACCAGCGGCATGGAGCGATCCTCGATGAGCTTGGCCCGCTCGCATGCCTCCTGCACGGCCTCATTCAGGTAGGAGACGATCTCCTCGCTCGACCAGAACGGCGGTTCGGCTTCGTCCTTCACAGCCGCCCGGAAGCGGTCGATGAAGTCTTCTACCTTCATGGCGGCTTACCCCTGGGTCAGTTCGGCGAAGACGGCATCGGCTTCCTCGCGCGATACCTGGAAGCCGGTCTTGGCCTTGAGCTTCACCAGGTTGGGCTTGCCGTCGCCGGTGAAGTCGTCCTTGTCCTTGCCCGCGATCATGGCCGCGATGGCATCACGAATCGCGAGCTGGCGACTGAATACCTGGGTCTCATCCTCGGCAGTCGCCCCTTCGGCCAGCACCGCGCCACGGGCGATGGCCTCGCGATGGAACATGGGAGCCAGTTCAATGCCCTCGGGGGGGATGACTGCGGTGTGGCCCGAGGTCAGGGCAACGTGCAGCGGGGTATCGGTCGGGGAACGGAAGTGCTTGTTCATGATGATGTCCTTGCGAAAGAGCCCGGCAGCACGCGGCCGCCGGGCGAAAGGGCTCGAAGGCCCACCCACTGGAATCGGTTCAGCCCTGCGTGAAAGCGGACCGGCCTTCCACCACGTACAGCACCGTGAGGCGCCCGGCGCCAGCCGAGGGCGCTGCGCCCGTGCCCGTCCACACCACGCCCACCGTCGCGGGCTTGGTGTACTTCTTGCCGGTGGGCACGATGGCGATGGCACCCGCTGCCGTGATGTCGGCCGACTGCGCGGCGTAGGTGGTGCCGACGGCACTGTCGCCCTGCACCTGGTCGCCGATGGAGAACTTGTCGTCCGTGGCGGAGTTGAAGATGGTGTCGATGCGCAGGTGGCCGCCGACCACGATGGCGCCCGCAGGCAGATCCACAGCGGGGGCGTAGGTACCGCTGGTCACATCGGCGTAGGTGAAGCTGACGATGGCCGCGATGACTTCCTGGCGGCCGGCGATTTTCTTGATGGTCATGATGAGTTTCCTTCAACATCAGGGGAATGGAAGGACGGGGCTCGTAGGCCCCGCCCACGGGGGCCGCCTACTGGATGTAGTGGTCGAGGGTGAAGAGACCGAAGTCCTCCACGGACTGGTCGTAGATCGAATAGAACTGGGGCTTGAGCAGGCCCAGAATCTTGTCGATGTTCAGGCCCACCTGGCTGTCGTACTGGAACAGCTTCTCCACCCAGTCGCCGGGGCCGAGGTCGGCCATGCCCAGCGCCTGGGCGCCGCACACCAGCGTACGGGTGCCATTCACCGCGCCGGCCGCGCCCCACTTCGAGCCCGAGGCCGCGCCCTTGGTGGTGTAGACCAGGTTGTGCTCGTGGAGCACGGCGCCGTCCACGGTCACGGTGGCACCGGTGAACCAGGGCGAGTCCGTGCCGTCCTTGGTGGCCACCGCGACAACCGCCTTGAGGTAGTCGGGGTCCTTCTTCAGCGCGGCCAGCGTGCCCGGCGCCACGAACATGACGTAGTACGCCTTCCCGCCCTTCATCAGCGGCTTGATGTGGTGTTCCTTCGCGTAGGCAATGGCGTCCACGATCATGGCGTACTTCGGCACGAAGGCGTTCGTGATGCTGGCCGTGTTGGACAGGTCCAGGGCCGAGCCGGTCCACATGAGCGAACGCTTCGCCGAGGGTGCGCGCACGTCCGCCGCGAACTGCAGGTTGGGGAACACGGAGTTGATGCGCGGCGAGCCGTCGTTGTTGAAGCTGTACCCGATGCCCGACATCGTGAGAAAGGCGAGCTGATCGCAGCGATTGGCCAGCCAGTAGGACAGCTTGTCCTTGCCTTGCTCGCGGAAGTTGATGACCGTCTTCTGGTCGGCCATCTTCCCCTTGTTCTTCACGCTGTGGCTGATCTGATCGATGGTGATGATCTGGCTGTGCGACAGCATCGCCTCTTCGTTGCCTTCGCGCTCGTCGTCTCCGGCAACACCATCACCCACCAGGTCGGCGACGAGCTGGAAGATGCACTGATCGCCCTTCTCGGTCTTGGTCAGCTCGGTGACGCGCTGGATGACGTTGTTCTGGCCCTTGCCAGTGAAGCTCTTGATGAACATCTGGTCGCGGGCCGCGCTCCAGGTCTCGCGCGCCCAGTTGACCTTCTGAATGGGCGTCAGCCCTGCAAAATTGGTTTCCATGTCTGGCTCCAAAAAGTGTGTTTGCTTCTCGGGACATGACGCCGCCCACTGCGAGATACATGGCTTCGGCGGCCAAGAGCGCCAGACTGCTTAACGCCCGCCCAGGGCGACAACCCGTTGAGTTCTCGGGCCAGCAAGGTGGGTGATTCCCTGCCGGCCTGCGCTGCCTGCTCAGTCGCCGCGCGCTTTCTTGCGTTCGGCTTCCGGCAGTGCCATGTACTCGTCGTCGCTGAGCTGGGAGGTATCCACCACCACCGGTGTCGCCCTGTTGCCCATGCCCGCCTGCGGCAGCGGAGGTTGCTGCAGGGAGTGCGCGGCACCGCGTTCGTTGGCGCGCTGGGTACGTATGTCACCAGAGGTGCCCCCCTCTTGTCGAACCCCAGACGGGGGGGCGAATTTCGGCGCAATGGCCTGGGTGGCTTCGCGCAGCGCCTGGCCCTTGGGTGTGCCGCGCTGCATCTTCATGGCCGCGGAAGCCTCGATGAGCTCCAGCACCTCCGAACCCTCGGGCGATTCCAGCCAGGGGAACTCGGCCAGCATCTGCTCGACGGCCGCCACGGCCTGGGCCTGCTCGCGTTCGCCCGCGCTGGCCTGGCTGAACCGGGCCATGGCAGACGCTTCGATGGAGGCATTGATCTGCAGGCGCAGAGCTGCGGCGGCCTTGGTGTCGCCGTCCAGCATCAGCTGGGCATACCGCTCCTCGGCCTGCTCGATGGTCATGCCCTGCTCGGCCTGGGTTTCCTGCTGCGCAGCAGGCGCAGCGGCGGGCGCACGGCCAGCGAGCTGGGCGCGCAGTTGCTCGACCTCGGACTCCAGCGCCTTGCGCTGGTTGTTGACCTCGTTGAAGCGCGCGCGGGGGATGCCCTGCCCGCCCTTGCCGTCGTCCTCCTGCTGGCCATCCTGTTCGGTAGCCGAAGCATCGCCGCCCTTGGCGCCGGCATCGGATTGCGCGGGAGGCGCGGGGGCGGCCGCAGCGGCTTCCACGCTGTCGCCACGCAGGCGGCTGCGCTCTTCCTCGGTGCGGGCCATGTAGGCGTCGTCATCGTCCAGAACCGCTACGTCCGCGCCAGCGCCGGTACCGGACGTGTCAGCGCCATCATCACCGGCCGGGGCCATGCAGCGGGCCAGGAGGTTCTTGAGCAGTGGGTTCATGGTATTTCTTCCTTGTTAGCTAGTTACTCGGGAATGGCGGATTGCTCCGGCTTGGTCTGCTGTTCCACTGCGCCGTGCTGCGTCGCTGCCCCGCTGTCTTTGAGGCTGCAGTCCGAGCACTGCAAGATGCCGCTCAGGCCAGCACTCCCGCACACACCGCGCTTGTTGCCGTAGTCGTAGTCAAAAGTTGCGCCGCAGTGGCTCGTCGTCGCGTTGGTCATGGTGTCGTTCTCCTTCAAGGTTGCAGGCCGTCAGCGGCCTGGGTTTCAATGCCTTCGTTCACGCCACGCTCGGGGCTGGCGGGGGTGAGGGGGTCGGTGTTGTGGGGCAAGTCCAGCGCCGGCCCCGTGCCGGTCGGCTGCGGCACGATGGGCGCTGCGTCGTGGTCCACGGCGCCCGCGGAGCGCAGCAGGCCATCGGCCAGGACGGCGGTGCCCGGCGTCTGCTGGACAACCTGGGCGGTCTGGATCGCGCTGTACTGGCTCTTGACCTGCACGTCCGTGGCTTGCACGTCCGTCTTGCGGGTCTGGGCGTCGGTGTGGCGCGCCTGAGCGTCGATCAACCGGACGCGCGCCTCGATGGTCGGGTCGGCCGGCGGCTGGTTGCCCTGCATGCTGGCCAGGATGTCGTGCTTGTCCGCCAGGTTGGAGTAGCGGATGACCTGCGGGGCCGGGATGTTGATGCCCGCCTTGCGCATCTCCAGCGCCTGCTGGAACTGGCTGTTCTGGAAGGTCACCTGCATGGGCTGCTCAGTCACCACCACGTCGTAGGTGCCGATGGTCACATCGTTGAGGTAGCCGCCCGACGCCGGGTCGAAGCGGTTGATCTCCAGCGTGTCCTCGACCTGCTTACCCGTCATGGGGTCGGTCTCGGTAATGCGGAAGATGCGATAGCTGTCGTAGTAGGTCTGGACCAGCTTCAGGATACGCTTGGCCAGCAGGCGGCGCGTGTAGGCGAGGTTGTCCAGAGGCACCGCGAGCTGCTGCTGGCTCGCGAACTGCTTGGCCTGGATGGCGATGCCCGACGTTTCGGGCCCCTGCTGGCCGCGCATGGCCTCGGGAACCGTCACGTCCTTGAGTGCCTTGTCGGCCCGGTCGATGATGCGGTCCACGCCAGTGGGCACCTGGTTGGGCGGAATCTTCTGGGGCGCGGTGGAACCCTTCTTGAACTCGATCACGAGTCCAGTGCGCGCCCCGACCTGCTCCAGTTCGCTCATGGTCATGTTGACCAGCGAGTTCTCCTCCACGATCCAGCCGCTGTTGGCTGCCGTGTTGACCACATGCACGAACTGGCTGACCGCCTTGTTCAGCGCCTCCTGCGGCCCCATGGCATCGTCCACCATGCCCCCGGTCTTGCCTCGGCGGAAGTAGGCGAAGTACGGCACCACGGTGAAGTGCTCGTAAGGGCTGTAGCCGTCGAAGAGCGTGGCGGTGAGCGTGGTCACGGTCCACTTCACCCGGCGGCGCATGCGCTTGGCGCGCACAGCACCCTGGGTCAGGGCGTCGGCGATGGAGTCCCGCGCCAGGTCGGCCTCGGCGCGCACGTCTCCCGTCTTGGGCCAGACGATGCAGGGCGTCAGCTCGTAGACGAAGCGCTGGCGGTCGATGATGCGATACCGCTGCAGGCCGTCTTCCTTCTTCACGCAGGCATCGAAGGCGCCCAGGTTGTCGCGGTTGGCGAACTTGCTGCGGCTGCGCTCGTCGTCCATCTCGCCGAAGTCCACGCCCGCATCGTTGCTTTCCTCGGCTTTCTTGCGCGCGTCCTGGCCGTACAGTTGCGCGATCTCGTCCAGGGTCAGCCAGCGCGTGATGATCACGTCGCCCCACTTGTCGGGGTCGTAGGCCTTGGCATCCGGATCGGGGATCACGTCCATGGGGTCGAGGTCGCTCACCACGATCTCGCCCTGGATGTTGTTGTCGAAGCTGATCCGCACGTCGAAGTACCCGCGCTGCTGGATCACGCCGTCGCTGAACACCTGCGTCTCGTGCCAGTGCAGGTTGCACATGTCCACCACCTGCATGGCCACCTTGGAGAGGATCGTGGCCCGGTTCAGGTCGGCATCGCCGCCCCGCGGCTTGAACGCGATGTCCATGCGGTTGTGGATCTGGTAGCCGATGGTCGAATTGATGCTCGGCTTGATCTCGTTGAACTCGTAGCAGGGGCGGCGCTCCTTGGTGAGTTGCGCCCGGGCCTCGGGAGTCCACTGCCGGCCGCCGCCCATGTACATGTCCTCGCAGCGCGCGGCATGCGGCAGGTAATCGAGGTGCCCACGGTCCTTGCCGTACTGGTAGCGTGCCCAGTTCTCGCGCGCGGCCTCATCGCCGATGGATATAAGGGTGGTGCTGGTCATGGTCATGCGGTGGATTGATCCCAGTGGCCCGCGCCATGGGAGGAAGAAAGACGGTCACGCCAGCCCGGCTCATTCGGCTTGGCCTTGGGCGGCGGCAGATCGGCCACGCAGGTCATGGCCACGCTGTCGCCCTTGTCTGGGCTGCGGCCCAGCACCTCGCGGATGTCGTCCTTGCTGCTGATCTGGATCGCAGCGCCCTTGCCCATGGTCACAACCTTGTAGCGAGGGGCAGTCAAATCGCCGGCCAGTTCGGCGTCGGGCGGCAGTGCAATGGGATCGGGGCCGGTGGGGTCCAGCGCCTCGCGCAGACGCCAGTAATACTCGGCGCGCTTGTTCTTGAAATGGAGCTGCCCAGCCTTGTCCATCAGGCTGCTGGCCTGGGAGCCCACCACCGGATGCACGTTCAGGCCCAGGCCGACAAGGAAATCGAGCGCGCTGGAGCCGATACCGATGCTGTCCAGCGCGATAGGTGCACCATCGCGCACCAGCGGCACGACGAAGCCTGCAGCCGTGGGGCCGTCCTTGGTGACGGCGCCCGGCGCTGTGACCAGTCGGTCGAACCAGTTTCCATGTCGGCGCGCGGCCGAAGATTTGTCCAGGCCGCCGCGTGAAGGGTCGAACCCAAGAGCCGTCATTGGCCCCTTTTGCTCCCGCTCCGTCCAGCGGGCCATGGCCGCCTTCACCCATTCCGTGGGGATGAGTTGCCAGACTGGATCGGACGCGCCCGCGTTGAAGTCGCCGCGCAGCATCTGCGAGCGCAGGGGCTCGGGCAGGGCCTGGAGCTGGGCCTTGTAGCCCGTAGCCATCAAGAACAGGTTGTCATCCACGCGGGACGGGATGAACGTGCGGCTCTTGGGCGTCATCAAGTCTTCACCCACCATCACTGGCTCGGGGCCAGGAACCTCCTGGTCCTCGCCCTTCTCGTTCGTGATGAACCAGCGCAGTTCGCCAGGCTTGGCCGGGTTCGGGTGATTCGGGTCCAGCCAAGGTGCCCAGTAGCGCTTCACCCACTCGCCCGTGGCATCCGTCGGCGGGTTTCCCGCGCACACCACGCGCTGGCGCACGCTGGGGTTGTCGGTGCGCATCCAGCCGATCAGCGCGCGGAACTGCCCTTCGGTGAAGTGGCAGATTTCGTCGAAGCCCTTGAGGTCATGGGCGCGGCCCTGGTACTTAATCCAGTCTCCGGGCTCCTTCACGCTGCCCAACTCCATCACGCGGCCTTCGGGCAAGCGCCAGATGCCGTCCTGGCTGTTGTAGCCGTCGCGGGTGCCGAGGATCTTTGTCATCCGCTCCTCGATGCCCACCAACTGGACGGCCTCGCGACGGAAGATGATGCTGTGCTCGTGCTCGGTGAGCGCCAAGCCCAGCAGCAGGTCGGTCTTGCCACCCCCGGCGCTGCCACCGTAGAACACGATGTCGGCTAGGGAGCCATAGGCGACGGACTGCGGGCCGACCTGTGGCACCCAGAGGGCGGGAACGGCCATGTGCAGGAATTCGTCGAGCTGCGCTCGCTGGTCGGCGGGCAGCTCCTTCATGCGGCGCATCAGCTCTGCGGAGGATGGGCGGGCGATGGCGCTCATTGCGTGGAGCCTCCAAGGATGCGCCCCAGCACCACCGCCAGCGCCGGGTTGTCATCGAGGACGCGCTGCATCCGCACGGTCCGCTCGGCATCCGTCATGGTGCGCAGCGACAGCGGGTCGGAGCGCTGGAAGTTGTCCTTGGCGTACAGGCCCAGGTGCTTGGCCAGCTTCTCCCACGCCTCCATCTGCGAGTGCATTTGGATTTCGATGCCGTACTTGGTCTGCTTGGCGCCGGCATACAGAGCCGCAGCGCGCGGGCTCAGGTAGCGGGTGTCTTTCAGCACCGTGCGCGACTCGCCATCCCCGCCGCAATTGGGGCACTCGGGATGCGGGGGCAGCAGCGGGTTGAAGCCCACCCCGCCCTGCTCATCGAACTCCTCGGGCGGCTTGCCCTTCTCGGCCCAGCGCTCACGGTCATGCGCCATCTCCAGCAGCGTGCGTTGGAACTTGTGGCCCTCGCCATGGCAGCAGCGGCAGCAGCCCACCTTCACCTCGACCAGTTCTCGGGGGTCGGCCGTGGCGATCTGGGCTAGCTTCTGCACCACGCGCTCAGCGTTCATCTCCAGCTTGGCCTGCAGCTTCTCCTGGCCTTCCTTGATGGCCTGCTGTATCTGGGGTTTTCTGAGGAGGTCGTACGCCTGCTCTGCCGCTGATTTCGCGCTGTAGCCGGCGCGGATGGCCGCCTGGGTCCCGTTGAGGTCGATCAGGTATTCGGTGACGAACCGCTGGAGGCGTAGGTCCAGGGCGGCCAGCTTCGCGGAAATCGGCTTGGCCTTCTCCGGCCGCGTCCATCCCTCCTTGCGGGCGCGCTTGCTGATGGCAGCGTGGGTAACGCCGTGTGCACGGCCTATGTCCCGGCTGGAATCGGTGGTGGTGGTGTAGGCGCGCTTGATCGACTCCCAGTCGATGGACCGGGAGGTCGGGCCCGTGCTGTCGGGCTGCGGGGATTCGGGAAGGCTGGAGTTGGTGACCACGCCCCGGATGGTTCCGGGAACGCTGGTAAGGTGGAAACCCTATACGGGGTGACCGCAAGGCCGTCTATCTAGACTCGGTTTGGGACAACAACTGCTTCAGTTCATCCAGATACAGCTTTCGGTCCGCGTTTGCTTGCCGAATCCGTTGATTCAAGCCTTGGTGGGTGTCCTCATGCGAGCGGTCGTACTCCTCTTGAAACAGGGGCTCGTCATTGCCCGGCCGCCTGCGTTGAATTGACTCGCCAATCGCTCTTGCTTGGGAGTATTCGTTATGCGCCTCCTGAGCAAGCGCCGAGAGCGCTGCAATCCGCACGGTAACTTTCCCTGTTTCCACCAACTGCTGTTGGGCCTCTGCTGCAAGCTTCAGTTCATGACGAGTTTCTGCCAACTCCTGTTTTTGGAGCTTCACTGATTGGGTCAGCCAATAGAAAGCAGCAAAAGCCACGACGGGATTCATCAACCCGCCAAAGAAATCGCCGAACGTCCCCCACTTGTCTGGATCGGCCGTTGCAGGAAGGCCGACGACTATGCCGAAGTATGTGAAATAGGCTCCAACGACGAAGGCACCAATTGCCGTCAAGGCCATCTTCCATCGATCAATACTCCCGCTGAGCTTTACCCCATCATCGCTGCCTGCGGGTCCAATCTCTGACGCCATATCTCCTCCTTGGCAAAGGAGGCCATGGTATCGACTGGCTACCTGTCACCTCGGCCGCTGCTAACCGCGCTTGAACGTCTCCAGTCGATGGACCGGGAGGTCGGGCCGAGGGGAGAGCTGCTGTCTGTGACCTCGTTACGCATGGGCATCGAACTGCCGGCGGCCGAAACGGAATTGCTCAAGGCGAACTATATGGGGTGACTCTTTCCCCGCATGAAGGCAGGAATTCCACGAGCCTGCCTGGCAAACGTGACGGCGGACTTGCCTCGGTCCAGCCGCTGCGCGACCTCTTTGTCCATCATAGTTCCGAGCAAGGCGACCTCCTGTGGCGTCCAGGTTCTTTGCCGCTGGAACGCGGGGATGGCCAAGAGCACTCGTGCTGCCCAGACGCTGTTTCGCTTGACTCCCAACAACTTCGCCAACTGGATATCTGACATCGCTCCGAGCAGCTTCAGCCGCTCCGGAGTCCACGGTGAGGTCCAGGCAGCAACGCCGAGCGCGCGTCGCTTTATCCCGACGGTAGTGGGATGCACGCACAAAGCGTGCGCGATTTCGGAATCCGGCACCTTGCCAAGGC
>Ga0206116_1001312_pt1 | contig 14206 bp, 10 predicted proteins | sample 3A1Ametagenome_FD_178000 | JGI IMG/M metagenome (GOLD analysis project Ga0206116, IMG submission 178000) | Enriched microbial communities from leaf-cutter ant dump, University of Wisconsin, Madison, United States - 3A1A | ecosystem: Environmental > Terrestrial > Nest > Insects nest > Nest dump...
CGGGCATGGCCCACATGCCCTTGCCGATCTGCGCCTTGCCGCGCAGGCCGCAGGACAGGCCCACCAGCACGTTGTTCTTCTCGTACGCCTGGATCCAGGCGCTGGTCTTCATGTCGCCCTTGCGGATCATGGGGCCGGCCTGCATGGCGGTGTGCATCTCGTCGCCCGTGCGGTCCAGGAAGCCGGTGTTGATGAAAGCCACGCGCGCCGAGGCGGCGGCGATGCAGGCCTTCAGGTTGACGGAGGTGCGGCGCTCCTCGTCCATGATGCCCAGCTTGACGGTGTTGGCGGGCAGGCCCAGCAGCTGCTCCACGCGGCCGAACAGGTCGCTGGCGAAGCCGACTTCGGCCGGGCCGTGCATCTTGGGCTTGACGATGTAGACGCTGCCCTTGCGCGAGTTGCGGATGCCGTTGGCGCCATGGCCTTGCAGGTCGTGCAGGGCGATAGCGGTGGTGACCACGGCGTCCATGATGCCTTCGGGGATCTCGCGCTGCGTGCCCTGCGCGTCCGTCCACAGGATGGCCGGGTTGGTCATCAGGTGGCCCACGTTGCGCAGGAACATCAGCGAGCGGCCGTGCAGGCGCACCTCGCCGCCCTGTGGGCCGGTATAGACGCGGTCGGCGTTCAGCCCCCGCGTGAAAGTCTTGCCCCCCTTGGCGACCTGCTCCGTCAGCGTGGCCTGGATGATGCCCAGCCAGTTGCTGTAGCCCAGCACCTTGTCCTCGGCATCGACGGCCGCCACGGAGTCTTCCAGGTCCAGGATGGTGGAGAGGGCCGCTTCCAGCACCAGATCGCTCACCCCCGCCGCATCGGATTGGCCGATGGGCGTGGAGCGGTCGATCTGGATGTCCAGGTGCAGGCCGTTGTGCTGCAGCAGCACCGACGAGGGCGCTGCGGCATTGCCCTGGTAGCCCTTGAACTGCGCGGGGTCCTTGAGGCCCGTGGTGCTGCCGTCTTTCAGCGACACGACCAGCTGGCCGCCCTCGACCTTGTAGCCGGTGGAATCCTTGTGCGAGCCCGCAGCCAGCGGCGCCGTGTCGTCCAGCACCTGGCGCGCGAACGCGATCACCTTGGCGCCGCGCACGGGGTTGTAGCCCTTGCCTTTCTCTGCGCCGCCTTCCTCGCTGATGGCATCGGTGCCGTACAGCGCGTCGTACAGGCTGCCCCAGCGCGCGTTGGCGGCGTTCAGCGCATAGCGCGCGTTCAGGATGGGCACCACCAGCTGTGGGCCCGCCTGCGTCGCCAGTTCGTCATCAACGTTGGCCGTGGTGGCCTTCACATCGGCGGGCTGGGGCACCAGGTAGCCGATGGTCTCCAGGAACTTGCGGTAGGCCGCCATGTCCTTGATCGGGCCGGGGTGAGCCTTATGCCAAGTGTCCAGCTCGGTCTGCAGGCGGTCGCGCTCGGCCAGCAGGGCGATGTTGCGCGGGGCCAGATCGGCCACGATGGCGTCGAAGCCCTTCCAGAACGTGGCGCTGTCAACGCCGGTGCCGGGCAGCACTTTGTCTTCGACAAAGCGGTAGAGGGACGTGGCCACTTGCAGGCCGTGGACGGTGGTGCGGTCAGTCATGGAGGCGCCTTGATGGAATGGGGGGAAGATGATGGAAGGACTGTATTGCAATTGTTTGTTGTTATAAAGACGCTGAAAATCTCTAAACCAGTGACTTTTGCGCAAAGATAAAGGCGCCAATACTCATCAATTGATAGCTGCCAGCGCTTGACCAGTAAGCGTTGGAGGCCAATTTCATTCATAAACCGCCATGGACAAGCTCAAGGCCTTCGAATCCTTCGTCTCCGTGGCCACGCGCGGCAGCCTCACGGCGGCCGCCAAGGCCGAGGGCGTGGCGCCTGCCATCATGGGCCGCCGGCTCGATGCGCTGGAGGAGCACCTGGGCGTCAAGCTGCTGGTGCGCACCACGCGGCGCATCAGCCTCACGCACGAGGGCAGCGCCTTCCTGGAGGACTGCCAGCGCCTGCTCTCGGACGTGGCCAACGCCGAGGCCAGCGTGTCCGAAGGCGGCGTCAAGGCCACGGGCCACCTGCGCATCACCGCGCCCGCGGGCTTTGGCCGGCGCCACGTCGCGCCGCTGGTGCCGCGCTTTCGCGCCGCGCACCCGGACGTGACCATCTCGCTGAACCTCAGCGACCGCGTGGTGGACCTGGCGGGCGAGGGCTTCGACTGCGCGGTGCGCGTGGGCGACCTGCCCGACTCGTCGCTCGTCAGCGTGCGCATCGCCGACAACCGCCGCCTGTGCGTGGCCACCCCCGAATACCTGGCCCGGCGTGGCACGCCACGCGCCCCGGCGGAGCTGGTGCAGCACGACTGCCTGACCCTGTCCAGCGACGCATCGCAGACGCGCGGCTGGGCGTTCCGCGTTCCGCTGGCCGACGGCGCGCTGGAAGTCACGCACCTCAAGCCCGGCGGCCCGCTGGACTGCTCCGACGGTCAGGTGCTGCACGACTGGTGCCTGGCGGGCTACGGCATCGCCTGGCGCAGCACCTGGGAGGTGGAGGCCGAGATAGCGGCCGGCCGCCTCGCTGCGGTGCTGGAGGACTTCGCCGCGCCGCCCAACGGCATCTACGTGGTCTTCCCCCAGCGCAAGCACCTGCCGCTGCGCGTGCGGCTGTGGATCGAGTACCTCAAGCACCACTACGCGCAGCCCGCGTACTGGGGCGGGCAGGCTCAGCCGTCCTGACCGGCCCGCCGCCACGCCAGCACGCCCAGCAGGGCGGTGAGCAGCAGCACGGCCCATTCGCTGAGCGTGGGAATGCCCTGCGCGCCCACGGGCGCGGCGGCCAGGGGCATGGCCGGGTCCACGATCTCGCCGTTCGGCAGCCCGTCGTCATCGCCCGGGCCGCCGTCCGTCACGTCGAAGCTCACGGTGCTGCCGCTGATGGAGAAGTCGCTGGCGGGCAGGAAGGCGCCCTGGCTGTGCTTGGTGAAATCCGCTACCGGCTGCGGCCACACCGTGGTCACGTGCACCGTGGCGCCGGGCGTGCAGCCGATCAGCTTGAAGCGCAGCGTGCCCTGCGGCGCCACCTTGCCCGGAGGCGTGGCGCCGGCGGCCCCGAAGCCGGTGCCGGCGGCATCGAACGCGCAGGTGGCGCCGCCGCCGTCCACCGTGGCGCTGGCCGGGCCGCCCGCGCCGGCGAGGGGCGCGGTGGTGCCCTGCAGCAGCAGGCCAAAGCGGGCCACGGGGGCCTGGTTGGCTTGCACGTTGCTGAGGGTGCAGGTGCCCGCGGCCAGGTCGGGGCTGTCGCAGCCCGTCAAGGCCAGCAGCACATGGCCTGAGGCGGCCGTGGCCGTGCAGGTGGTGTTGCCGCCGGGGGGCACGGCGGCAGGCGCGCAGGCGAAGGTGCTGGCGCCTGCGGGGCTGGCGCTGCTCTTGGCGGCATTGATCTGGAATTGGCCGAACTGCGCCACGGCGGTTTTGTTGGCTTGCACGTTGCTGAAGGTGCAGGTGCCCGTGGCCAGGTCGAAAGTGTCGCAGCCCGTCAGTCCCATCAACCCATAGCCTGCTGTGGGCGTGGCCGTGCAGGTGGTGCTGGCGCCGGGGGCCACAGTGGTGGCAAGGCAGGTGAAGGTGCCGGAGCCTGCCGGGCTGGCGGCGTGGAGGCTGGCGGTGATGGCGTAGTTCACGGCCTGCGCCACCGCGGCGGAGGTGTTGCCACCGTTGTCCAGGCCGCCTTCATACCGGGCGGTGATGCTGTGCGCGCCGCCGGCCAGCGCGCCGGTGGCCAGCGCGGCCTGGCCGCTGCCGAGGGTGGCGGTGCCGATCTGCGTGGCGCCGTCGAAGAAGGTGACCGTGCCGGTGGCCGCAGGGCTGAGGTTGGTGGGGGCGACGGTGGCGGTGAAGGTGACGTTCTGGCCCTGCGCCGAGGGGCTGCCGCTGCCTGCCAGCGTGATGTGGGCCCGCGCCACGGCGCGCCGGATTTTGACGCTGTTGCTGCCAAAGAAGATATTGCCCGCACGGTCCACGGCCACGCCTGCGCTGGCCCCGGTGATGGTTGTCACGTCGGCCATGGCGTAGCCGCTGCCATTGGGCGTGTATTTGCGAACAGCGCCGTTCTGTACATCGGCCACGTACACGTTGCCCAGGCTGTCCGCCGCGATGCCCTGGGAATTGCTCCAACCACTGTCTAAGACGCCATCCGCCACGTAGCTGCTGCCGCCATTGATGGGCCTGTACTTGTGGATGCTGCCGCCGGAAAACACGAAGACATTGCCGAGCCCATCCACGGCCAAGTCGCCTGGGCGGGTGAATCCAGCGACCACATCGCTTGGGCTGTAGCTGCCGCTGCTGAGCGTGTATTTGTGGATGGCGTCGTTGAACGTATCGGAGACGAACACATTGCCTGCGCTGTCCACGGCCATGCCCCGGGGCTGGTTCAGCCCGGTGGCCACGGTGCTTTGCGTGTAGCCGCCGCTGCCGTCGGGCGCGTACTTGTAGATGGCGCCATCCATCATGGCGTTCACGTAGAAGGCGTTCGCGCCGTCCATGGCCAGGTTGAGAGGGCTGTTGAGCCCCGAGACCATTGCGGAGTAGGCGCCGTAGTTGCCATTGCCGTCGGGCGTGGATGTGTGGATGTTGGAGCCCGATATCACAAACATCTTGCCTGCGCTGTCCACGGCCAGATCGGAGGCGTAGGCACCGTGGATGTCGCGCACCTCCCACCCCTGCGCCCACCCCCATGCGGGCAGCAACAGGCAGGGCAGCAGGCACAGCATGCGGTTCAGGCGGGTGAAGATGATTTTGCTCATGATTTTGTAGCTTCTTGCGCTTGATGGGCGGGCGCTGGAGGGTGTTTTGGCTTAAATCTTGATGGCCCGCTGCCGCCGTTGCACGCCCAGAGCGGCCACCAGCGCCGACAGCAGCGTCAGCGCCCAGGGCGCATCCACGGGGATGGCCGCTGGCACCGCAGGCGGTGCAACGGGGTTGACGAAGCTGCCCGCAGCCGCCGGGCAGCTCGTGTCGCTCTCCGGCCAGTAGCGATTGCCCGTGCCCGTAAAGGGCGTGCCGCCGCAGTTGTCGCCGGGGGTGTTGTCCGTGATCTGGTTGTTGTTCAGCGTGCGTACGGGAGCGGCTGTGAACCAGACGCCAGCGCCCACGCCTGGCGTCAGCAGAGCGTTGTTGGCGATGATGTTGCCGGTCATCATGGCCGCCGTGCTGGCGCCCACGGCGCCACCCCGCGTGTTGGCGATGTTGCCCGTGAGGCGGCTGTTCGTCATGGTCAGTGAACCGCTGCCCGTGGCGTAGATCGCGCCGCCGATGCCCATGCTCGCCACGTTGGCGGTGAACAGGCTGTCCGTGATGGTCACCGTGCTGTCGCGGGCAAACAGGCCGCCGCCGTTGACCGCGGCCGTGTTGCCGGTGATGACGCTGTTGTCGATGTTCAGCGTGACGCCGTCCACGTAGATGCCGCCGCCGTCCGATGGATTGGCCTGGCCGCCGGTCAGGGTCAACCCGCGCAGCGTGAGCGTGGTGCCTGCCAGCGCAGCGCTGACCACGGGCGAGGTGCCGCCGGCGTCCAGGGTCACGCGCCCGCCGCCGTCGATGGTGGTGTCCGAGACCTGGTTGATTTCCAGCGCGCCGTTCAGCGCGATGGTGCTACCTGCGGGGAAGGCGATGGGGTCGAACTCGATGGTGTCGGCGCCGCTGCCTTGCACGCAGTCTGCGTCCCAGACAAAGTCCGCCACCGCGCTGTCGAGGGCCTCGGTCAGGCTGCACAGGCCGTCGCCCCCCAGGAGAACCGTGGTGTTGACGGTGATGGTGGTCGCCTGGGCCAGGCTGGCGGCCAGCGCGCAGGCGGCGGCGAGGGCGATTTGTTTTTGCATGGAAATGGCCTCTGGCGCCCGTGTGGCAAGCGCAAGCAGCTATGAAAATGAAAGCATTTACAAAGGGTAATCAATGCTAGGCATTGGCCGCGCGCTTGTCTGTCCTCAGAACTGATGACAAGCCCCCGCCGCTGCGTCTGCTCCGCATAATCCGGCCCCATGCCTTCCGACAACCTGCCCGCCCCCTGGCCCGCACCCCTGCGCGTGGGCGTGGTGGAGGACGACGCGGCCAGCCGCGAGGCCTTCGTCGCCATGATCGGCGCCCAGCCCGACCTAGCCCTGGCCATGGCCGCTGCCAGCCGCGCCGAGGCGCTGGCGCTGCTGCCCGCCGCGCCCATGGACGTGCTGCTGGTGGACCTGGGCCTGCCCGACGGCTCGGGCCTGGACGTGATCCGCGCCACGCGCGCGCAGTGGCCGCAATGCAGCGTGCTGGTCAGCACCATCTTTGGCGACGAGGCGCACGTGCTGCGTTCCATCGAGGCCGGAGCCATGGGCTACCTGCTCAAGGACGTGAGCGCCGCCGAGCTGGCGCAGGAGATCCGCAGCCTGCACGCGGGCGGCAGCCCCATCAGCCCCATGGTGGCGCGCAAGATATTGATGCGCGCGGCGGCGACGGCAGCCCCCGCGCCGCTGCCGGAGCCCGCCATGGCCCTGTCGGCGCGCGAGCGCGAGGTGCTGCAACTGGTCAGCAAGGGCTTCACCACCGACGAGGCCGCCGCCGCGCTGGGCATCTCGGGCACCACGGTGCTGACCTTCGTGCGGCGCATCTACGCCAAGCTGCAGGTCAGCACGCGCGCCGAGGCCATCGCGGTGGCGCACCAGCGGGGGCTGCTGGGTGGTTAAAGCCTGGTGCTGGCTGTTGCTCCAGGCGCTGCTGGCCTGGCCCGCGCTGGCGCAGGACCCGCACGTCCGCAGCGCCCAGTGGCGCACCGAGCCCGGCGCCGCGTGGGACGCCCCCGCCACCGTGCCCGCCGCGTTGGCGCAGGATGCCGGTTGGCAGAGCACGGACCTGCCCCACCACCGCCCGCGCAGCTTGGCCGAGCCCGGCAGCACCGTGCAAGCCCCGCCCGAGGTGGTCTGGTACCGCCTCAGCGTGCCCCCCGGCGCCACGCACCTGTACCTGCCGCGCTGGCAGACCATCGGCACCGTGGCTGTCTACGCGGACGGCCGCCTGGCCTACCGCACGGGCGGCAGCCGCGTGTGGAACAGCTTCAACCGCCCGTTGTGGGTGCCGCTGGCCGACGGGGCCGCTGGGCCGCCGCCCGCCGCCGTGCTCGTGCGCATGGCCAGCCAGCAAGGCGTGGGCGGGGCCGTTTCCACGGCCTGGCTGGGCTCGGAGGATGCGCTGCTCTGGCGCTACCGTGTGCGCCTGTGGCTGCAGTCGGACCTGGTCGGTCTCACGGCGGCGTCGTTCGTGGTGATCGGGCTGTTCTCGCTGGCCGTGTGGTGCGTGCGGCGGCGCGAATCGCTGTACGCGCTGTTCTTCGTCACCTCGGTGTTCAACGCGCTGCGCGCGCTGCACTACACCATGGGCGACCTGCCGCCCGTGCTGCCCGATGCGTGGTTCGGCTGGTTCACCGTGAACTCGCTGGGCTGGACGATGGTGTGCGTGTTCCTGTTCTCGTTCCACGTGCACGGCCACCCCATGCCGCTTCTCAAGCGCGCCATCGTGGCCGTGGTGGCGGCGCTGTCGGCGTTCACGCTGCCCGTGCCGCTGCTGCTGCCGCACCTCGACGCCATCCTGCCGCTGGTCTATGCGGCCATCACGTCACTGACGGCGGTGGTGGCGCTGTCGGGGCTGTGGGCCTCGTGGCGCGCGGGCTCGCGCGAGGGGCTGGTGCTGTCGGCCTGGTTCGCGCTCACCGTTCCGGTGGGCGTGCACGACCTGCTGATGATGGACTACCGCGCGCCGATGGAGGGCGTGTACCTCGCGCCCTACGTCGCCATCGGCCTGTTCGCCATCTTCCTGGCGATCGTCTGGCGGCGCTACGTGGGCGCGATCCGCACGGTGGAGGTGGTCAACGCGGGGCTGGAGAGCCAGCTTGCCGCGCGCGAGCGCGAGCTCACCGCCAGCCACGAGCAGCTGCGCGCGCTGGAGCGTCAGCAGACCCTGGCCGCCGAGCGCCAGCGCATGATGCAGGACATGCACGACGGCATCGGCTCGTCGCTGATGAGCGCGCTGCGCATGGCCGAGCGCGGCCAGGCCAGCACGGCCGAAATGGCCCAGGTGCTCAAGGACTGCATCGACGACCTCAAGCTCGCCATCGACTCGCTGGACCCGGCCGACGCCGACCTGCTCGCGCTGCTGGCCGCCGTGCGCTTTCGCCTTGCGCCCCGGCTCAAGGCCGCGGGCATCGCCCTGGCCTGGAACGTGCGCGACCTGCCCCCGCTGCCCTGGCTGGACCCGCAGAGCGCGCTGCACGTGCTGCGCATCGTGCAGGAGGTGCTGACCAACATCCTCAAGCACACCCGGGCCAGCGCCATCGACGTGGCCACGGCCGTGCAGGACGGCGGCGTGCTCGTGCGCATCCGCGACGACGACGGCAACGCCTTCGTGCCCGCCGAGGGCGGCGCTGCGCCGCACGGCCAGGGCCTGCTCAACGTGCGCCACCGCGCCCAGGCCCTGGGCGGGCGCTGCCAGTGGGCGGCGTGGGAGGGCGGGGGCGAGTTCACCCTGTGGCTGCCGCTGGCGCGCGGCGCCTGAGGAACTATTCTTTTGATAGCTGCCAGCGCTTGATGGTAAAGGGCTAGGGGCCTATTTGGCATGAAACCCTGGCCGGGCCTTGTCCTCAGTTCTGAGGACATACAAAAGCGGCAGGCCACGGCAACATGGCGCATCTTCATCGCCACCCGCCCCATGCCATCCTCCTTGTCCACCCCCGCCCGCCTTGCGGGCCTGCTGCTGGCCGCGGCGGCAGCGCTGCCGGGTGCGGCCCCTGCGCAAGTCCTGTACGAAGGCTTTGACGACATCACCACGCTGCCGGGCAATGACTGGGTCATACAAAACCACAGCGCCCCGGTAGGTTCCCTCAACTGGTTCCAGGGCACTCCCACCTCCGCCACCCCGACTGCCGGCCCATTCGACGCCTACAGCGGCGCGGCCAATGCCTACATAGCGGCCAACTTCAACAACACGGGCTCCTCCGGCACCATCAGCAACTGGCTGCTCATGCCCGAGCGCGCGCTGGGCAATGGCGACGTGCTGACCTTTTACACGCGCAAGCCAGTCCCCGGCAGCGCAGGCGACTACCCCGACCGCCTGGAAGTGCGCCTGAGCACGAACGGCGCCAGCACGGACGTGGGCGCCACCGCCACCGACGTGGGGGACTTCACCACGCTGCTGCTGAGCATCAACCCCACCCTGGTCCAGGGCGTCTATCCCACCGCCTGGACGCAGTACCGCATCACCGTCTCCGGCCTGCCCGGCCTCACCTCGGGCCGCTTTGCGTTCCGCTACTTCGTGACCGGCGCCGGGCAGTTTGGAACGAACGGCGACTACATCGGCCTCGACGACGTTGCGCTGTGTCCCGCCCCCGCCATGGCCGCCACCGGCACGCCCGTCGACGGCGCGGCCGGGGCGGCCTATGCCGACGCGCTGGCGCAGACCGGCGCGGTGGGCGGGTTCTCGTTCGCGGTCGCGGCGGGGGAACTGCCGCCGGGTCTGGTGCTGACGGCGGCAGGCGCCATCAGCGGCACCCCCACGGCCACGGGCACGTTCCACTTCACGGCCACGGTGACGGACAGCCGCCACTGCTCGGCGTCGCTGCCCGCCTCCATCACGGTGCAGGCCACTCAGCCGCCCCAGCCCGCCAGCGCCACCGCCACCGCGGGCGACGCCGAGGCTACGGTGAGCTGGAGCCCCGAACTGTGGACGGACGCCTACGGCGCCCCCATCACCCACTACACGGCCACCGCCGTGCAAGACCCCGCCAAATCGTGCACCGTGACCGACGCTGGGCACAGCTGCACCGTAGCGGGCCTGGCCAACGGCACCAGCTACACCTTCAACGTGGTGGCGCACAACGCCTCCCCCACGCAGCCCGATTCGGACGCCACCCTCACCAACGCCGTCACGCCCAGGGCCGCGCCCACGCTGGCGCTGACGGCCAGCGCCAACCCCAGCGCTCTGGGGGCCGGCGTCACCTTCACTGCCACGCTCGGCAACGCCAGCAGCCCCACGGGCACGGTGAGCTTCAGTGCGGACGGCGTGCCGCTGGCCTGCGCGGCCCCGCCCGCCATCACGGGCGGCGTGGCCACCTGCACCGCCAGCGGCCTGCTGGCGGGCCCGCACACCATCACCGCCAGCTACGCGGGCGACACTGGCAACACCGGCGCCACGGCCAGCCCCCTGGCGCTGACCGTGGACCCGGCCAGCCTGCCGCTGCCCGGAAGCGGAGGCGGCATGGCGCACGCCAGCATCACCGGCGGCCCGGCGGGCTGCACCGTGGACAGCCTGGCGCTGAATGCCGCCACGCCCGGCGACCACCTGCCCGCAGGCGCTGCCGCCCCGCTGGGCCTGCTGCGCTTCACGGCCACGGGCTGCGCTGGCGCTACGCTCGCGGTGGCCGTCACCTACCCCAGCGGCAGCCTGGCGGGGCTGGCCCCCACCAAGTTCGGCCCCGCCACGGCCGGGGTCACGGCGGGGTGGTTCGCGCATGGAGCCGTCAGCGGCGACACGGTGAGTTTTGCCGTCACCGACAACGGCACGGGCGATAACGACCCCGCCCCCGGCGCCATCGCCGACCCCTTCGCCCCGCTGTTGCTGGCGGCCAGCCCGCAGGCGATTCCCACGCTGTCCGAATGGGGCTTGCTCATGCTGTCGGCCCTGCTGGGGCTGGCCGCGCTGCGCAGGTTTCAAGCCAAATCGGCCTCCAGCGCTTGATGGATAAGCGCTAAAAGCTATCAAATCAGGAGTTTTGACCCGTGAGCGATTCGGCTAGGATGGCCGGGTCCATTGCACCGAAAGCCCCGCCATGACCACCGAAGCCCTGCTGGCCTACGCCCACATCTTGGCCATTCTCACCATGGCCACCTTCCTCGCCAGCGAGGCGGCCCTGTGCCGCAAGGAATGGCTCAACCCCGCCGTCGTGGAGCGCCTGGCGCGCGTGGACATGATCTACGGCATCTCCGCCATCGTGGTGCTGGCCACGGGGCTGGCGCGCACCTGGTGGGGCATGAAGGGCGCGGGGTGGTACTGGTCGCAGCCGCTGCTGCACGCCAAGGTGACGCTGTTCGTGGTCATCGGCCTGATCTCCATCGTGCCCACCGTGCGCTTCCTGCGCTGGCGCAAGCAGCTGCGCGCCACGGGCGCGCTGCCCGCCGAGGCCGATGTGCGCGGCACGCGCCGCCTGGTGATGGTCGAGGCGCACCTGCTGGCGCTGATCCCGCTGCTGGCCGTGTTCCTGGCGCGGGGCGTGGGCACCAAGTAAAAAAACAAGCCCCGCGTGGCGGGGCTTGGGGGTACGGGCGCGGGGATGCGTCAGGCCGCAGGGGCGCCGGACAGGCAGCCCTTCATGAAGGTCTTGCGCTCGTCGCCCTTGAGGTCCTTGGTCTTGGCGTCGGCGTTGCACGACTTCATCTTGTCCTGCTGGGTTTCCTTCTTGGCCGACAGGCAGGTCTTCATGAAGGCCTTGCGCTCGTCGCCCTTCTTGTCGCCCGCCTCGGTGTTGCAGGTCTTCATCTTGTTCTGCTGGGCGGTGGGGGCCTTCTTGGCGTCGCCATCGGCTGCGTGGGCGGTGAACGAGAGGGCGAGGCTGGCGACGGCCAACAGGGAAAGCAGTTTCTTCATGTAGTGCTCCTGCGAAAGTGGATGGATGACCCGGTGCGCATGCGGCACGCGGGTCACCCAGCATAACGCCGCCCAGGGGCTCCAGGATGACGGGGCGCCCCCGTAGCATGCGTGCGGTGTTCTCGATGGTCAGGAGGTCCTAGGCAGGCCGCTGTGCCGGCGGCACGGCGGCTTCATGGAAGGCCTTGAGCGTGCTCTGGATCACCGAGGTGTCATGGGCCAGGCCGTGGAGCGAAAAAGCCACATCGCCACCGCCACGGTAGGCGCGTTGCAGCGCCTGGGTGATCGGGCCTTGGTTGCCATGGCGCAGCCTTGCCACGATGGCGTCGGTGCGGAAGTTGATGTGGACACTCTCCATGGCATTCCAGCGCACAGTTTGCGGATCGTCTTGCCGTAGGTCGAGAATGCCCTGGGCGTCAATGATGAGTGCGGGCTCCCGGTTCTGGTGGGCATCCCAGGCTGATCGGGCCAGGGTCCAGGTGATGCAGAACGACCCGAAGGCCCCGATTGCACCTATGAGGGTGAGCAGCCGGTCGTTGGATGCCACTGCCAGAAAGACGGAGTACGCCGTGGTCAAGGCCATCAGCACGGTGAACGGCACCTGGAAGTACAGCGTCCAACGGCGTCGGTACAGATGGATGGCGGGGGGCTGCATGTGCGGTGGGGCTCCGGGTGGTGGGGGTGAAACGATTGTGCCCGCGGCTCCGCATGGGGCGCAAACGGGGCGTGCCACCGGGTCGGGCGGTGTGTGTGTCCTGCCAGCGTCATTGGCGGCCCCGTAAAATCCGCCGATGCTCACCGCCAAAAATGAATTGCTCGCTGCGCTGGCAGCCGAGCTGGAAAAACTGTCCGAAGGCGCTGGCGCCAAGGCCGCATTCGAATCGCCCAAGGTGGCGGCCCATGGCGACTTCGCCTGCACTGCTGCCATGCAGCTGGCCAAGCCGCTCAAGCTCAACCCGCGTGCCCTGGGCGAGCAGCTCAAGGCTGCGCTGGAGTCCACGTCGGCCTTTGGCCGCTGGGTCGATGCGATCGAGATCGCAGGCCCGGGCTTTCTCAACATCCGCTTGAAGCCCGCCGCCAAGCAGGCCGTGGTGCACGAGGTGCTGGCCGCGGGCGAGCGCTTTGGTTACCAGCCGGACAACGGCCAGCGCGTGCTGGTCGAGTTCGTCTCGGCCAACCCCACGGGCCCGCTGCACGTGGGTCACGGCCGCCAGGCGGCGCTGGGCGATGCCATCTGCAACCTGTTCAGCACCCAGGGCTGGAAGGTGCACCGCGAGTTCTATTACAACGACGCGGGCGTGCAGATCGACACGCTGACCAAGAGCACACAACTGCGCGCCAAGGGCTTCAAGCCCGGCGACGACTGCTGGCCCACCGACAGCGAGAACCCGCTGGCCAAGAACTTCTACAACGGCGACTACATCCAGGACATCGCCGACGCGTTCCTGGCCAAGGCCACGGTCACGGCTGACGACCGCGCCTTCACGGCCAATGGCGACGTGGAGGACTACGACAACGTCCGCAACTTCGCCGTGGCCTACCTGCGCAACGAGCAGGACAAGGACCTGCAGGCGTTCAACCTGAAGTTCGACGAGTACTACCTGGAATCGAGCCTGTACACCAGCGGCCGCGTCGAGGCCACGGTGAACAAGCTGGTCGCCAACGGCCACACCTACGAGCAGCACGGCGCGCTGTGGCTCAAGTCCACCGACTACGGCGACGACAAGGACCGCGTGATGCGGAAAAAGGACGGCACGTACACCTACTTCGTGCCTGACGTGGCCTACCACATCGCCAAGTGGGAGCGCGGCTACACCAAGGTCGTCAACATCCAGGGCACGGACCACCACGGCACCATCGCCCGTGTGCGCGCCGGGCTGCAGGCGGCCGACGTGGGCATCCCCCAGGGCTACCCCGACTACGTGCTGCACACCATGGTGCGCGTGGTCAAGGGCGGCGAAGAGGTCAAGATCAGCAAGCGCGCGGGCAGCTACGTCACCTTGCGCGACCTGATCGAATGGACCAGCAAGGACGCGGTGCGCTTCTTCCTGCTCAGCCGCAAGCCCGACACCGAGTACACCTTCGACGTGGACCTGGCCGTGGCCCAGAACAACGACAACCCGGTGTACTACGTGCAGTACGCGCATGCGCGCATCTGCTCGGTGCTGGCGGCGTGGGGCGGCGACAGGGAATCGCTTAAGGACGTGGATCTGTCCGCCCTGGAGGGCCCGCAGGCCCAGGCCCTGATGCTGCAGCTGGCCAAGTACCCCGACATGCTCACCGCCGCCGCCGAGGGCGAGGCGCCGCACGACGTGACCTTCTATCTGCGCGACCTGGCCGCCAGCTACCACAGCTACTACGACGCCGAGCGCGTCCTGGTGGACGACGAAGCCGTGAAGAAGGCGCGCCTGGCCTTGGTCGCCGCTACGGCGCAGGTATTGCACAATGGCCTGGCCGTGCTGGGCGTGTCGGCTCCGGCCAGAATGTAAGCAGTCACTATGGCTATGAAGAAACCACAATTGGGCGGAACCATCATCGGCTTCATCGTCGGGGTCATCGTGGGCCTGGGTGCCGCGCTGGCC
>Ga0206116_1001313_pt1 | contig 14193 bp, 15 predicted proteins | sample 3A1Ametagenome_FD_178000 | JGI IMG/M metagenome (GOLD analysis project Ga0206116, IMG submission 178000) | Enriched microbial communities from leaf-cutter ant dump, University of Wisconsin, Madison, United States - 3A1A | ecosystem: Environmental > Terrestrial > Nest > Insects nest > Nest dump...
ATCCAGTGGAAAAGCTTAACGGACGGATTGCTGGACTTTTGAATCAATTAATTATCAATTTAGTTTATGCATAAAAAGATTTTATATTTTCTTTTTTTTAGTTCCTTCTGCTTTGGCCAGAGCTATGAGGAGCTTATGAAATATGCTCATTATTATGGTAAAAATATTGATGAATTCAAGGGGTTTATAAATGCAGAACCATCGGCCAGCCATTCAGATGCCGGTATCCAGCGGATTGTTTATGAGTTATATAATCATCATATTGGCATAGAAGAGCATAGAAGCAACAGTGGTAAGATAGGAGAAATATTTGTCTTTCAGATTAATGAAAATCATGTTAAAGCGAATTATCAATGGAAGAGATATTTTGATTCGATGCAAGCGGATGAATCTTTACAATTTGTGAAGGCAATATTTGATAATGGCATTATAAAAGAAAATGATTTGTCGCTTTCGGAATTCAGATTATTATTGAGTTCGGAAAACATGAATTCTAATGCCAGCTATGGCGTGAGATACAGGAAACAGAATGCATATTATTCTTTATTTGTGGTTAAAAGCAAGCTTGTTTTCACTGTTGATGATAAAAATTTTTAGATCTGTTTTTTTTAGGATTTGCAATGAGCGGTCAAATCTTTTTAATAATACTCATTTCCCCATTTTGTTCCATATAGATTTTCGAGATCTGTGAAAAATCTTCATTTCCGGCGGATAAGCGGATCGCCTGGAGAATGTCCTCGTAAGATACCAATGCGCGATGCATGTTTTTTAACAAAAATTCTCCCTCATCATATAGCAGAATTTTCTTACCGTCAATCCATTTCCCCGAGTCTTTTATTATGACTTTGATATAGCTTAATAAGCGATGCGAAAAAGCAATGATAAAGCTGGCTGTTACGATTGGTAAAAATGGAGAAGCGCCAACAACTGCTCTTGAAAGTATTGCTCCCAAAAGTATAACAATAATATTGTCCGAAGCGGTTTTTATTCCGAACGATCGGCGACCGGATAATCTTATTAACAATAATGCAATTATAAAGATAACAATCGCCCTGCATCCCATTTGAAGAGATGTTAATGTATTGCCTTTTCCCCAAATGTCATCAAGAATTTCCATGTTTTGATTTGAACAAAAATTATTCCTCAGTATTATTAATAATAAGGAAAATTATAATTTTTAGAATCAGAAAATCAGGTTATTATGACTCGAATCATAAACCAGCTATTATGCTGTTTGTAAATTTGGATTAACCAAAAAAATAATATTATGAAAAAGTTATTCTTAACATTCACAATCGGATTATTGTTTAGCTGTACAAATAATAAATCCTCACAAGAAGAAAGCTCAACATCTACCTCTGCAGACACAACCTCTACTGCAGGCGCAGTGCAGCCAACACCAAATTCCAATGGCAGTTCAGCTGCGGACAGCAGTTCCCTTAATGCCAGCAGCACATCTCCAAAAGATACTATTTCAACAAAACGGGATTCTGCAAGATAATTTTAGAATTAATTTTTTTAATAAGCATTTCTTAAGAAGTCGTTGCTAAATATTGTAGAGGTTTTAGGACTTAAGCAGATCTTAAAAACTGGTGACTTTAGTATTTCGAAATTGTTCAACAATAGATTTTATATTAATATAAGATTTCTATTAATACAACTGCTATGAAAATATTGATGATGTTATTCTTGTTTATGATTTTTCTTGGCTGTGTCTGCGATCCGGAAGACAGAGATCAAAAACAAAGGGATAAAGAAAGGAGTCAACACAGATACTTGACAAAAATTCCCATTGGGGATAAAAACTAGAACAAGATAAAATATTAATATGGTTGAACGGAAGTTATTACCTTTTGCGCAAGGCCTTTATTTTATCATGACTTCTTTGTGGCCTTTGTTGCATCTTGATAGTTTTCTGCAGATTACTGGCTACAAAACGGATATTTGGTTGGTTAGAACAGTAGGCATATTGTTATTTCCTTATGGTCTTCTTGCGATATATGCTGCGTTTTCTAAAAAAAATGCAATTGTCGGTGTTGTGTGTGGACTAAGCTGTTTCGGATTAGCAGTAATAGATTTGTACTATTACTTGGCAGGAGTTATAAAATGGGTTTATCTCATAGATTGTTTTTTACAGAGCGTGTTTGTGATCTATTGGATTTTTTATGTGATTACCAATAAAGTTAATAATAAATCTTTCGATTAATTATCTTAACAATATTTTGCTGCTCCATTTTTTTTATTGTTCTTATCACCGTTTCAACTCTTAAGCCGGTCATCGATGCTAATTGCTGTCTTGTAAGAGGCACTTCAAAAGAAAATTGTTCCTGATTATGATCGAAACTTTTATGATAATCCAGCACACCTTTGATTCTTATATCAGCGTATAAAGAGGAATTATTTTTAAGCATGATATATTTGTAATAAAGACGTTCGGATAAAAATTTATTAATATCTCTTGATATGTCGGGATTCTCTTTTACAAGCTGTGTAAAGCTGGTCTTGGAAAGTTTTAGAACACTGCATGGTTCAAAGACAACTGCATTGACAGGATATTTTTCATCAATAAAAAGCAAAAGCTCACACACGCTGAGACCTTTGGATAATATAGCCAGAATTAATTCCTTTCCTTCCTCATTGAAATGGTTCAGCTTAACCCTTCCGGAGAGTACCTGGTAATAGAATTTGGGAGTTTCCCCTTCATTAAAAATAATATCACCGGAATCAAACGTTTCGGTTTCGGCACCATAATTTAACAGAAGATTTGCGGCGATTAGCATATAAAAATTTTAGTAGTAGTTTTCAAAACAATTGATAGTTTGCAAACAAAGTACCAATGCAATAAATTAATGAAAAAATAGTATTAATGTTTTATGACTGCAATCATAAACAAAAAATTCTCTGTGTCATTTTAATGTTGCGATTTGGAGATATAATTTCTACCAAATTATTCCAAAGCAAATCAATTCCAAATGTTAAAAATTAACCTTTAAATGTTAAATAATGATTTTGTTTTAAATAAAATTATTTTAGGGTTAAACTTCTGTAATTCTTTTTAACAGCTGTTTTTTTAGTGTTTTAAAATTAATCAATCGTTTAAAAATAATACCGTTTTTTAACTCTTATGACTCAGATCATAACATGACAAATGTCACATTGTCTAGCTTTGAATTACCACTTTTCACAAAAAAGTTGCTGTTCTAAATACTAGTCACAGACCAGCAATTTTATCACTAAATATTAATATAAAAAATTCAAAGTTATGAACACTAAAAATTCAAACAGCCGTTCAAACAATTCTTCCAATTCTTCAAACGATGCAAGATCTGTTTTTGAAGAAATTTATCAATTAGGTTACGACCATGGTTTTAACGATGCCTCAGAAGATGAGGATTATGATGACGATTTCTCGGACTATGAGGACGAATTTGACGATTACGAAATATCAAATTATGATGATGACGATGAAGAAGATTACGATGATGAGGAATACGACGACGAAGAAGACTATGATGATGAAGATTACGATGATGACGAGGAAGACTATGAGGATGATGACGAAAACGAAGATGATAGTCGCGGGGGATCACGAGGCGGAAGAGGAAATCAGCAACGTGACAGCCAGGGAAGATTTACATCCGGTGGAGGACGTTCTGGATCTGAAGGAAGCTCACGTTCTGGCTCACGGGGCGGAAATTCCGGATCTGGAAGTGGAACATCCAGAAGAGGATTTGCATCTATGAGTAAAGCAGAACGTACAAGAATTGCAAGAATGGGCGGCGAAGCATCTCACGGTGGAGGCCGGTCATCCGGTTCGGGTTCTAACTCTGGTCGAAGTGGTAATTCTGGATCTGATAGAGGTCGATCCAATTCCGGAAGATCAGGCGGAAACTCTGGTTCAGGCAGCGGAACATCCAGAAGAGGATTTGCATCTATGAGTAAAGCAGAACGTACAAGAATTGCAAGAATGGGCGGCGAAGCTTCTCATGGCGGTGGACGATCTTCTGGCTCAAGGAGATCAGGATCTGGAAGATCCGGTTTCGGAGGAAGAAGAAACAATTCTTAATCTTTAATTCTTCACTTCATTATATGCATGATTACCTCTCTTGGGAGGTAATCATTTTTAAACTCATTTAAAATCAATCATTATGGCTACCAAAACAGAAAATAATACAAGCTCTACAGTTAAAAAAGATATTGTAGAAAATCTAACTCAAACACCGGAATCCAAAGATAAAGATCAAAATATGGCAGATTCGCCTTTGCACAAGCTTTTTGTAGATGCTTTGAAAGACATCTATTATGCAGAAAACGCAATTGTGGATGCATTGGAAAAAATGGAAGCAGCCGCTACAACAGAAGAACTGAAAGATGCTTTTGAAGATCATCAGCTTCAGACCAAAAAACACATCAGCCGTTTGGAAAAAGTATTCAAACTGATTGGTGAACAGGCAGAGAAAAAAGAATGTAAAGCTATTGTAGGCATCATCAAAGAAGGCGAAGAGATTATCAAATCTACAGAAGAAGGCTCTATGACACGGGATGTGGGATTGATTATCGCTGCTCAGAAAGTGGAACATTATGAGATTGCAACTTATGGTGGTCTTGTTCAATTGGCGATTACAATGGGACATGAGAAAGCTGCCGATCTGTTGGACAGAACTTTACAGGAAGAAGAGGATACCGATTTGTTATTGACAGATATTGCAGAATTTTCTATCAATATCAATGCGGAGCAGGAAGATTAAATTTTAAGTTTTACATATTGAGCCATACAAAAGTGATTCTGTATGGCTTTTTACATCTAAAAATTTTGTGAACTAAATTAATTAAAAATGACACCAAAAGGCAGATTAATAATTATTGGAGGAAAAGAAGACAAAAGCGAAACCGTTCCTGAAATGGAAGATGTCAATCACGGTTTTATTCCCAAAGAAATTCTCAAACTGATTGCAGAATCCAAAGATGACCGCATCGAAATCATTACAACTGCAACGTCAGATCCTGATGATATGGAGAAAACTTACAGTCAAACTTTTAAAGATATCGGTTACACCAACTTTGGATTTCTCTATATCACACAAAAAGATAATAAAGAAAGTTTACAACGACTACAAGATGCTAAAACAGTATTTTTTTCCGGAGGTGATCAGTCAAAAATCTGTGATGTCTTTAAAAATTCCGAGATTATTGAACGGATCCATGAAAGATATTTGCATGAACAGGATTTCACAATTGCCGGTACCAGTGCAGGTGCAATGTGTCTGTCATCAATTATGATTGCTGATGCCATTAATGGGGAAGCGATTGTCGGTTATGATCTCGAACTGGACAATGGTCTCGGCTTTCTGGATTGTATTATTGATACGCATTTTGTTCATCGTGGTCGTTTTGGAAGATTAGCGCACGCTACGATTTTGCACCCGGAATTTTTAGGAATTGGTCTCGGGGAAGATACATCGCTGATTATAGAACAGGGTAAAACAGCAACTTGCAAAGGTTCCGGAATGGTAATCATCATCAATTCAAAACAAATCAAACAAACCAATGTCGAAACGGTAAAAAAAGGCTGCCCTGTTTATGCGGAAAATCTAGTGATTGATATTTTGACAGAAGATTGTAAGATTAATTTGGAAACAGGAGATATTGATGTTTCTGATGCAAGATAATTTTCAAATTTTAGCTAAATCCTAATCAAAATTAAGCAAAGAGCAAAAAGTGGTTTCTTAATTCTTTTTTCATTGAAAAATGTGATGCAACTGTTTTATTAATAATGAGTTATAGAAGTTTTTTTTAATATCGAAATCATGGAAGTTTACATAATTACGGTAGTGTTGTCCTGTTATTTTAGGTACAGCATTTATAATTTAGAACTTTCAAAGCGATCAATTCCAAAAAATGTGTTGGAATATTAAATCAATTATAACTAACTAATTAAAGCAGTATGAGAAAAATTAACTATTTGGCTTTTTTATTAAGCGGATTATTATCTGCACAAACTACCTTCACTTTGGTAAAAGACATCTATCCCGGAGCAACGGGTTCAGGACCTTCAAATTTCACACTTTACAAAGGAAAATTATATTTTTCTGCCAGTTCTAGTGTCAATGGTACTTCCATTGGGACTGAACTTTGGGAGAGTGACGGAACGGAAGCCGGCACCAAGCTGGTTTCTGATAATATTCCTGGTTCTTCTTCCACTTCACCAGGTGGTTTATTTACATTTAATGATAAAATTTATTTCAGTGGAACCAATATTGTGAATGGCACTAATGTTTCAGGATTGCTATTGTCTTACGATGATGTCAATGGTATCCAGACTGTATCTACCGTTTCTAAGTTCAGTACCAATTTTACAAAAGTAGGCAATACATTATATTTTAAAGCAACTAATACATCTGTTACGCCGAATACCCAAAGGCTGTATTATCTTGACAGCTCCGGCCAATCTGTTATTGCTGATGATAATCTTAATGTGAATACAATTGGTTTCATCGGGAATAAAGTTCTTGCAAATGCGCAACTAGCCAATGCTGCAAGCCCATTTTTAACGCAGCTTTTTAGCTTTGACGGTAATTCTACATCGCTTGTTAAAACAATTAATCCTTCCACGTCTTCTTATCCGCAGTATTTTTTGTACAGCCCGGCGTTAGGTAAGACTTTTTTTAATGCCAATGGTGGAAACGGAGGTGAGCCTTGGATGACCGATGGAACCGAAGCAGGAACATCCATTGTAAAAGACATTAATGTTTCCAATGCTACTGCCGGTTCTAATCCTACAAGTTTCACAGAGTATAACGGAAAAGTTTATTTTGCAGCTTCTGATGGGCTTACAAGCGGCATAGAACTATGGGTGACAGACGGAACTGAACAAGGAACTAAAATGTTCAAAGATATCATACCCGGAACAACAGGATCTTTCCCGGAAAAATTAACAGTGTATAAAAATAAATTATACTTTTTTGCTACAAATGCAAGCAATGTGAAACAGCTTTGGGAAAGTGACGGGACAGATGCCGGAACAAAAGCGTTAGTTTCTATAGGCACAGCTTCTGCTCTTGTTATATACAATGATACGCTTTATTTTTCTGGTAGAATTAATAATACGGACACACTAGGTGTTGAGTTGTATAAGATTAATCTTCAGGATGATACATTGGCTGCTTCGGAAATGCAAAATAATAATATCAGCGTATATCCAAATCCTTCAAAAGGTGAAGTTTTTATATCAAATTTAAAGTCGGGAAAATTTGAATTGTATGACACAACAGGAAAACTGATCAAAGGAGGTAATTTCTCTGATAGTAAGATTCTATTAAGCGCTCAGCAAGGTGTTTATGTGCTGAAATTAAAATCAGAAAATTCAAAAACAAACTTTGTAACAAGAGTTATTATCAAATAATCTGATAAAAATTAAAACTGAATTTTTAAAAGCTGGAATGTGATAACATTCCAGCTTTATTTTTTAAATAAGAGAAGACTTAATAGGATTCTATTAAGTCCAATGATTTAGGCTTTGATTTTTTATCAAGACAAATAAAAAGCTTCCCTATTAAAGGAAGCTCTAAAAAACACAAATGATGAAAAATCTTACTTAACCATTATCTGTAAGAAAATCCATTTATTTTTTGATTACGTTTTTTGTAGCAGTTGTATTATCACTGAAAGTTGCTTTTAATATATACGAACCTTTTGTAGCTTTGGAAAGATCTAATTCATTGGTTGCTGAGGTTGACAGACTTTTTCCGCTGATTTCGTATAGTTCCAATGATTTAACATTTTTTTCTGATTTTACCGAAATTTTTCCTGCAGTTGGATTTGGAAATACAGTGAAATTGGATTTGCCGGATTCTGTTACATTCATAGATGACTTTAACTGTACTTTAAAATTATCTACGAAGATTCGGTAGTTTGCCTGAGAGTTAAAAACCGTGCCGTCTGATGCGTAAAATGCAAACTTGACATTGTTGCTTTTGTAAGCAGAAACATCGATAGTCAGTTTATTTCTTTCATTAGAAATGGTGATATTGGGATTATCCCAGTTTCTCAGCTCTTGCCAGGTTGCTCCATTATCTGTCGTAACAAGAATCTTGAATTTGTCTCCTCCTTCAACCTGTGGTGCCGGTCCATTAGGATTAGTCATAAAAGGACCGTTGGTTGTTGCGTAATCAAAACTGATTTCATAATCACCTGCTGATAGATCAAAAGCATTAGTCACAGCCCAATAAGAGATATTAGATGTATACATATTAACACATAACGACTGGTCATTAGCCGCAGTATTTCCCATAAAGGGCTTCTGTTGCCAATAATTGGTTGAAGCGTTAGTTGGTCCATTTCCAACGTTGGCATTAAAAGTATAGCCCAAATACCAGCCGGTTAATGGAAATGTTGTAAAGTCCTGATTATAAGGCGGAGTAGTTTGTGAGTATAAAGATGATGCAAAAGCCATCATCGCGAATAGATAAAGTTTTTTCATTTTTTGTAGTAGTTGAGTTAAAGAGATGCCCTGACTTGATAGCCAGGACATCACTGATAAAAAATAATTTATGAAGTTATTGTTTGATAAGTTTCTGCGTGTCAGTTTTACCATCATCAAATGTTATTTTGATAACATACTGGCCAGTGGTAAGCCTAGAAACATCAATTGTTTTCGATGTAGATTCCATTACTTTTCTACCATTCATATCAATGACTTCAGCTTTTTTAAGGCCTTTATCATTTTTGATATTAACCATATCTTTGGCAGGATTCGGGAAAATAATTGTACTAATTTTTTTATCGGTTTCAGTTACTGCAAGCGTTTCTTTTAGAATTGTGAAGGTGTAATCTTCAGCCTGTCCCTGGTCAAAAACACTACAAGAGTAAGTTGGATAGTTAAAAGCTTCTGAGATGATTCTCACTTTTGTATCTCCTAAGTTGGCCGTCAGAGGGACTGACAATTGGTAAGTGATGGTGTTGCCATTTGAAGCATTAACTTTTCCAAGATTATAAATTTCTCCCACATCGCCCAAGAATCCATTTTGATTCCAGTCTATAAAAGCTGTTAGGGCTTGAGTGGATGAGCTATTATAAGTTTGTGCATTGATCGTGATTGGATAAGTTTTCCCTCTTTCAAGATCCGTTTTGATTACAGAGAAATCTTCATAACCTACCTCAGCAGTAGAAGTATTGTTGATTGTTCCTATTTTTACCTGATCAATCGGCATCAGGAAATTGAATCTAGGCGTACAATAGCTATCAGTAGGATTGGTTTCTATACAGCTTCCAACTAATGTGAATACACCATCAACACCATTGTTAACAGCTCTCCAGATAGATCCGTCATTGCTGTAATAGGTTTCTTTTCCGCTGTTACGTATAGAAGTCGCTTCTATAAAGGATGCATTTTCCGGAACTTTATTTACAGCTTTTACAACCAGCCAGTATCTTGAACCCACAGCTCCGCCGGTAATAACAAGCGGCTCGGGAAGATTGAAAGTATTTTTTCTGAACATAAAGCCTTCTCTTTCATTCAAGTCTGTGACCGTATCAGGAACGATCGTGTTATAGGCTTTTACTGCGTCTAATGGCAATCCGTCAGGACCAGCTTTCATAATGAAAATATCGAAAGATTCTATACCACCTTTGTCAATTGTGTTCAGGATGATACTGGTTACAGTTAAGTTAGTATGCGCTGCAACATTAAAGTCATTAGCAAGATATAAAAGCTTCAGATCACCAGTTCCTGTTTCAAAATTGTTGCTCGGCGTAGAAGGCGCACAGGCTGACGGGTAAGTTTCAACACTATCACTATTTCCTACAACAATGTCATCCAGAACATTAGATCTTCCGGTTTTCATTACAGCTTCAAAACAAATCTGCAGTTGGGATGATTTTTCCGGTAAATTAATAATCTGCTGTTTCCATTCCGGAACATTGAAATTATAATTCTTCAGCGTTATCCATTCGGAGGTAGGAGAAACACGATAATAAACATTCAGTAGATTCTGATAGATTCCCCAAGCTTCTTGTCCCATAAAGAATGAAACCGTTGGTGTTTGTAATGCTGTAACATCCATTACAGGACTGATTAACCTGACCTTTGCATCAGGAGAGTTAGCTGCAATCTGAGCACAGGCATTCAGTTGTCCGGAATGCGCATTTACTATATTATAATCAACACCTCCGCCAGAACCTTTTTTATAAGCCCAGCCATCATAACTAGGATAGTGTCCGCCGATGACCTGTTGTGTCCAGCAGCCTCGCGTTGGGCTGTCTGTTTCAAAAGTTTCTTTGAAGGGAAAGCTGCTCAGTGTATTACAACTTTGAGCATTAAGACCCGCATTAATTATAGCAAAGAATGCTGCGATCAGATAATAAAGTTTCTTCATTTCAGTTAACATTTAATGAGTACGAAAATATCCCTTAATCAATGTAAAAACAAGAAATTGAATAGCTTTATTATAGAAAATTTATGATTTTGACAGTGGATTTTTTAATTTAAACTATTGATTGATAGGTTTATATGTTTTTGAATGCCTCGTTCTTCAACAACTTGCGTTTTTGCTCTTTTCTAATGGTTTCGATCAATAAAAAAATGATTAATCCGGAGAAAAAAACTGAGGTTACCAAAATCCAGATGGCATATTTTTTCCCGATAGATTCTTTTTCGGAATCATTGCGTTTGTCTTCTTCAAGAATTAATTGATTGACTAATTTTGCGGCTTCACGATTACTTTCCTTAACACGATTATTATACATTGTGTTATAATAATTGTACTGTTTGATGTCAGATTTTTGTAAATAATTATCGGCTAAAAGTTGGTAGATTTCATTCTCTATGTCATCTCTTGCCGGCTGATTTTTTCGCAGGTTCAAGATCCTGAAAAGAATTTCGTTGGACAAATCCGGTTTTTTCTGAAGCGATAAGATTTTTGCTTTTCCCAGCTCAATAAATATTTCCTGAAGCTCTGCAAACTGTGGAGGATAAGGACGTGATGTCTCATAGATGTTAACGCTTGCCAGTTTCAGATTTTCTGCAGCCTGATGCAGTTGCTTCTGTTGTATCAATGCATAAGCTTTGTTGAGATAAGCTAGTTTGATATTAATTTCAGCTAAAGAATTTTTCGATAAAAGATATTGATTAATAGCCTTGTTGAAATATGATAATGCAATATCACTGTCCAGACTGTAAAAATAATTCATTCCTTTCAGGTAATAGATATTTCCTTTTACAAGATTAAGCGAATCCGAAGCTTTGGCTGACGATAAAAGCGATTCTGCCTGATCCAGATAAACTCTTGTTTTTTCATTAAGCTGCAGTGACTGATAGGTGTTTCCAACAATGCCCAGTATTTTGATTTTGATGATTTTATCACCGCTGTTGTCCGCATTTTCCAGAGCTTCATTGCCATATTTTATAACATCCAGAGGTTTTTGCAAAATATTGGAAGTGTTGGTTAGTATAAAAAGACATAAAAGCTTCTGCTTATGATTCAGATCCTTATTCTTATAAATTTTTTCAGCAATCTTGCATGATGCTGCAGGATCTAGAAGCATCAGATTTTCAGCTTTACTTAAATCATCTTTTGGATCAGAAGATCTTGCGGCTACTAAAAAACTTAGAAATAACGTTATTATACAGATAATCCTTTTCATTATTCCTTCTGTTTTAATAGTTGGATGTAATTGGCCGGTGACATTCCGGTAACGGATTTGAACACTGCTGCGAACGCACTGTGAGTAGAAAAACCACTTTCTTCTGCAAGGTATTTTATTTTATAGCTTCTGTATATTGGCTTGTTTTTTAGTTTGCCGATGATGTAGTTGATACGAAGCTCGTTAATATAGGCATTGAAGTTTTTTTGTTTATGGTTATTGATAGCTTCGGAAAGATATTTTGTATTGGTCTCTAATTTTTTAGCGAGACTTTGTAAAGAAATATCAGGATTGATACAATCATCGGTATTTTCAAAGTCATCGAGTTTTTTCAATAATAGATTTTCCGTTTTCTCCGGTATTGTTTGTGTTTGTGGTGTCTTTTTATCTTTTAAGGCATTAATTTTATTAATGAAATTTTGATATTCTTTGATATGAAAGTTAGTTTGATAAAATCTTAATAAAATCAGAGTTACACTTATTAATCCTATGATAACTATGGTTAATATTATATTTTTCCTCTTAGTTATCATGAGGTCAAGATCATCATTGTTTTTTTCTTCGGAGATGTTGAACCATTTATTCTTTGCCGAATATTTTGCCTGATCTATTTTTTTTAGCAAATCCTGCTTTTTATTAATAGAGTCTGAAAAGTTGTTGGAATCTCCAATTTTGGAATAATAGGATGCCAAAAGCTCGTAATACTCATATTTGATTTTTGGATTCGATGATTGTTCCAATTGCTCTTTGGGAAGGCTGAGGATAATTTTTTTTGCCTTTTCCAGATTGTCATTATTGAGCAAAAATTGGCTGTACACAATATCAAATTCTATATCATTTTTATATAGATTTCTTATACCAATCAGAAATTGATCTGATAGTTTGTTAGTAGCTACATAATCAAACAGACTGAGTATATCGTCCCTAAGAATCATAAGATTACTGGACTTTGCCTTTTCCAGAACAGCCAGCAAATTATTGTTGAGGTTGTTTGTTCTATTCTGATTAAGTTTGGTCAGAAGGAGAATGATTTCATCAGAAAATACAAGGTCTTTATTTTGTGATGTTTTTTTAGTTGCAGATACATCGTTGGTGCTGATGCTAAGATAATTTAGGATGCTTCTTTTAAGAATAAAGATGCTTATTGGCAGGTCATTATTATTTGCGGAAATTTTTTTTAAAGCATCGGTAAGATTATTTTGGTAATACAATGATTTGATTCTCAAATAATCGGATTTCTCTCTTTCGTCATCTGTGAGTATGAAGTTTTTTTCAAGATAGTCCAGAGATTCTGTAGCTTTATCCGGCATCAGTGTTATTTCATAGCCGGCTTTTTGGAGAAGCTGTTTTTTCTCCAGATCAATAGGTTTCCCACTTGCAGCAGTAAAAAATAATATAAAAAAAACAAAAAAAAATTTTAGCACCGGACTTTAATTGAAGGTTAAAATTATGTTTTTATTTTAAACCTACAATCGCTCTTTTGAGAAAATATCATTAATAAAAAGCAGATAATAACCATATCAAGCTAAAACAGAGCAGTCCTTTAAGAATTTTATAACTGTTACAAAGGCCAAAGGTCATTCTGGTTATTGGAATCTTAGGAAGGCTAATGCACTTTAAAAAATTCAATAACAAATTAAAGTTGATAATTACCGGTCATTCTGCTAAGAATGAAGTTGACAAATTCATCATCGATTTTCTTTCTGTCAATTAACTTATTCCTGTACTCATAAGAAGTTAACATTTTTGCTAACCGACCATAGTTTTGATAGTCGGATTCTGCGATCATCATTCTTCCGGCTCCGCTTTTTGTCTTTATAATCTCATTATCGATTGTTCTGAGTTTGATAACAATGTGATAAAATTTCGACAGGTCTTTGCCTTTATATCTTTCAATGATATTGATCTTGAAAGCATTAAAATAGATTGTTTTAAAGCCAAGATTTGATCCTCGTTCAGGCGTATTGATTTCTAATGTAAAATTCATAAATATTGCTGCAAATATACTATCGGATTTGATAAATACAAACCAAAAGTGAAATATTATTGAATTTTTATGACTAAATATTATTTTTTATATATTTTTTTTGTCGTTTATGATTTGGATCATAAAGCTATACTGGACGAATAACTAATTTTATTTTGTTTTATCTATTTTTTTAATCAGAATTAAATTCAAAGTCTTTTATTTGTAATTACAGGTTTAAAATCCAATTATTCTGTGATTAACAATAATGTATGAAGTTATGTAGAAATTAAACTATGGATATATTTAACAAATCGGAAAATAAGCAAGCATTACTCAATGCCATAGTGATGTCTAGTCACGATGCTATTATCAGCAAATCACTAGATGGGATTATAACAAGCTGGAATACCGCTGCCGAAAGAATGTTTGGCTACTTGCAGGATGAAGCAATAGGAAAGCATATTTCATTGATCATTCCCGCAGATCGGTTGAATGAGGAAGATTTTATTATTGGTCAGATAAAGGCCGGGAAAAGAGTTGATCATTTTGAGACCATCAGAAAAACTAAAGATGACCGATTATTT
>Ga0206116_1001316_pt1 | contig 14092 bp, 11 predicted proteins | sample 3A1Ametagenome_FD_178000 | JGI IMG/M metagenome (GOLD analysis project Ga0206116, IMG submission 178000) | Enriched microbial communities from leaf-cutter ant dump, University of Wisconsin, Madison, United States - 3A1A | ecosystem: Environmental > Terrestrial > Nest > Insects nest > Nest dump...
AAGGCCCTTGACAACAACATAGTATCCCATCAGCAAAATCACTGGCTAGCATTTCTTTAAAAAAACAAAATCGGCTGTCAAAAAATTATTCAACAACCGATTTCAAGTCTATTTACTGAATATCCCTTAGAAAAAGCTTTGCACATTTCTTGTATAGACCAACCTTCTGAAATTAATCATCAAAGCCACTTAATTGAAACTAAATCTTTAGATTTTCAACATCTTCAATGATATCGTATTCTTTTTGATGTATTTTTTTACTGTTCAAATCTATTTTAACATTCTCTAAAAAAGCTTTAAAGTCACTATTCATCGCTATCTTGTTAATTGTTTCAAGATCTAAATTGGCTCTATGTTGTGATCGGATAATAACTTCGGAATTATTTATATCCTTTAAATCCAGTTCTATCACTCCTATACCAAATGATGCACATAACCTCGATAATTCATCAAAAAAATCCTCGTTGTCTGAAATTTTAGCTGTTACCAAATAGGCTTCATTGGCCCATGATGAATTGGAAACACATTGAAAAAAACTCTCTCTTAAGTTGCCAAAATTCAGCTCCCTTTTGATTTCGAAAGAATAAAGTATAACTCCTCTTACACCCAAAGCCTTGCTAAAGTCAAAAACTTCAGGTTTCCAGTCTTCCATATAAAATGTACACCCAACCATATCCGGATGCACCCAGCCTCCAAATTCCTTCTTGTTGGAAATATGGTGCTTTATGGTCTTGGTATAACATCCAAATTCGTGACGCGCAAAATAACTTAAATACTTGTGTAAATCTTTTTCTAAATATTTTTTAGTGCTCGACTCGGATTTGTTTTCAAGGAGTTCCTCATCAGCAATTACTACTTTCAGATCAAGCTGGTCGGCCATTGCTTTCAGGTAAAAACGCTTCGGCCTCGTATCTGTTTTAGCAAAAATAGAATCAGGCTTACTTTTAGAATTCACATAAATTTGAGAGCCTAATGTAGCTCCTGGGGTCTTACCTTTTGAGTTCAATGCTCTGTCATACCCTTTTTTTACGGCTAAATCCCATATTTCTGTAGAGGAAAGCGGCTTTCCTGCTTCTTGAAGTACACATTGCGCCAATTCCAGAAATGTCATTTTTAAATTTATTAGATTATTCGGTTTAAAATAGCTTTTCCCTTGTACGTTAATTACCTTACTCTGTGTTCTTTATCTTCTTAAATGCTTCTTTTGCTAAAAGCTCAGCCAATGCCTTATTAAAATCTTTTTCTTCCATAAATCGGGCAAAAATATCCTCATTCTGGTCTATACGTTCTATGAATAGTTGCTGTAAAATACTTTTAAACATTAAGGTAAATTTATCTTGGGAATTTGACTGAGCAGCCTGGATGATATCTTCATCTGCAATGGCAGTTTCCACAATCTGATCGAAAAAATATTGATCTGCCTGGTTGAATTCTGTTCCAAACCTGTTGTTAACCACATCTATTATTCTAGAAAAAGGGACCTCTGGTTCTCTTACTATTCCGGTACCGACATCCGTTGGTCCATCTAGTTTATATTCCTTGGGTGTATTCAGACTTATAGAACCTTCACTGATTTTTTGTAATCGATAGTATTCTAATCGAACTGAATCATCAAAATTATAGCTTGGACCTGTATTGCGTTTTGGTAGTTTACTTGACAAATGTCTCAGGAAAATAAACAATTTCTCCAAATCCGTATCCTGATATGGAATAATCTGGCTTAAGAAGGTATATAGGTTTTTAAAAGTCGTAATCTTACCTCGCCATAATTCGGCTTCCTCTTCATTTTCCTGAAGAAAGTGCCTGAACTTTTCTACAGGAGCATCTAAGATATGGTTCATGTCTTCATGATCCTTATGGCTTTGTTTTTCCCTTTCTTTGAAATAAATAGCTACAAACGCATCTATATCGGTTGTTGTAAAAACATCAGCAAGGAATAATTCCTGCTGAATGCGATAAAGATTGTTGGGGTCGGCCTCCTGTCCTAATGCAGCGCCGTCGTAATAAGTTTTAAAAGCGGCCTGAATTTCATCCCGGTCGTTTACAAAATCCAACACAAACGTATCTTCTTTTAGGGGATGAATACGATTCAAACGGGATAAGGTCTGAACTGCCTGAATGCCCGACAATCTCTTATCTACATACATAGTATGCAATAATGGTTGATCAAATCCTGTCTGGTATTTTTCGGCTACTAAAAGAATATGGTATTCAGCAGTTGCAAACTTCTCAGGAAGGTCTTTTTCTTTAATCCCCTTATTCATGCTAACCTCTGTGTAGATCAGATCAGGAATTTTATCATCGGCTACCTCTCCCGAAAAAGCCACCAATGATTTAATTTGATACCCTTTGCCTTTTATAACTTCATCAAAACTTTGCTTATAGCGAACCGCCTCCAATCGCGAACTTGTCACGACCATTGCTTTAGCCTTTCCACCTATTTTATGCCGAGTGGACTGGTAAAAATGTTCTACCATGATTTCGGTTTTCTGTGCAATATTATACGTATGCAAACGCATAAAACGGGCTAATGCCTTTGCTGCTTTTTTACGCTCTACTTTAGGGTCATCTTCTGAAGCTTTTATCAATTTATAAAAAGTAGCGTATGAAGTATAGTTTTTTAATACATCCAGGATAAAACCTTCTTCAATGGCTTGCCGCATGGTGTATTTATGTAATGGAACCCCATTGCTAGAAAATAATTTTATAGTTTTGTGTTTAGGGGTTGCCGTAAAAGCAAAAAAGCTGATATTTTTTTGACGGCCTCTTTTTGCCATATTCCGGTACAGTTGTTCGAGCATACTTTCTCCTTCTTCACTCGCTCTTTCCGCAGCTTCTCTAGCCAATTCTTCACCCCCCAATACCTCCTTGAGATCTGCTGCTGTTTCGCCTGATTGTGAGCTATGAGCTTCATCAACTAAGATCGCGTAATTCCTGGTTTTTAATAATCCTTTCGAGTCTTCGCCACGTTCTTCAGCCAGTTTTCGCAACTGCTCGGTGACGAATGGAAATTTTTGTAAAGTAGTAATGACAATAGGCACTGAATTTTCCAAAGCTTCGGCTAATTGTCTGGAATCTTTATCAATCTTTAACACCACACCTTTTTTGTGTTCAAACTGATAGATGGTATCCTGCAATTGCCTGTCCAAAACCACACGGTCGGTAATTACCACTACTGAATCGAATAATTTGGTATTATCCGCATTATGCAAAGATGACAAGCGATGTGCTACCCAGGCGATGGTATTACTTTTACCGCTGCCTGCCGAATGCTCGATCAAATAATTGGTGCCCACTTCATCTGTCAGCGACGTATCTATCATTTTACGTACGGCCTGTAATTGGTGGTAGCGGGGAAAGATCATCGTTTCCTTTTTCACTTTCCGGCCTTCTTCGGTAAACCGTTCATCTGTTTGCAGGTGCATAAATTTGCCAAGGATATCCATCAGGCTATCTTTTTGTAATACTTCTTTCCAGAGGTAAGCGGTCTTATAACTGAGGCCTTCCTGATCTACCGGGTTGCCTGCCCCTCCCTGATTGCCTTTATTGAACGGAAGAAAGTACGTGGCTTCTTTGGCTAAACGTGTGGTCATTTCTACCACATCGGTATCTACAGCAAAATGAACGAGTGTTCTTTTTTTGAATTCGAATATCAATTCACGTGGATCCCGATCATTTCTGTATTGGTGTTTGGCATGATTGATATTTTGATGCGATAAAGGATTTTTAAGCTCTAAGGTAATGAGTGGAATACCGTTCACACTTAATACCACATCTATTGAATTTTGATTGCGTGTACTGTAATATAATTGCCGGGTAATCCCAAAGATATTCTTTTCATAACGTTCTAATACCTCTGCATTCATAGAATGTGAGGGTTTGAAATACGCTAATTGTAATTGCTTGCCATAACATTTAAAACCATGACGGAGTGTAGAAAGAATACCATTTAGCTCAATCCATTTGGTCAGGTCATAGATGATCTGATTGGCAGTATTATCGCCTAATATAGAATACAGTTTAGTCCATTCTTTGGGTTGTGTAGCCTGAATAAACGCAATCAAGGTGTCCGGAAATATTGCTTTTTCTTTGTCATAAGCCGAATTGGCTAATGAAACATATCCATTTGCTAATAACACCTGTTCTATACTTTTTTCAAATGCTATTTCTTTGGTTTGGGTATTCCTCATTTCTTTTTGGCATATTTTAGTTTTTTCTCAATTTTATTAAGGTAAATCAAGTGCTCCTCTAAAGCATGCTTCAAGGGGATACAAAACTCAATAAACTTCCCGTTATCTAATTGATCAATTTCCCTAATTGCTTGTGTGGTTTTCACTTTCTTTATGGGGTTTGACTTCCCTATAAAACTCTCAATCGCCTTTTTTCTTTCTTCAATTAAAATTGGATGGTCTAAAGCTAATAAAGTAACGGTGTTTCTCCCTTTTTCCGAAGTTCCCTGAACACCACCTGATTTATTGTACTGGAAATGGTTTTCACAATTCGCCTGTAATGGCAAGATATAATCTGCACCATCGTTTATCCAATTGTCATCCTTTTTTATTGCACCAAAGTACTTTTCTTTTTGAATTCCTTTAGGGGCTTCTTTGGGAAAACAGGCAACCATATTACCATAATCCAAATCAGAAACAGTGGCTATTCCTTGTTCTATGTGCTTTCTGCACAATTCTTCAGGTTTTAAATGTTCAATATGACATGATTCTACAGCAATACGTTTTAATGTATATGCGCAGATATAACCTTGTTCTTTTAATAAAGCCTTTTTAATTGGTGTTCTTTGTTCACTACCTAAATGTGTATCATACCGCAATTTTACTCCAGCTTTCTCATTCTCTTGTTTAAATTGAATAAAGCTTGCCGGTTCCTGTCCCTTAATTATCCTCTTCATCATCAAACATTTCAAGGTGAGACATTTGGGCTTCAAACATGATCCATTCATCAAGATCAAGTTTTTTCCCTTTTTTGTATTGATCCATTAATGCTCTGGCTGCCTCAAATTCTGCTTCATCTATTAATTTTTGAACTGCTGCAATTGCTTCTTCCGATTCCTTTAAACGATCACTGTCTTCCATGATAAATTTTAAAATCCAATTAATATCCAGTCCGAAACTTTTTACGGTTTGATCAATTTCAAAGTTTTTAATGATTTGAATATTTTCAGGAAGTACTGAAGATATAATCTGTGGCGAATGCGTCGTAGCAATAAACTCACAGTTCGGGAATGTTCGTTGTAAATCACTCACAATAGTACGTTGCCATCTGGGATGGAGATGCAGATCCAGCTCGTCAATTAAAATAACAGCCTCGCCTTCTAAAGGATTCTCAATGTGCATATTAGCAATGATCAGTCTTCTTGCAATATCAAAAACAAGTGCCAGTATACCTCTTTCTCCGTCAGATAGCTGAGTGAAATTTAGTACTTTGTTGGCTTTCGTAATACAAAATGTCAATTCTTTTGAAATTTCATCCTCTATTAAATCCAGGTCAGAAAAACCGGGTAAAAATGTATAAACGGTCTGTTCAATCAGTTTTATAACTTTTATTTGTTCAGGGGTTGTTTTGGTTAATTCCTTCCGAACTTTAAACCATTCTGCAAACATTTTTATATTAAAAGCCCTATTTTCAGATAAAGCATCTACATATGCAGCAGCGTAGGGAATACTCGACTTTACGGCTTTTGAAGTTTGATTGACCATTAATGATCTTCTTGTTGAGAAAAATAAGCCTAATAAAGGATTCTTCCGTGACCTTTTTACGTCAGGTTTAAAATCAATAATATCTTCTAATGCGATACCTTCTTCCTTAAAATGTGGATCACTTTTATTAGTTCGTTTTTTCTGTTCAATTTTTATTGTGGTGTAATCCTTTGCTGACTTAGAATAAATAAAATCATATGTATTCTTATCAATCGTAAATGAAGTATTTACATGTAACTGATCTGTATTGATATTGATGTCTGACTTCTTAAAATATTCCCTGGTGATAATGGGTGATTTTATTTCTGTAAGAATATGAGAAAGTACTACTCTTAAAGTTTCTAAAACCGTAGTTTTACCAACACCATTAATTCCAACAATAAGGTTAAAACCGGGTTGAAACTCTAGCTTTGCATGTGTAAAACCACGTACATTGGTCAGTTCTAATGTATTTATTCTCATAATAAGCTTTCATTTAGTTCTCCATTAATAGCCGCTGATATAATGGCGGTTCTTTTTTCTTGTAAAAGATTTTTAGCTTCTGTTACTTTATTGATGATTGAATTTAATCTGTAACACTCTGTTTCTATAAAGTCTACAATATCTTTTTGCATATCGAAAGTTGGGAAAGGAATCCAGAAGTTTTTAATATTTTCAAATGAAACAGCTTCTCTTCCTCCACCATATTGTAATAAGTCAATTTGAAACTGTCCTATAAATGAAATAAGTACAAAATGTATATACTTAAAAAAAACTTTATCATTCACACGTATAATGCATACATGCTGGTTGATATTGGCTTGAATTTCTAAATCAAAATAATAACATCTCCCGATAGACCCTCCGGTAATATTTAACAATAGATCACTTTTTTGTATCTGAGAGGATTTCATATTGTCATGAATTTCTTCAGAGATATAAGTTTGATCTTCTAATCTTAAACCATCATTATAAATATTCTGACTTCTTAAGAATAATATACCCTCATCCGTGTAAACTTCTGCACCTCCTTTTGGTGTCACCCCGCTTCCAACTTTTGTCGTTAAAAATTTCAATCTTTCTAATCTCCAATGTTCCGGAATCTCTCCTAACCATTCAATTCCGGAATCTTTCATGGAAACATTAGCATCTAAACCCTTAGTCACCGCATGGTTGATCACAGCTTTTTTCTTTTCCTTAAGAATATTGATTAGCTGAGTTTTCTTCTCAATTAGGGTATCTATTTTCGCTACTTCTAGATCGAGATAGTCGACGATTTGGTTTTGTTGTGCAATCGTTGGAATCTTAACCCTGTTATCAAAATAGTCTTCAATATCCAAATTTTGAATTCCGGTAGTTTGTTTTATTGACTTGACAACAGTTCTGTTTTTCCATAAATTATACAAGATATAACTAATGTAGTTTGTTGTAACAATGTCATTATTCGGTCTCAGCAAATCAAGAAAGTTTGAGCATAAAGCATCTTCTTCCAAGATGAATTTGGCAATTCTCCCAACAGGCTGGTTTTCACCTCCCCCAGATTTTTCTATGATAATATCTCCAAGTTGGAGCTTTCTGGAAATTAACTCTTGATCTGAAAATGTACGATACGTTAAATCATGAACTTTATGTCTAAACTGATCCGTTAAAATATCAGCAGCACGCAAGCATGCAACTGCATACTCATCAGGTTCAGTCCCCCAAGCGCCTCCAATTCTTTTTGAGAATAAATGTTTTAATCTATATCCTTTGGATATGCTCATGATAATGTATTTTGTATCATTTCCAATATTTCCTTTTCAATCTCACTCAGTTCTTTATTGATGACTTCTAAAGAACGATTCTCCTTATTTTTAAAGAAATAACGGTTGAAATTGATTTCATAACCTACTTTATCTTTGGAACGATCCATCCATGCATCGGGAACAAATGGTAAAACTTCGTTTTCGAAATAGGTTTCAATATCAATTTTTAAAGGAATATTCTCAAAATCTCTTAAATCTGCATCTGCTTCAAAGTCATTTTTTCCCTTTTGTACTTTTGTTGCTTCGGGATCTTTGTCGGTAAATACAGTGCGGAATACAGCCAGTTCCTTAGCTGACCATTTCTGTTCACTTATCTTTTTGATGTCTTTCAACACCTTGTTCCAGTCCATCAGGACTTCCCGACCCAATTTTTTGTCAATGATCTGCACATCTTCCAGCAAATGCGGACAAGCATCTAAAAAAGCCATCTTCCGTTCAGGTGTCATTTGATATTTCAATCGTAGGGGTCGCTCAACCGTTACTCTTGTAAAACCGAAATCTTCGTTATCGAATAGTTTAGCATTTGTTGTATGGTCAAATTGACCATATTCGGCAATGATTTCTTCTATTTGATTGGGTTCCATCACATGGACAATACCATCATCAACCTCACCTTCCCCTATTTTACGACGTTTGCTTCCCTGGCTCTTACGCATCGGGATATAAAACTCCCGGGCATCAAACAATTGAATTTTACCTTTTCTGCTCTCTGATTTTCGATTCGTCAAAATCCAAATGTAAGTATTGATACCCGTGTTATAGAACATTTGGTCCGGCAAAGCAACAATGCTTTCCAGCCAGTCATTTTCGATAATCCATTTACGAATATCGCTCTCACCTGAACCAGCTCCACCAGAAAACATAGGCGAGCCACTAAATACAATGGCTAAGCGGGACCCGAACTTTTTGTTTTCTGGCTCATAAGGCTCAAACTTGCTGATCATGTGTTGTAAAAACAACAGTGCGCCGTCGTTTACCCGAGGCAGTCCTGCGGTAAAACGACCTGTTTTATCACGATCGATCTGTGGCTTTTGCTTTTTCCAGTCCACTCCAAAGGGGGGATTGGCAATCAGGTAATCAAAGTTGTCTTCTGAAAATTGATCATCAATTAAAGTGTCTCCGAATTTTATCTCTCCTTCTAACTGTTCATATCTTCCGATTTTATCAGAATTTTCACGTTTGATCAATAAATCTGACGCAGCTGTTGCATATGCCCTTTTGTTATACTCTTGACCATATGTTAATAATATGATGTCAGAATTATTCTCTTTTAAATATCTTTTAGCTTCTGAAAGCATGCCACCTGTGCCACAGGTAGGATCTAAAATTTTTCTTAGATGATATTTATCTCTTAAAAATTTATCATCATCAATAAACAATAGATTGACCATCAATTTGATAATCTCACGAGGTGTAAAATGATCTCCAGCCGTTTCATTCGCCAATTCATTGAAACGACGAATCAGGTTTTCGAATATTAATCCCATGTCCCGATTAGAAACCATGTTGGGATGTAAGTTGACCTTAGCAAACTCAGAAACGATTAAATACAAAATATTGGCATCGTTCATCGCAAAGATTTCTTTTTCGAAATCGAAAAACTCAAAAATCTGCCTCACATTAGGCGAGAACCCATTGATATAACTCACCAGGTCTTGTGCAATACTATCGGGTGCTCCTTTTAATTTTTCGAATGTAAATGGAGAAGTATTGTAAAATTTTTGTCCCGTAATTTTTTCGAGCTTCGAGCTTAAAATGGAAGGCGGAATTTCTCCTTTATACCTGACTTTTAAGCTTTCATATTCTTTCAAAACTTCCGATTTTGTGTTTTCCAATACACAATCAAAACGACGCAAAACAGTCATCGGTAACATTACTCGCTCATATTGAGGTGGGCGATAGGGGCCACGTAATAAATCTGCGATGTCCCAAATGAATTTGATATGTTGCTGATGAGTTGTCATTTTAATATTTATTGTTTCTCTTCTTAATTTTCTACTTCTATTGACGCATTTGGAACAATTTTCCATTTGTTGCCGGTTATCATACTTTCAGGCTTCTTTCTTTGTGGTCGGAGTAAAATTGGATAGTGGCCAATAGACTCCAGATAATTGTATAAAGCTTTGCCTAATTCATTTTCATCCAACACACACTCCAGTACATACCCCAACCGCTGAACCACCGATATCTCATCATACTGCTTTGCAGTTTCTACTAATTTTTCAGGTTGTATAACCTCTTTCAGTTCTTCAATTACAGTAGCTACCCGGTTAAATCCACCTACCTCATTATAATAACTGATCAAATCTAAAGCGGTTAATTCAGGTGATGAAATATTAATATAGCCAGTATCTACTTTTTTCTTTACTACGTCATTTTTGTTCCAGGATTTTTTGATGTAAAAATGAATACTCACCTTGTCATTTGTGATGGGTCTCAAAGGAATTCCTTCTGTAATAATCGAATAGTTTTGAGGCTGCTGATGAGCTGCTCCGTGGTAAGCAGCAGCGTTTAATAATCCAACATAATAGTCCCGATTTAAAAACTTCATTAAGTCATTTAGATACAAACTGGTCGGAATAATACCTTTGGCTTTGTATTCAGGGGGAACAATGACATAAAATCCTCTTCGAACCATTACTACCGATTCCTGATTTTTATGGCGTTGCAATGTTTTCTTCAAAGCATTTTCAGATACTCCTAATTGACTATGCAAACCCTCCGTAGTAAAACTGTACTTACCGTTTGCCCTCTGTTCATCAATAAAGGAGTCTAAATATTTGTACTGTTCTGCCATTATTTTAGTAGCTGATTGCGATAGGGGTTTAATTGTGGCCCTTTTGGCAATGACAAACTTATATTTTTGTATTGTCAGAACCAAGTTTTTTGTGAGTTATTAATTTGCAATAAATATCAGACTTAAACTCTTTTTATAATCAAGAACTTAATATAACTTACGGGGTATCATGCGGGTTATCCTTCGGCGAACTTGGGGGTAATTTCTTTCACGAGAGTTCAAAAAAAGAGTATTAAAAAGGCTGCCCGAAAAGTCGGACAGCCTTATCAGTTTTCCAACCACCGGACCATTTCGAGCATATCCTCGAAATGGTCTGGTACATAAAGCTACATAAGTAAATAAAAATGAATATGTTAACCCCTTAAATTCGAAGAGGATTTAATCCTTCCCCTCATACCCCACCGGGTAATACCCCTCCCACTTCCAGGGCGTAAATGTATCTCCGATTAACTTCTCCAGTAAATCCTTGAAAATCATACTTCCGTTAACACTATTGGTCATTATGATGATGGAAATGCCCCGGTCGATGAAATTGATATTGTAGTTTTTCCAGGCATCATCGCCGCCTTCTTTAAAAAATGCCCTTCCGTATGGAGTTTGCATCAGGCCCCAGCCTAATCCGTAGGCCAGCTGGATATCGTCATTTTCATGGGTAGTGGCTTCTGTTATGGGGGGAAATTGGGTTTGGGAATAGATTCTTATCTGCGGACGGATCATTTCATCAAATGTAGTTTCACGTATTCCTTTTCCCCGGACTACATATTCAATGAATCGGGTGTAATCTTCAATCGTGGTGACCATGGAACCTCCTGCCACAGCAACCGTCCTTTTTCGTTTTATATCCTGTTGTCCCTTTTCATTGTGCCCGATGGCCAGGTCATCGCCAAAATTGTCGTGCCACACATAACCCGATCTGTTCATTCCCGCCGGCTTAAAGACATACTCCACTGCCAGCTCGTCAAAGGATTTCCCGGTTATGTCTTCGAGCGCAACCTGGAGCAGTTTAAAAGCTTCGCCCGAGTAGGCGTATTTTGTACCGGGCTCAAAGTATATTTTCACCACGCCTAAAGAGTCAAATTCAGGATTGGCAGCCGTGGGGTCAAACCATTTGAGGTTCGGAAAGCCGGTGGTATGGCTAAGACACATCCGGGCCGTGATTTTCTGCCAGCGGTCATCGTTTCTGAGCTCTGAGAAATTCTCATATTCCGCAATGGGCTTTTTCAGGTAGTGATGCAAGGGTTTATCGAGGTCAAGTATTTTATTTTCCACTAATCTCATACACAGGAATCCGCAGACCGCCTTACTGAAGGATGCAGCATAAAGAATAGAGGTAGTGTCCAGTAATTTCCCGCCCGATTGATCCTTAAATCCGTAGGTTTTCAGAAATACCTTCTTTTTATTGTTGAGAATGGCCAGGCCCATCCCGGGAATTTCAGCCCGGTTCATTAAGCTTTTTACTGTACTATCTATTTCCCGTTCTCCTATTTTGCTTCCGTCGAGTCTTTCAACTAACCCGGCTTGCGCTGTAGCCTGTTCAACAGCAAAAAAGGGAATAAGCAGGAGTAAGAGTTTACCGATCTTTTTCATATTTTTTTCCTGCAAATATCCGGTATTCAGTATCCATATGTCAACGACAAGGGTACGACATCCTGGCGACATCTGCAGCTGACCTGTAGAAGTGCTTATGATTTTTGCGCTGTCGGGTTAAAGAAAGTGCAGAAAGAGGTAATATTTCGGAAGCCGGTTCTTCAGTGCCCTGATGCCATTGATAACGCAGCATGCAACCGTGTACAGTCCGAGGCCCATAAGAAGAGGAAACCCTACCGGAAAGTAAAGAACAAGAAGTACGATCGGGATCAGTGCAAGCAAAGTTATGGTGAGCTGAAAATTAAGCGAAATTCTGCCGTGAAAATCGTATAGCGTATGCTTATCCCGGTAGGATATCCACAGGAATAAAGGGATCAAAATATTCGCAAACGGGATAACGATACCCAACAGGGGGGCAAAATGATAAAAAGCCAGGATGTGGGTTTGAGCATTTTCATTCATCTCCCCGGCGACCGATTTCAGCTCGTCAACGGAGAGGCCAAGGCCTTTGGCCAGTTTCCGTATTGTATCGCCGTAGGGAACCACGTCGCCCTTTTCAATCCGTTGAATTGTTCGGCTGGTTAAGCCGGATAGTTCGGCCAACTCCTGCTGGGTCAGTCCTTTTTCCTGCCGCTTTTTAGCCAGGTCAAAATTTTTCTGCGTGCTATTCATTCATGGGTAAATAAAATAATCGTAATGGCTCCCACCTGAAACCTTCTGATCCTGGGCCTAGACAAAAAAAGTTTAAAAAATATTCCAAGCTCCTTTTAAAAGTGTTAACAAGAAAATCAAGTGTTAACAAACCAGATCGGGCTTAAACAATAAAAAAAGCCCTCTTTCGAGGGCTCTGTGACCGCGTCAGGATTCAAACCTGAAACCTTCTGATCCGTAGTCAGATGCTCTATTCAGTTGAGCTACGCAGCCTTGTTTATCTTTCGTCGCGTTTCCACTGAAACCTCTCCGATGGTAATCGGAGTGCTCTATTCAGTTGAGCTACGCAGCCTTTTCTTTTCTTATCGGGATGACTAACCGATTGGACTGCAAAGGTAGAAATAACTTTTAAAAATTCAAATCTAATCACGCAAATTATTCAACTTTTCCGGGTCGATTTCGTGGTAGTGGCGGCGGATTTTGAGCACAATAGCCAGACCCACAGCGATTTCAGCTGCGGCAACAATCATCACAAAAATTGAAAATATTTGCCCTTTTACCGGGTCCGGATCAAATTTGGAGAAGGCCGCAAAGTTGACATTTACGGCATTCAGCATCAGCTCCACGCCCATTAGCATGAGGATCAGGTTTTTTTTGCTTACCACCACGGCAAAACCGATGGCAAACAGCAGGCCCGAGACCACCAGGTAAGGTAAAATATTATTGATCATCTTTTGCCAGGTATGTAGCCCCGATCAGGGCCATTAAAAGTAACATTCCTATTATTTCCAGGATTACCACGTAGTTGGTCATCAGCGAAAAGCCCAGGCTTTTTACCGCCAGCCACTTGCCGGTGGGTTTTCCGCTGAATGCAAGCCGGCTGCCCAGCAAAATCAGCATGGCCCCCAGAAGACCGGCAATAAGCACACCCGTTCCGCGAGGGGCGTTTTCCACTTTCAGATGATCATGGCGCGCTTTCCGCCGCGAGCTCAGCATAATCCCGAAGATCAGCAGCACCAGAATCCCGCCTACATAGATCATAACCTGGGCGGCAGAAACAAATTCTGCTCCTGCAAATACAAAGATACCGGCTACTCCGAGAAACACGACCAGCAGCCCGTATGCCGCATACAATACATGGTTGCTCAGCAGCACATAAACCGCCCCGCCTACCGTGACCAGGCAGAACAACCAGAAAACAAGATCGGTAAAGAGCTGCTCAGTCATCAGGATTGCTTATTTGCGGTTTGTTTTTAGGAATAAACCGGGGTACCGGTGCTTTGGGCTCTTCGGTCGGTTCGGGCCGGGCCTTCGGTACAAATGCAGGCTTACTCTCCCCACTTAGCTCCGGTTTCGCCTTCGGAACAAAAGCAGGTTTGCTCTCTCCACTTAACTCGGGTTTCGCCTTCGGAACAAAAGCAGGTTTGCTCTCTCCACTTAGCTCCGGTTTTGCCTTCGGAACAAATGCAGGCTTACTCTCTCCACTTAACTCGGGTTTTGCCTTCGGAACAAAAGCAGGTTTGCTCTCGCCACTTAACTCGGGCTTCGCCTTCGGAACA
>Ga0206116_1001317_pt1 | contig 14084 bp, 9 predicted proteins | sample 3A1Ametagenome_FD_178000 | JGI IMG/M metagenome (GOLD analysis project Ga0206116, IMG submission 178000) | Enriched microbial communities from leaf-cutter ant dump, University of Wisconsin, Madison, United States - 3A1A | ecosystem: Environmental > Terrestrial > Nest > Insects nest > Nest dump...
TCCAGCTTCGCGAGGTGGGCGTGCTGCTCACCGCCATCATGATCGCCGGCCGCTCGGGCAGCGCGATCACCGCCGAGATCGGCTCGATGAAGATGCGCGAGGAGATCGACGCGCTGAAGGTGATGGGGCTCAGTCCCATCGGCGTCCTCGTCTTCCCGCGGCTGGTGGCGCTGACGGTGGCGCTGCCGCTCCTGACGATCCTCGCCAACTTCGCCGCGCTCGGCGGCGCGGCCTTCGTCGCCTGGTCCTATTCCGGCATCACTTTCGACACGTTCCAGTCGCGCCTGCGCGAGGCGATCGACCTTTCCACCGTGGTCTCGGGCATGATCAAGGCGCCGTTCATGGCGCTGATCATCGGTATCGTCGCCTCGGTGGAGGGGCTGAAGGTGGGCGGCAGCGCCGAATCGCTCGGCCGCCACGTCACGGCTGCCGTGGTGAAAGCGATCTTCGTCGTCATCCTCGTCGACGGCCTCTTCGCCATGTTCTACGCCGCCATCGATTTCTAGGGACGCATATGGACACGGCTACGGTAAAACGGGACGAGGTGGTGCTGTCGGTCAAGGACCTGACGGTGGGCTTCGGCAGCCATATCGTCCTCGACAGGCTCAACCTCGACATCTATCGCGGCGAGATCCTCGGCTTCGTCGGCGCGTCGGGCACCGGCAAGTCCGTGCTGATGCGCACGGTGCTGCGCCTCCTGCCGCGCCGCTCCGGCACGATCCGCATCTTCGGCACGGATTTCGACAAGGCGAGCGATGCCGAGCGCATGGCGCTGGACATGAAGCTCGGCGTCCTCTTCCAGCAGGGCGCGCTCTTCTCCTCGCTGACGGTGAAGGAAAACATCCAGGTGCCGATGCGCGAATATCTCGACCTGCCGCAGGCGATGATGGACGACCTGGCGCGGCTGAAGATCGAGCTGGTGGGCCTTGCGCCGGAGGCCGCGGACAAGTTCCCCTCCGAGCTTTCCGGCGGCATGATCAAGCGCGCCGCGCTTGCCCGCGCGCTCGCGCTCGATCCGGCGCTCGTCTTCCTCGACGAGCCCACATCCGGCCTCGATCCGATCGGGGCGGCCGAATTCGACGAGCTGATCGCCAAACTGCGCGACACCCTCGGCCTCACCGTGTATATGGTGACTCACGACCTCGACAGCCTGTTTTCGGTGTGCGACCGCATCGCCGTGCTCGGGCAGAAGAAGGTTCTGGTCGAAGGCACGATCGGGGACATGCTGGCCTTTGACGATCCGTGGGTGCAGTCCTATTTCCAGGGCAAGCGCGCGCGATCGATCGTGCGCAAGACGTGAAGGACGAGCCGGGACCCGTTCGGCCCCGGCGGATGGAGCTGCGAGTACCGAGATGGAAACGAAAGCCAATTACGCCCTCGTCGGTTTCTTCACCGTGCTGGTCATCGCGGCCGCCTTCTTCTTCGTCTACTGGATGTCGCAGTACGGGCGGGGCGGGGAGATGGCGCAGCTCGCCATCCGCATTCCGGGCTCCGCCAACGGCCTTTCCGTCGGTTCGCCGGTGCGCTTCAACGGCATTCCGGTCGGCTCCGTGCGCAGCCTTGCGATCGACGCGGACGATCCGCGCTTCTCCATCGCCATGACGGAGGTTTCGACCAGCGCGCCGGTGAAGAAATCCACGTCCGCCGTGCTGGAAGTGCAAGGCCTGACGGGTGCGGCCTATGTCGAGCTCTCGGGCGGCAAGGCCGACGATCCCAATATCCTGCGCCAGGCGTTCGACACCGAAAGCGCCGCCGTGCTCAATGCCGAGCAGTCGAGCGTGACGAACATCCTGTCGACCGCCGACAAGATCCTCAAGCGCGCCGACGCGGCGATCACGGACATCCAGGGCTTCGTCGCGGATGCGCGCGGGCCGCTGACCACGACGATCAGGAACGCCGAGCAGTTCTCCGGCTCGCTCGCCCGCAACGGCGATAATATAGACCAGTTCCTGCAGAGCGTCGGCGGGCTTTCCGATACGTTCAAGAACCTTTCCGGCCGGCTGGACACGGTGCTCGCCTCGGTCGATTCGCTGATCAAGGCGGTCGATCCGAAGAAGGTCGAGGACTTCGTCGGCAATGTCGACAAGGTCAGCAAGGATATCGCGGCCGCCTCCGGCGACGTGAAGACCACGGTGGAAGGCTTCCGCAAGACCGCCGAGACCTTCCAGGCCTTCGGGACGCACGCGACGGAAACGCTCGGCAAGGTGGACGACCTGCTGGCCGCCGTGGACAAGCAGAAGGTCAGCGGCGCCGTCGACAACATCTCCGTCGCTTCGGCCGACGCGCGCAAGGCCATCGCCTCCGTCACGGGAGTGGCCAACCGCATCGGCGAGCGGCAGGAGGATATCGACCAGATCATCACCGACGTGCAGCAGATGACCAGCAAGCTGAACGCGGCCTCCTCGCGCGTCGACGGCGTGCTCGCCAAGCTCGACGGTTTCCTGGGCGAGGGCGATTCCGAATCGCTCTTCGCCGAGGCCAAGGCGACGCTGCAATCCATCAAGCAGGCGGCTGACACGCTGAACGGGCGCATCGGCCCCATCGCCGACGGCCTGCAGCGCTTCTCGGGCTCGGGCCTGCGCGACGTCGAGGCGCTGGTGCTCGATACGCGCCGCACCATCCAGAATCTCGACAGCGCCATTTCCGGTTTCGAGCGAAACCCGCAGCGCCTGCTCTTCGGCGGCGAGACGGTCAAGCAATATGACGGGCGCACCCGGCGCTGAGCCGGCAAAGTGTGGCGCTATCCCCACAACGGGGAAACGGCGGGCGGTGCACCCGCATATGCCCGTCCGGTGAGCCGTGACAGGCCGGTGTGCCGCTGCTACACAAGTGACCTCAGGGTTCGAGGGATGACATGACGGTAACGGGTATGGAGTTGTTGCGGAACGGGACGGCGGTGCGCGTCGCCCTCGCCGCCGTTCTGGCGGCGACCCTTGCGGCCTGCGGCAGCGCGCCGGCGAAGAACGACACGTTCAATCTCTCCGCCGTTCCCGCCGTCGAGGGACCTTCGGCGAAGAACCGGCAGATCCTCGTGCCCCAGCCGTCCGCGCTGAAGGCGCTCGACAGCGACCAGATCGTCATCCGTCCGTCGCCGTCGGAAATCCAGTATCTCGCCAAGTCGCAATGGAGCGACAGCCTCTCCAAGATGGTGCAGGCGAGGCTCGTGCAGGCCTTCGAGAATACCGGCCGCCTCGGCGGCGTCGGCATGCCGGGCCAGGGACTGGCGATCGACTATCAGGTCGTGACGGATATCCGCGCCTTCGAGGTGCAGACCTCCGGCGCAGGCACCGCCGTGGTGGAGATTTCCGCAAAGCTGCTCAACGACCGCAACGGCACGGTGCGGGCGCAAAAGGTCTTCCGCGCCGCCGTGCCCGTCCGCGGCACCGGTTCCGCCGCCTTCGTGAAGGGGCTGGATGCCGCCTTCGCGACGGTGACCGCCGATATCGTCGGCTGGACGCTGAAGTCGATCTGACGGAATTGCGGGCGGGGCCGACTGCCCCTCATCCCGCTGCCGCGACCTTCTCCCCGCAAGCGGGGCGAAGGGGTATGCCGTAATGGTTTCCCCAAAAATCGATGTCGATTTAGAGCAGGGCTTTGCACCTTGCCTCCTTCTCCCCGCTTGCGGGGAGAAGGTGCCGGCAGGCGGATGAGGGGCTATTCTCCGCGCACGCCCTGGATGGCCGAGACCTTCCAGTCCCCGCCGTCGCGGCGCACGAAGGTCCAGATTTCGACCGCTTCCGTGAGCCTGTCGGGATCGCCCGAGACGATGCGGCCGCTGGCGCGGTCGCGCATCACGTCTATGCTTTCGTAACGCATGGCGACGGTGGCGTAGTCGTCCGCACCCTCCCGCCAGGCTTCCGCCACATCGCCCTGCACGAGATGGATGTCGCGCACCTCGTTGCTGAGGCCCTTGGTGGCATTGTCGCCGATCTCCTCGGCCAGATAGGACATCGCCTCCGGCGTGGTGATCTGGCGCAGCGTGCGGAAATCCTCCGCCGCGTAGGCCGCCTGCAACGCCTTCAGCAGGCTCTCGAAACGGTCGAGGTCGGCCTGCCTGATGCCGATCTCGTCGCCCGATTGCGGCTGCGGTGCCGCCTGCCGCTGGCCGCCGCCGATGCGCGGGATATCGAAATCGGAACCGCCGCCGCGGTAGGCGCTGCGGGCGTTTCCGGCATAGGCCGGCGTACTCCTCTGCGCGAAGAGGCGGCGCAGGAAGACGAAGAGGCCGGCGATGATCGCCACCTGCAGGATAAGCCCGAGGAAACCGGCGCCGCCGCCGAAGCCATGGCCGAGCAGCATGCCGAAGAGGCCGCCGAACATCAGCCCGCCGAGGAGCGAACCGCCGAAGCCGCCGAAGAGGCCCGGGCGCCGGCTGGCGAAGGACGTGTCGCGGCTGGCCGAAGGCTGCGCCGATTGCTGGCGCGTCATGGTGCGGTCGATGGGAAGGGCTTCCGTCGGCGCCGTGCGCGTCGTGGACGGCATGGAGAAGGTGCGGGTGCCGCGGCTGCCGAAACCGCCGCCGGCGCGCCGGGCATCGGCGACGTCCACCGTCGTCGCCACCGTCATCAGCGCTATCGCCAGCACCGCCATCGCTCGCCCGAAACCTCGTCCTGCCATCATGCCTGTCTCTCTTTCCTCAGCCGCCCCGCGGGCGTGTCGAAAGGCATATAGAGGGCGCGGTCACCGATTTTAAGGCCCGGTTGCGGGAAAGGCGGAAATCCAAAACGAAACGGCCGCCCGGAGGCGGCCGTCCTGTCCCGGGTCCGGACCGCTCAGTTGAAGCGGCCGGCGGCGTGGGCGAGCATGGTATAGACCTTGCCCGTGTCCGAGGTGAGGTAGGTCTGCGTCATCACCTTGTCGCGGTCGTTGCGCGCGACGTCGGCGAGCAGCTTCTCGAAATCCGAGATGTAGCGGTCGACGGCGGTGCGGAATTCCGGCTCGCGCTCGTACTTGTGCTTGATCTCGTCGAAGGTCTGCTGGCCCTTCAGCGTGTAGAGGCGGCGCGTGAAGACGTCGCGCTCGCCGCGCTGGTAGCGGCGCCACAGGTCGACCGAGGCGTCGTGGTCGATGGCGCGGGCGATGTCGACCGACAGCGAGTTCAGCGATTCGACGACATGGCGCGGGTTGCGGGCCTCGGCGGGGCGGGCCGCCTGGGCTTCGCCGCGTGGCTGGCCGAACTGGGCTTCCTCGCGCGAGACGGCGCCGCGCAGGAGATCGCGCATCCAGCCGCCTTCGCCCGTCGCTGCTTCCGCTGCGGGCAGGGGCTGCGTGCGCTGCGGCGCGGTGGCCGTTGCCGCGCGCTCGATGCCGAGGCTGCCGCGCAGCGGCGGCTGTTCCTCGCGGCGCGTCTCGACGCGGGGCTGCTGCTGCACCGGCTGCTGGACGGCAGCGGTCGCCTGGATGGCCGGGCGCGAGACTTCCAGCGCCGAGGACGACTTGCCGATGATGTCGGACAGGTCCTGCAGGGCCTTGATCTGCTCGCTGACGGCGCGGCGCATCTGGGCGGCGTTTTCCTTGGCTTCTTCCGGCAGGTCGAAGGCGCCGCGCTTCAGCTCGCCCCGGGTCTGGTCGAGTTCCTTGCGGATCTCGCTCGCCGCACGGCGGATTTCTTCGGTGGCGCCGGAGAACTTGCCGATGGCTTCCTCGACCGCCTCGCGCATCGCATCGCGCATGACGGCCGTGGCGGCCTCCGACTTCTTGCCGGATTCGCTCAGCAGGCGGTCGACATCGGACAGCGAGGCGCCGACGCTGCCGCGCAGGCGGTTCGCCACTTCCTTCGTTCGTTCCTCGGCGCGCACGAAGGCGCCCTCGACGGACTGGCCCGCTTCCTCGCCAGCCTTGACCAGCGAATCACGCAGCGTGCTGGCGGCCGCCTCGGCGCGCTTCTCGGTTTCGCCGAGGATGCGGCCGACTTCGGCGAACGAGCTCTGGATGCCGCCGCGAAGGTTCCCGGCGATCAGGCCGGAGCGTTCCTCGGCGCGGCTGAAGACGCCTTCCACCATGCCCTCGAGCGACTGCATCGTCCGTTCGATCTCTTCCGAGCGCTGGACGAGGCCGATGGACAGCGAACGCAGGGCGTCCTGGCGCTCCTCGAGCGTCGTGACGAGGTTGGACTGGGCGGCGGCGAGCAGGTCGGAGGCCTGCGACAGGATCTTCGAGTGATCCTCGAAGCGCCCGACGATGCCGCCGATCTGCGAGAGCGTGCCGGCGGAGATGTCGGAGAGGCGGTCGACCTTGCCTTCGAGCAGGCGCGAGGTGGTCGCGACCATGTCGGAGGCGCGCTCGGCCGAGGTGGAGAAGCGCTCGGCGGTGTTGGTCAGGCGGCCGTCGATGGCGCCCAGCGTCTGGCTGGCGGCGTCGACGATGCCGGCGATCGCGCCGTTGCTTTGCGAAAGGCGCTCGATCAGGCTTTCGACATTCGCCTGGAGGCCGCTTTCGATGGCGCGCATGGCGCCGGCGGCTTCTTCCGTGCGGCTGCTGATGGCGGCGAGCGTGTCGGCCGTGCGGGCGGAGATCGCGTCGATGAGCGCGGCGTTCTCGTTGCGCAGGCGGTCGGCGCTCTCGCGGGCAACGCCGCTGATGCGTTCGGCGGCGTCGCGGCCGACGGCGGCATAATCGTCGATGACCGGGCGGGCTTCCTCGTTGATGAGGCGCGAGAGCTCTTCCGTGCGGCTTGCCAGCATGGAGTTGAGCTCGCGCGTGCGCTCGTCGAGCGCCGAGCGGATGGAGGCGCCGCGCGCCTCCAGCGCCTTCTCGACATCGCCGAGACCGGAGCGGAGCGACTGGGCGTGGTTGGCCAGCCGGCCTTCCGTTTCCGTAAAGCGGGCGACGGCGGAGGCGGTGGTCTCCTCGACGGCGCGGGTGAAGGCTTCGTTGCGCGAGGACAGGTTCTCGGCGAATTCCTCGCCGGTCTTGGCGATGGTCTCCGCCGCGCGCTGGGCTTCAAGGCCCATGTCCTGCGCCGCGCGGGAGACCGCGCCGCGCAGCGAGGAGGAGAGGCTGGCGAATTCCTCGCCGGTCTTGGCGAGCGACTGGGCCGAGCGGATCGCTTCGGCGTCCATGTCCTGTGCGGCCTGCGAAACGGCTTCGCGCAGCGTCTGGGCAAGGCCGGCGGCCTTGCCGTCGATGGTGCGGTTGACGCTGTCGAGGCCGATGGTGAGGGCCTTGTCCATCGTGCCGAGGCGTTCCTCGATGCGGCCGGTCTTCTCCTCGATGGTGGCGGCGATGCGCTCGGCGGCTTCGCTGGAAACGCGCTCGATCGCGCCGGTGCGCTCGGTCAGCGTGCCGTCGATGCGGGCGGCGGCTTCCCCGGTGATGCGCTCGATCTGGCTCGCGCGCTCGGCCAGCGTGCCGCCGATCCGCTCGGCGGCTTCGCCGGTGACCCGCTCGATATCGCCGAGACGGCCGGAAAGCGCGCCTTCGATGCGGCTTGCGGCATCCGAGCTGACGCGCTCGATGTCGCCCACGCGGCCTGCAAGCGCAGCGGCGATGCGCGCCGTCGTCTCGTCGCCGATGCGGTCGACTTCGGCGATCGGGCGGGAGAGGGCGTCGGAGACGCGCAGCGCCACGTCGCCGCCCACCCGGTCGAGATCGGCAAGGCGCTCGCCGAGCGTATCGGAAATGCGCGAGGCGGCGGTGTCGACGATGCCGGAGACGTTGTCGACGCTGTGCTCGATGCGGGCTTCCAGCTTGCCGAGGTTCTCCTCCAGCCGGCTGCCGGTCGTGTCGAAGCGGTTGGCGACGCTGTCGACGGTCTGCTCCATGCGGGTGCTGAAGGCGTCGGCGGCCTCGGCGATCTTCGTGGAGGTCTCGCCGAGGCGCTCGGCAACGGCGCCGGCGCTCTCGCGCACGCGCTGGTCGAGCAGGGCGGCGCTGCCGTCGATGGTGCGGCGCAGGGCCTCCTCGTGCTGCTCCAGCGAAATTTCCAGCATGCCGGCGCTGGTGGCGATGGAGGTGCCGATGGAGGTCGCCTGGTCGTTCAGCGTCTCGGTGAGCTGGTTGCGGCCCTCGGTGATCGCCACGTTGATGGCGTTGATGCGGTCATCGAGCGTGGCGCGGATCTGCTCGTGGGTGGAGACGAGCGAGCCGGCAAGCTCAGAGGCGCGGCCCGAAAGGGCTTCCGCGATCTCGGCGGCGCGGCCGGAGAAGGCGTCGGCGAATTCAGCGGCCTGGCCGTGCAGGACGCCGCCGAGCTCACGGCTGCCCTCGGTGAGCACGCTTTCCACACGGTCGGCGGCGCCGTCGATGGCCGACTGCATGGCGCCGGCGCTGTTGGAGAGCACGGAGGCAAGGTTCGCCGTGCGGCCGGTGATGACCTCGTCGATCTGGCGGGCGGCGCCCGTCAGCGCGGTCTCCACGCGCCCTGCGGCCGAACCGACCGACTGCTCGAGCTGGCTGCCGGTCTCGTTCAGCATGGCCGAGAGGGCGGCGGTGCGCTCCGTCAGCGCGCTGTCGAGGCGGTTGTGGCTGGCGGCGATGGTGGAGGTGATCTCGTCGGCGCGGGCGCCGAGCGCTTCCTCCATGCGGGCCTGCGCGGCCTGGATGTCGGTGGCAATCGCCGTGCCGCGGCTGTCGAGCGCATCCACCAGGCGGCGCTCGCTGCCGGAAATGCTCTCCGCCAGCGCATCGGCGCGCGCGCCGAAGCCGCTCTCGATGCGGTTCTGCACCTCGGCGAGGCCGCCGAGCAGGGCGGCGGACTTTTCGGTGAGGATCGCGCCCATGCGCTCATGCGCGCCACCGATGGCTTCGGCATGGCCGGAAACGGCGTGCTCCAGCACTTCCTGGCTGGTGGCGAGCGTGGTCGCCAGCGCGAAGGACTGGTCGGTGAGCGTGTTGCCGATACGGTCGATGCTGGAGGTCAGGATGCCGTCGATCGCCTCGTGGCCGCTGGCGACCGTCTCGTTGATGCGGGCAAGGCTTTCCATCAGCTTGGAATCGAGCGAGCCGGCGCGCTGGTCGAAGGCCTGCGCGAATTCCTCCACCCGCCGGTCGAAGGCGCCGGCGATCTGGCCGACGGTCGCCTGCATGCGCTCGTCGAAGAAGCCGGAGCGCAGGTCGAGGTCCATGACCGTGTCGTCGGCGGCGTTCTTGAGGTTCTGGCGGAACTGCGCGCCCTTTTCGTCGAGGGCGGCGTTCATCGACTGGAGCACATGGTCGAGTCCGCTGGTGACGGCGTGCTGGCCGATGGACAGGCTCTCGCTGATCTCGCGGGTGCGGGCGATCAGCGTCTCGTTGAGCTGCTTGGCGCGCTCGTTGAGCGCGGCGTTCAGCTTTTCCGTGTTGGTGTCGAGCGAGGAGGCGCGCGTCTCGAACTGCTGGAGCAGGTCGCGGCCGCGCGAATCGAGGCTCTGCGTCAGATGTTCGAGCCGGCTGTCGAACTCGTTGGCGAGCGCAAGGCCCGAGGAGCTGAGGGTCGAAAGCAGGCTGTCGGTGCGGGCCGAAAGCATGGCGCCGATGGTCTGCGTCGCGCTGTCGGACTTTTCCATCAGCATGGCGGCACGGGTGTCGAGCATGGAGGCGAAGGCCTCGCCCGAGGTTGCAAGGCGCGCCGTGATGCTCTCGCCGGCACTCGCCAGCTCGTCCTTGAGCTGCTCGTGGGCGCCGGAGATGGAGGAGCGGACGCGCTCGGCATGGCTGACGATGGCCTCGCGCTCGGTGCCCAGTTCCTGCACCAGCGTGCGCACGCGCATCTCGTTGTCGGAATAGCTGCGCTCCAGCGCGTTGACCTCGGAATGGACGAGGGTTTCGAGCTCCGTCGCGCGGGCGATGGTGCGCTCGATGCCTTCGTTCATGGCCGAGACCTCGCGGCGCACCGCCTGGCCGACCGACATGATGCGGTCGGTGGCAACGGTCTCCGGCTCGGACAGGCGCAGGGCGACCTCGGCCATGGAGCGGGCGGCGCTGCGCAGTTCGTGCGCACGGGCGATCATGATCGCGAAGGCGAAGAACAGCATGATCGGCATGACGATGGCGACGGCCATGCCGATGGCGCCCGGCAGGGCGAGGAGGCCGGCGACAGAGCGGATTTGCCAGATATCGGGTGCGTAAAGAAGGTTGGCGATGCCGAGGCCGCCCACGACCCACAGGACCGAGGCGAGGATGGCCATGCGGACCGGGCCGCGCGAAGAGCGCATGTCGAGCGACTTGAGGATCGCCGCCGGCGCCCTGCGCGAGCCGTCGTTGGCCGGGGTGAAGGCCGGCGCCTTCGGGGCCGGCTCGGGCGCCGCGCTGCGCGCGGTCTCGCCGGATGCCGGCTTTTCCTGCGTCTTGTTCACGGTGCGGCTTGCAGGTTCAGACACGCGGGCCTCCGAAGCTGTCTTCTTCGCGGTCGCGGGCGTTTCCTTGACGGGGGTGTCGGGCGCCAGATCGTCGAAATCGATCTTCAATGCTTCCTCGAGGGCCTGGAAGGCCTTGTCGTCGATCGACTCGGTGGACTTGTTCGTCGCCATGCGGATACGCCTCGTTACCATGTCCGGGACCGGTCTTCCTGCGCGCCGCCGCTGCTCAGGCGCATTGGAACCGTCCGGTTGGTGGCCGGTCTTGCTGCGAACCCTCATGGCAAGCAGCGTCCGGACCGCCGTTCATTCCAAATTCGCTCGATAAACCGAAACGGCGAAATGGTGTATCTCCGCCCACGGCTTATCCACCGGGACTACCCGGTCGTATCGTAGTGACACATTAGCCTGTATCACACAATTCATTGCCATCTCCCTTCGCTCGAAACTTAACAGGAAGTTAAAATCGGGCGATTGCGTATCGCGATGGAATGCTTGCGAAAATGGCAATTTTTCAGCCGTTAACCATAGTTTGCGATTCATGCCCGTCCGGGGGCCTCTTTTAAGCGGATGGCGCCGTTCGCCATGCACGATGGCCCGGCCCGCCAGGGGAAAGCATGGGACATCGCACCCGTACCATGCCGGGCCCGGCGTGCGTCACAACGGAACAGCGTCCCGCGTTTATAAAGGACATCGGCATATGGCAGCGCTCAACATCGCCTTCGAGGCGCCGGAAAATGCGGGTGGGCCGGGGCTTTCCGCCCGCCGTCCCATCGATTTCGAGCATCTTGCACGCCAGACCATGGGCGACAAGGCGCTGGAACTGGAAGTGCTGCAGATGTTCGCCCGCCAGGCCCGCGAAAGCATGAAGGCGCTGGCGGACGCGGAAGGGGCGGCCCGTGCGGCGCTCGCCCATCGCCTCAAGGGCTCGGCCCGGGCCGTGGGCGCCGATGCCGTCGCCGCCGCCGCCGAAGCGCTGGAGGAAAGGCCCGCGGACGCCGCGGCGCTCGCCTCGGTGACGATGGCCGTCGTCGAGGCGGAAAACTTCATCCTGAAACTCTGCCGCTGACCGTCGCACGGGGAAAAACCGGCGGCGCGCCGGGGCCTGCGAAGGCCGGGCGGGCGCGCGATGTTGACTGGGGAGGGGTTTTGTTGGAAACAACCGCCGGAAAACCGGCGGCTCCGGCCCGAGCCCCGCCGGTCCGTCATACGCCCGCAAGGGCAGCCCAAGGAATCCGGAAGCCATCATGAGCAAACTCACCATCGTCGCCTTCGACGGCACGCGCCACGACCTCGATGTGGCAAACGGCACCACGGTCATGGAAAACGCCGTGCGCAACTCGGTGCCCGGCATCGAGGCCGAATGCGGCGGGGCCTGCGCCTGCGCAACCTGTCATGTCTATGTCGACGACGCCTGGAGCGTGGTCGTCGGCCCGCCGGAGGCGATGGAGGAGGACATGCTGGACTTCGCCTACGACGTGCGCCCCACCTCGCGGCTTTCCTGTCAGATCAAGATGTCGGATGCGCTGGACGGCCTCGTCGTGCATGTGCCGGAACGCCAGGCCTGACATCGTCCCGTCTTCTGCAATATGACCGGCCGCCGCCCTGAGGGCGGCGCGCCCGTTCCCGTGACCGAAGAACAGAAGGGCCGCGGGCCAAGCCCTTCCCGAAGAATAGATGGGCAAAAAAAAGCCTCGCCGGTCGGTCAGGACGAGCGAGGCCAGGAGGGCGCATCGCGGCAGGAGAGGGAGGAGACACCTGCTGCTTCTATTGGGACGCGCCAGGAGAACCTGTTACAAACCATTACTGCGACTTCGGGAAGGAACGAACATCTTCCCGTTCAGTGTTGAGATGAAAATACGGTGATTTGCGGAATTGCGCTATCGCTAGAATTCACCAGTCATTTTGCGCATGCAGCCCCGCTTCCGGCTCGATCCGGCCCATATGCATTAAGGGGTTTTCAAGAAATACATGCGCGGCCGCGCGGCCTTACTGCAGCCTGCTCTTGAGGCGATGGGCCAGGAGCCGCATCATGCGGTCGTTGAAGCGCTTGGATTCCACCTTGTCGAAGCGGGCCTGGTCGGCGTCGTGCTTCGATACGGCATCGGCGGTCGCCCGGTCGACGCGGGCCTGCATGCGCTCGCAGTCGGCCTCCGGCGGCAGGTGCTTCAGCGTGCGCTCCAGCTCGCGGGCATGATTGCGCGCGATTTCGGCGTGACGCTCCTCGTGGCGCTTGATATCGGCGGAGAGCGTATCCCAGATGAGGGCGAGCGAGGGCGTGGCGCGCTTGCGGTTCTTCCAGCGCGGCAGGATGATCTTGGTCGACAGCGTGACCCTGGCGTCTCCCACGGCGCAGCGGTTGCCGCGCTTCACGTAGGTCACGGAGCCGCCCCACTTGATCTTGGTGGCGCCGGGATGGCGCGAGCCGTTGTGCATCATCATCGGGCCGCGCTTGCCGAGCTCCTCGTCGAGCTCGGCGGCCGTGCGCCCGCCCACGGAGAAATAGGCGAAGGACTTGGAGGTGATCGTCTCCGCGCGGGCGGGCTGGAGGGGGAGGCAGGCGAGGGTGCCGAGGGCACCCAGCGCCATCAGGCAGGCGACGGTCTTCATACGGATCTGCATTCCTTTCGCCGCCGGATCTTTCCGGCGGTGGGCCGGCGAGGAGGCCGGTTGAACTTCGGCCAACCTTGGGGCATAGGCTCGGCGAGCGCAACACCCTTTGCCGGGTGCTGGTTAACCGCCGAAGGAAACCGCCATGTTCTCGCCGTTCGATCCCTTTGACTGGAGGCTTGCCCATGGCCGGCATCTGGAGCTCGGCCCGCGCGGCCTGCTGATGGCCATCGTCAACGTGACGCCCGATTCCTTTTCCGACGGCGGCCGGTTCGACAGTGCCGACCGGGCGGTCGCGCAGGCGATCCTCTGTCTGGAAGTGGGCGCCGATATCGTCGACATCGGCGGGGAATCGACCCGGCCCGACGCCGCGCCCGTGACGGCCGCGGAAGAGCAGGACCGCATCCTTCCCGTCATCGAGGCGCTGGCCGCAACGACGGATGCGATCATCTCCGTCGACACCTACCGCGCCGAGACCGCGCGGCTTGCCGTCGCCGCCGGCGCGCATATCGTCAACGACGTGCACGGCCTCCAGCGCGAGCCCGGCATCGCGCGCGTCGCCGCCGAGACCGGCGCGGGGCTCTGCATCATGCATACCGGCCGCGACCGCCAGAAGCTGCCGGACGTGATGGAGGACCAGTATCTCTTCCTCGGCCGCTCGCTGGAAATCGCCCGCGAGGCAGGCGTTGCGCGCGAGGCCATGGTGCTCGACCCCGGCTTCGGCTTCGCCAAGGATACGGACGAGAACCTCGAGTTGATGGCGCGCTTCGGCGAGCTCTTCGGCTACGAGCTGCCGCTTCTTGCCGGCACCTCGCGCAAGCGCTTCGTCGGTGCCGTCACGGGGCGGGATGCGGATGCGCGCGATATCGCTACGGCCGCGACGACGGCGCTGCTGCGCGTCGCCGGCGCGGCGGTGTTCAGGGTGCACGATGTCGCAATCAACAGGGATGCGCTTGCCATGGCGGATGCTATGCTGGCAGCGCGGCGCAAGGCGAAGGCGCGCGCCTGACGCCGGCCAGACAGGACGAACCATGACCAGCACCTATACGATCACGCTCAAGAACTGCGCCTTTTTCGCCCGCCACGGGCTGCACGACGCCGAGGAATTCCTCGGCCAGCGCTTCTTCGTCGATGCGGAACTCGACGTGCGCCCGGAGCGCCCGCTTTCCGACGACGATATCGAATCGACCGTCGACTACG
>Ga0206116_1001320_pt1 | contig 14073 bp, 10 predicted proteins | sample 3A1Ametagenome_FD_178000 | JGI IMG/M metagenome (GOLD analysis project Ga0206116, IMG submission 178000) | Enriched microbial communities from leaf-cutter ant dump, University of Wisconsin, Madison, United States - 3A1A | ecosystem: Environmental > Terrestrial > Nest > Insects nest > Nest dump...
GCCTTACGCCTTCGACGTGGAACTGATCAGCGAACGTCCCGACCTCGATCTGGAAAGCCTGCTGCACCAGCGCGCCTTTCTCGCCTTCGACCAGAATGACACCGGCATCCACGGCCTGATCCACCGAATCGCACAAGGCGAGTCCGGCAAGCGCATGACGCGCTACCGACTGACCCTGGTGCCGCAGTTGGCCTACCTGGCTCATCGCACCAACCAGCGAATTTTCCAACATCTGACGGTGGAGAAGATCATCGGCCAAGTGCTCGAGGAACACGGCATCCAGGCCGACGCTTATCAATTCCAGCTCGGCTCGATCTATCCCGAGCGCGAGTATTGCGTGCAGTACGACGAGAGCGACCTGCACTTCATACAACGTCTGTGCGAGGAGGAAGGTATCCACTACCACTTCCAGCACAGCCAGGATGGCCACGTGCTGACCTTCGGCGACGACCAGACCGCCTTCCCGCGCCTGGCACCGTTGGCCTACCAGCAGGACACCGGCCTGGTGGCCGACGACCCGGTGATCAAGCATTTCGGCGTGCGCGTGGAAACCCGTACCAGCCAGGTGACGCGCCGCGACTACGACTTCGAGAAGCCGCGCCTGCAACTGGAAGCCAAGGCCGAAGGCGACGCCCAACCCAAGCTGGAAGACTACGACTATCCCGGCCGCTACACCGACCGCGAACGCGGCAAGCACTTGGCCAAGCGCGCTCTGGAACGGCACCGCCACGACTTCGAGTTGGCACAGGGCGACGGCGACTCACCGACGCTGGTCAGTGGTCACTTCCTCGACCTGAGCGAACATCCACGCCAAGAGTGGAACCAGCTCTGGCTGCTCACCGAAGTCCTTCATGAAGGTAAACAGCCTCAGGTGCTGGAAGAGTCGGTGACCAGCGACAATCAGCCTGCCGACGGTTTCACCCAGGGCTACCGTAACCGTTTCACTGCCACCCCCTGGGACGTGCCCTATCGCCCATCCCTGGCCCACCCGAAACCGCGCATCCTCGGTAGCCAGAGCGCCGTGGTCACCGGCCCGGCTGGCGAGGAGATCCACTGCGACCAATACGGCCGGGTGAAGGTGCAGTTCTTCTGGGATCGCGAAGGCCAGGCCGACGAGAAAACCAGTTGCTGGCTACGCGTCAGCTCCAGTTGGGCCGGTGATCGCTACGGCGCCATCACCATCCCTCGCATCGGCATGGAAGTGCTGGTCACCTTCCTCGAAGGCGACCCCGATCAGCCTTTGGTCACCGGCTGCCTCTACCACGCCGAACACGTCGTGCCCTACGAACTGCCGGCGAACAAGACCCGCAGCGTGTTCAAAACCCTCAGCAGCCCTGGCGGTGGCGGCTACAACGAACTGCGCATCGAAGACCGCAAGGGCGCCGAGCAGATTTACGTGCATGCCCAGCGCGACTGGGACGAGAACATCGAGCACGACCAGAAAATCCGCGTCGGCAACGAACGCCACGACACCGTCGAGGCCAACGCCTACAGCCACTTCAAGGCCGAAGAACACCGCACCACCCACGGCGACCGCAAGGCCGAGATCAAAGCCAACGACCACCTCACCGTTGGCGACAGCCAGCACATCAAGCTCGGCAATGGCCAATTCATCAAGGCCGGCCAGGAAATCCACCTATCCAGCGGCTTGAAAGTCGTGCTCGAAGCCGGCAGCGAACTGACCCTCAAGGGTGGCGGCAGCTTCATCAAACTCGACGGCGGCGGCGTGACCCTGGTGGGGCCGGTGATCAAGATCAACTCCGGTGGTGCGCCGGGCAGTGGTTCGGGTGCAGCACCGAGCCCACCGGTATTGCCCAAACCCGCAGACACCGCGCCAGTAGGCGATAAAACCGGCACCGCCAACATCAACGTACCGCCGCCCACCGAGAAGGGGGCCAAGGGGCCACAGCAATTGATCGTGGACGTCTGGGGCGACCCGGAGCAAGGCGGGCAAGTTAAATTGCTCGACCCGGAGGAAGACGCATGAGCGAGTTGAAGGATCAACCCATTGATCAGGGCGTTCGCAAACGAACCCAGTATGAAGACTCTCAACGCAAGAGACTCGCACTGAGCATTGAGCGGGAAGACGGCGGCGAGCTTTCTTTACCCATTGCCGTGGACATGCGCAGCCACGATGAAGAAGAGAATATTCAGCAGAACACGCTTCTTGCCGTAATGCCGCTGGCCCGGCTTCCTGGTCACAATGCCTATAACGAAGCGCCCAAAGGCGCGCTGCCACGCTCTGGTCGCATTTACGTCTTTCAGAGCGGAAAGCTTTGGCGCGAGGTGCTGTGCGACGGCCAAGGCAACATGAGGGATGTCGACCTTGCCTATTGGCGTAAGCAAGCCGAGAACAAGGCACCTGCCGATGATCGTCGCTCAGTTGGCAAACAACAGCAGATTCTGTTGATTCCAATCCTGGTTCAGGGCCAATCCGTCGCCAATAACTACCTGATGGCCTACAGCGAAAAACCCTGGACATGGGAATACATCCAATGGCTGGAGGCTGACCAGAACAGAGTCAAGAGTCGCGCGCAAAACGTGGGCTTCGCTTGGTCAGCAGCCGTCGTCGGCCAAGGACAATGGCGACCGACGCAGGCGATGCCGGCAGTCGTGATCAGTGCCCAGACAGAGGGTTACAGGCCTCGGGACTTCAGTATCGAAAGTTTGCTGGGTGACCCCTCCCTGTTCACGCCCAGCCTTGGCAGTCTCCCGTCAAACGAAATGAGCAGCCGCATGCAGATGCGCCTGGAGGAGCTTGCTGCCGCGACACAGAACCCACCTCCACAGCCGCTGCCAACGTTGGAAGCCGGCAAGGATGTGCTTGCAGAGCGCAACATGCGTGCTTATCCCAGGCTGGTCGGGCTTATGCTTGATGACCCTCTGTTCGCACTCAGACACGCCTGCGCGCAAGCACGCCTGGCGGAATCCTATCTGCTTACCCTCAACGCACTGGTTCCGCATCGTCCGAATGGCCAATACGCCCATGCGCTGTACAGTTCGGTTCTGCAGAGCCCTAGCAGCCCTCTGAGCAAACTCAAGAAACACCTTCATCTTGAGCAACTTCAGGACACCGTGTTCGACGGGGAACGCAAGGTGGCCCGAAACCATCTTGCCTCGCAACTTCAACGTCTCACCGATCTGTTATCGGATGTGCCGCTGGCGGCAAGTTTGTGGGATTGGCAATACACACACGATGAACGCCTGCTGGAACCCTATCTGCTTTTCAGCGACATATTCACCACGCTGGGGAAACTGCCGGAGCACATTGATGCGCTGTCCCAGGCGGGAGCCAGCAACCCTCTGCAAGGCCGTATCGCCCAACTGAGTGACCGACTGCTGAGCGGACACCACCCCATTACCCAGCCATTTCTGGCCAAGGCAGATGGTGCCCTGCCCGAGGCAGTGAAACGACTTGTCGCTCTGGCCGCACAGAAGCGTGAACCCGACCCGCAACGCCTGGGCATGAGCAGCCTTCTGCATATTGCCAACATCGACCCGCAGGATACGGACAAGGGTCTGGTCTATAAGAACCTGCACGCGCTGATCGACGACTTCATGACCACCTTCTCCATGGCCGTGCTAACCCAGGTTCAGCGCCTGAATGCAGCCAATGTAACAGTCGCGATCCAGTTCAACCGCCTGTTCGGGCCGACACTCGCCGTGCTCGATAAGCTCTCGCCTAACTGGCACGGCATACAACTGGTCACCGAGTCTCAGGCTCGGGCTTCAAACCTGAGAATTCTGGGTGTTCAAGGAGAAGGCCTTAGAAATGGCCTGACCGTTTCCGAGCGTGCGGCCATCACACGCAAGAACTATCTATATCTGAACATCAACAACCCTCAGGGACAGGTCGTCGCCTCCACCAGTCCGCGCCAGGTAGGTCAGGGGCTGCCAAATCATGGTTCTGGGGTAATCATTGCCGCGCCTGCCGACCACCCGGAAGTGGCCAAGTACAGTGCCTGGAAACATGCGGTCGCCAGCAAACTCGACACTACAGCGAAATATCCCACCATCCCGCTGATTGCAGTAGCCTGCGCCATGTACAACCTGAGCGCACAGGTAGAAGGGATGAAGAGTCTGCGAAAGGAGGCAGGAGATGGTGCCTGGCGTTATGAAGTGGGCAACTTTTCAGCGTATATGGATCTTGCGACCGCCTCAGGCAACCTCTCCAAATATATCCTTGGTGGCGAACATCGCCTCGTAAGCTTGATCGATAAACCACGCCTGAACATTTCCAAATTCTCCCCTCGATGGGCAGCGAACCTGGCAGAACAAACTGGCAACACTCGCTTGCCAGTACTCCGCGCGTTGTCGGGCTCTGCCATGTTTGTATCCAGCGTTGTCACTGCCTGGGATGCCAAGAGAGCCTGGCACCAAGGTGATCGCGATGCCGCCCTGGCCTATGGTGTAGCGGCTGCAGGTGGAGCGGCCTGGACGGCCTATGCCTTTGGCATGTGCATCAACCCCATAGTGTTGGTGGCAGGAGCGGTGCTGTTCATCGGCGGCAACATTGTGGCTGGATGGCTGGTCGACAGCGACATAGAAGCCCTGATGAAGAATGGGCCATTTGGCAAGGATCATGGCCAAACCAGCATGCTCGACAAGGTATTCGGTGACGACCAGCGCTTTGCTCATCTCAGCGATCCGAAAGTTGCCTATCAGCAACTGATCGGCATTCTCGGCAGGCCCGTCATTCAGGTCAGCCGCCTGGGTGATTGGCTCGACCAGACGCCACCCAGCGTGCGCTCTGGCCTCGGCGCCCTCAACAGACAACGAGCCCCTCTGAACAACGGACTGGAATGCCGCAAGGTATCGGCACAACCCTTCGAGCGTGACGACTGGGCGGTACGCGTCCATTCGCCCCTACTGGGCATGTTCGATGCCCAACATTTTCAGTTCTATGCCAGGGAAGAAGTGGCAGTGCTCCCATTCACGGGAGCCTTCAATGTAGAACGCCGGGATCAGCGCACCATCGAAGAAGCCAAGTTGACGGCTCACCCTCTGGACAATGCTTCGGTGCTCTATATCCTGCCGAAGCAGTTTCCCGTAATGACACAAACGCCATTGCAACGCCACGCCCAGAAAGTCACTCAACGTCTGAAGGTCTTCGGCCAGTTTCGTCTCGCCAAGGAAGCGGGCCATTCCGACGAACTGGTACTGCCACAGCCCAGTCCGAAAACCTGGCGCCCCTATCAGCCAGCCTTTTCTCGACCACCGGCGCCGAACACTCAGCCTGACGAAGCACCTTACTGGCAGATTGAAACCCAGGAATTCAAGGTATGACCACCGAGACTTACGGCCCTGCTGCCTATCGTGGCCAGGCACTACCCGCACTGCCACCACCAATTCGCGACAGACAAGGGCTGTTCGACACTGCCTTGAAATGGGGACATTACGCCAACCTGGATTCAATATCCGAGATCGAAGGCCAGCTGATGAGCGAAGCCCATCTGGCCTATGAGAGGCAAACCAAGGAGAGGCGTAAACAGCAGATCTATTGTGATGCTCAGAGATGGAACTTTGAAAACAGTGACAAAACACTGCATTTCTTATTCATATTGAAAATCCTGAGCGTAACGTTGTTCTGTTTGCCATGGACAATCGAGCTGGCCGTGATCTCTGATCATGGCAGCATTATCATCCCCATCGGAGTGATAGCATCCATATCAGCATTATGCTTGCATGCCACTTCAAGACCTTGGCTGACCTATATATTGGGTGGTGTACTTGGCGTAATAACCGCCGGCGTCATTGCCTGGCATCAAGGTGCGCTCTGGGGATACTGGAGTGAGCAAACGGCCTTCTGGTTTGGTGCCGCTCTACTTTTCATGGCCATCATCGGCGTCGACCTGCTGATCGGCCTTTATTCCCTGATCTATAACCACGACGGCAGCGGCTTCAACCGACGTGACGGCATGGTGCGTATCGGCAGGCGCTTCCGTTCTCCCTTCATCGCGCCCTTCTACGAATTCGATCCGGTCATGCAACTGCAGATCACGCCTCATGGCGGGCATGACTACGTGCTCTGGCTGCATCATCGCTACACCGATAACCAGGTCTGCCTGGGCATGAAGATGCACAGCCTGGGCCTCGACAAGGCCAACCTCTACGCCTTCTGGGATACCCTGCAGCGTTACATGGATGTCGAGCAGCCGCTGCCCGACCTGCCCGTGCTGGAACAGAGTCGCCACCTTGACCCCGTTACCGCCGCCCATGATGCCGCCATCGGTCGCCCCGAGCGTTACTGGCGCGACCGCACCCTCGAGGACTGGAAGCGCAGTTCCGCGTCCCGGAATCTGAAGGAGAAGCTGACCAGCCACCCCTGGCAACAGCAACCTTGCGCCCTGCGGAACAAGATCGACCCCAACCTGAGCATTGAGGCCTATTACCGCAGCCAGGAAGCCAAAGGCATCCAGGTTCCACCCAAGGGTAGCGGGGTCAACGAGGCTCTTCAGGACTCATAAGCTACGCGCTACACACCCACCACCTGCGCGGGCATCAATGACAACCACGCCCCGTGCTTCCTTAATTGCTGTTGAATGCACCAGCAACACCTGTTCTCCTGGCCCTTATCAGCCCTGAACACGGCGCCCATGCCTCAAGACGACCATCAGCACCAACATCCCCACCCCACCCGCAACCACGAACAACCCCTCATACCCCAACGCCTTGGCCAGCACCCCGCTGCTGGCCCCGACGAAGCCGGACAGCAGCAACTGCGCCGAGGCCTGCAGGGTGAAGTCAGCACCCTCATGTTCCGGGCGGCACATGCGCATCATGGCGGCGAACAGGGCGACAGTGGACATGCCATCGGCCACCTGTTCGAACAGGGTCACGGCATAGACCAAGCCGGTGTTGGCGCCTTGACCCACTAGCAGCGCCAGGGCGGCGATGCCGATCGCCTGTAGGGCGCCGAACAGAATCAGTGCACGCAGCACGCCGATACGTGCGTAGAGCAGGCCGCCCAGCAAGGCGCCGCCGATGCCGGCCAGGCTACTGATCAGGGTCAGTTGGCCAAGCTCTGCGGTACTCCAACCCTGATCCACCAGCATCGGCTTGATCATCGGCGAGCCCAGCGAGTCGCCCAGCTTGAAGGTCAGCACTACCGCCAGCCACAGCAGCATGCCAGGCTGCGCCAGCAGTCCGCGGTAGTGACTCAGTAGCAAGCGCGGACCGAGGGCGGTTTCCGCCAGGGCCGGCTGGAACGGCAACACCCGACGCTCGGGGAACAACCAGATCGGTACTGTCATCAGCAAGATCAGGCCGGCCACCAGACCGACCGCCAGGTTCCAGCCCAGCGGGTCGATAACCAGCAAAAGGCCGCTGCCACTGACGATCATGCCAACCTTGTAGCCGCCCACCTGCAGGCTATTGCCCAGGCCGCGCCAGCGCTCCGGAAGCAGGCGCACGGTAAGGCCGTCGGTAGCCACATCCTGAGTTGAGGCCAGCAGGTTGATCAGCAGCAGCAAGCCGAGCAGCCACCACAGACCTTCGCTAAACAGCGTCTGTGGTGCCAGCAGCGCCAGTACGGCCACACAGACAATCACTCCGCTTTGCAGCGGCAAAATCCAGCCACGATGGTGGCCCAGGCGCCTTGATGCCAGGCGGTCGATCCAGGGCGCCCAGAACACCTTGAGCAGCCAGGGCAGTGCCAGCAGTTTGAGCAGGCCGATCAGTGCCAGATCTACACCATGCTGACGCAGCAACACTGGCAACGAGTGAGCGATCAGCCCGGAAGGCAAGCCCTGAGCGCAGTACAACGACGCCAGCAGCACCAGCGTGGCGTTGGACGGACGAGGTGCGGTTGGCGACATGGCGAGCGCTCGCGGCAAAAGCGCAAGCCTAGTGGTTTGCGCCCGCGAGCGGCAACGTGATGATGGTTACAGTTCGTAGGCAGCCCATGTGCACCGAATCCTTGCCTGCGGTGCGCATGGCGCACCCTACAGACTACTGAGGCACTGCGTCAGGCCGGAGGCCAGATTCTCCAGCAGTTGTTCGTAACCGGTGGCATTGACCGGCAAGGTGCCGCCCAAGGCATCGAGCTCGGCCAGCTTGACCGGCAGACCGACCGTGAGGGTTTCGGCCAGGCGCGGGCGCAGCGGCGGCTCACTGAATACGCAGCTCGGCCCGGCCTGCTGCAGGGTCTTGCGCATCGCAGCGACATGACGCGCGCCGGGTTGCACTTCGGTCAGCACACTGAATACACCGGCATGCTTGAGGCCGTAGACGGCTTCGAAGTAATCGAACGCCTCGTGGAAGACGAAATACGGCTTGCTTTGCAAGGCAGTCAATTGTGGGCGGATGCGGCCATCGAGGGCGTCCAGGCGCGTCTCGAAGGCTTTCAGGTTGGCGGCATAACGCGCAGCGTTGGCAGCATCCAGCTTAGCCAGATCGGCAGCCATGCGCGCCGCGATCACACGGGCATTGTCCGCAGCCAGCCACAGGTGGGCATCCAGGCTGCCGGGACGGTGGTCGTGGTCATGCCCCAATTCATCAGCGGCATGCGCGTGCTCATCGGCATGCTCGTCGTGATCATGCTCATCATGGCTGTCGCCAAAATGACGCAGGGTCATGCCAGGCAGATCCTGCACCGCCACCTGCGGCTTGTCGCGGCTGCCCAGCACACGCGGGAGGAAGGCTTCCATGTCCGGGCCGATCCAGTACAGCAGGTCGGCATCGCGCACGCGGCGCACGTCGGACGGCCGCAGCGCGTAATGATGTGGCGAGGCGCCGGGCGGCAGCAGCACCTCGGGTTCGCCGACACCATCCTGCACCGCTGCGGCGATCAATTGCAGCGGCTTGATGCTGGTGAGCAGGCGCACCTCGGCCTGGGCATTGACGACGAAAAACAGGGCAAGCAGACAGAAAAGACGTGACACGGGACATACTCGGATTGGATTGAAAGGCACCTCTGAAAACGTAGGCGAGGCAGTCAGCGCAAGGCGCAACGACCAACGGGAGTAACAGCCAAAGGCTGGCCCGAAGGGTGAGCGCCAGCGAATCAAACAGACGAAAAAGCGGAGTTTACGAGCTGTAAACGAGCATTTTGAGTCTGTTTTTAACGCAGCGATGGCAACGCAGGTAGTTTTTAGAGGCGCCCTGAACGGGTAACATAATAACGTCTCTTCCCAGCGCCGTCCTTGCCCATGACCGACATGCCCCTGGCTTCACGTCCCCACGACCATTCCCGCTGCGTCAGCCATGCCCTGGCCGAGGCCGAGGCCATCTGTACCCGCCAAGGTTTGCGCCTGACCGCCTTGCGCAAGCGTGTGCTGGAGCTGGTGTGGGCCAGCCACAAACCGTTGGGTGCTTATGACATTCTCGGCGTGCTGAGTGACGAAGATGGCCGCCGCGCCGCGCCACCGACGGTGTACCGCGCGCTGGACTTTCTTCTGGAAAACGGCCTGGTGCACCGCATCGCCTCACTCAACGCCTTCGTCGGTTGCAGCCACCCGGAACATGCGCACCAGGGCCAGTTCCTGATCTGCCGCAGTTGCCATGCCGCCATCGAGCTGGAACAACCGGCCATCAGCCAGGCCATCGTCGACGGCGCCGCGGGCGTCGGTTTCAGCGTGGAGAGCCAGACCGTCGAAGTGGTCGGTCTCTGCGCCGGTTGCAAGGCAGCAGCATGAACGACGCCCTGATCCGTCTCGACGGAGTCGCGGTCAGCTTCAACGGCCAGGCTGTGCTCGACGACGTTCAGCTCAGCGTGCAACCGGGCGAGATCGTCACCCTGATCGGCCCCAACGGCGCCGGCAAGACCACCTTGGTGCGCGTGGTACTCGGCCTGCTGCAACCGGAACGCGGCAACGTGCGCCGCGCACCGCGCCTGCGCATCGGCTACATGCCGCAGAAGCTGCATGTCGATGCCACCCTGCCGCTGTCGGTGCTGCGCTTCCTGCGCCTGGTGCCGGGGGTGGATCGCAAGCGCGCACTGGCAGCACTGGCCGAGGTCGGCGCCGAGCAGGTGATCGACAGCCCGCTGCAGAGCATTTCCGGTGGCGAGATGCAGCGCGTGCTGCTGGCCCGCGCCCTGCTGCGCGAACCGCAACTGCTGGTGCTCGACGAGCCGGTACAGGGCGTCGACGTCGCTGGTCAGGCCGAGTTGTACCGACTGATCTCGCGGCTGCGCGAGCGCCACGGCTGCGGCGTGCTGATGGTGTCGCACGACCTGCATCTGGTGATGAGCGCCACCGATCAGGTGGTCTGCCTCAACCGCCATGTGTGCTGCTCGGGCCACCCGGAGCAGGTCAGCGGCGACCCGGCCTTCATCGAGCTGTTCGGTCAGGATGCCAAGAGCCTGGCCGTCTATCACCACCATCACGACCACGATCACGACCTGCATGGCGGCGTGGTCAAGCCCGGCCTGACTATCCACGGCCCGGCCCACGTTCACGGCCCTGGTTGCAAGCACTGATGCCCGATTTTCTTCTCAACGCCCTGCTCGCCGGCCTGACGCTGGCCCTGGTGGCCGGCCCACTCGGCTCCTTCGTCGTGTGGCGGCGCATGGCCTATTTTGGCGACACCCTGTCCCATGCCGCCCTGCTCGGCGTAGCGCTGGGCCTGATGCTCGACGTCAGCCCAACCCTCACCGTGACCGTCGGCTGCGTGCTGCTCGCCGTGCTGTTGGTGACCTTGCAGCAACGCCAGCCGCTGGCCTCCGACACCCTGCTCGGCATCCTCGCCCACAGCACTCTGTCACTGGGCCTGGTGGCGTTGAGCTTCATGCACGACGTGCGCATCGACCTGATGAGCTACCTGTTCGGCGACCTGCTCGCCGTCAGCCCTACCGATCTGGCCTGGATCATGGGTGGTAGCGCGCTGGTGCTGGCAGTGCTGGCCTGGCTGTGGCGCCCCCTGCTGGCAATCACGGTGCATGAAGAGTTGGCGCGGGTCGAAGGCCTGCCGGTGGCAGCGATTCGCCTGGCGTTGATGCTGCTGATCGCCGTGGTGATCGCCGTGGCGATGAAGATCGTCGGCGTGCTGCTGATCACCTCCTTGCTGATCATCCCGGCCGCTGCTGCCCAGCGCCATGCCCGCACGCCGGAGCAGATGGCGATAGGCGCCAGCCTGCTCGGTCTGGTGGCCGTGTGTGCAGGACTTAGCCTGTCCTGGTACCAGGACACCCCGGCTGGGCCATCCATCGTGGTCAGCGCCGCTGTGCTGTTTCTGGCCAGCTTCGCGTTACCCAAGCGCAACACCTGATGACGCGCTCTGCGTAGCCCGGATGCAATCCGGGAATGCTTCACCACGTTTTCCCCGGATTGCATCCGGGCTACGGCGCGACCGATCGGGGTGAAATCAGCGGTACGAACCTGTATGATTGCGCGTTTTTTGCACAATTCGAGACGCGTAGTCATGAAGTCGTTCGCTTTTCGTGGTCTTCCTCTTTTTCTGGTTCTGCTGCTGGTCGGCTGCCAGAACACACCGTCGCACAGCGTGCCGCCCGTCGATGATCTGGTCATCGCCTTCCGCCAGCTCGACCTGAGCCTGGCCGAAGAACGCCTTGACGATGCACGCGGCCAGCTCAGCGCGCTGCAGCAACGTGCCAGCCGCGACACGCGCCTGGAGCAGTACCAGCGCCAACTGGCCGAGGCCTACATGGAGCAAGGTCAGGAGGCGCTGCAGCAGGGTGACCTGGATCGCGCCGCGCAGGCGCTGGGCCAGGCCCGCAGCCTGATGCCGCAAGCCCCGGCCCTGAGCCATGACCTCAACCAGGCCATCGACAGCGCCCGCGCTGCCCGCCAGGCAGCTGCCGAGCAGCAGGCCCGCGAAGAGGCCGCCAAGCTCGATGCCGAGCGCCTGGAACAACTGCGCCAGCAACGCCTGGCCAGTGAACGCCAGGCCGCGACCAAGGCAGCAACCGTCCCGACAGCGGCGAGCCAGCCGACACCCGTGGTCGAGAGCACACCCCAAGCACGCCTGATCGACCCAAGCGCCGCCACCAGCGTCGTGGCGTTGCCTATGCTGGACAGCCAGGACAACGAAAACCTGCGCCGACTGCTCGACGGCGTAGCCGCCGATGTCGTGACCTTTCGCTGTGCGGTGCGCATCGAAGTGCGCGAGGCCAAGGATTACCCCTGGGTCGCGGCGTTGCTCTCGGCGCGGATCAAGAAGCTCGATCCGAGCTTCCGTCCGCAGCTGAGCCAGAAGATCGCGCCACAACAGGTACCGCGCCTGCTGTTGAGCCCGCAACGCAACTGAGTAAGGACACTCGGCCTACCGCTGATCGGTAATGCCGTTTTGTAATAAACATAGGCCTACAAAGATTTTCTCGGCCTAAACACTGCCGGGTAAACTAGCGCCCTTTTGCGCCCTACCCGGCGCCCGATGGCCGGCTCGACAACCCTCTGGAGCCGGTTACTGAACACACCCAAAAGGTCGTTCGCGTGATCCAGTTTCAATCCGTCCACAAGGCCTACCGCGTCGCGGGCCGCGAGATTCCGGCACTGCAGCCCACCACGCTGCAGGTCGGCAGCGGCCAGGTGTTCGGCATCATCGGCCACTCCGGGGCCGGCAAGAGCACCCTGCTGCGCCTGATCAACCGCCTGGAGGAACCGTCCGGCGGTCGCATCGAGATCGACGGCGTCGACGTCACCGCACTCGACGCAAATGGCCTGCGCCGCTTCCGCCAGCAGGTCGGGATGATCTTCCAGCACTTCAACCTGCTGTCGTCGAAAACCGTCGCCGACAACATCGCCATGCCGCTGCGCCTGGCCGGCGAGCTGAGCCGCGCCGAGATTGACGCTCGCGTCGCCGAACTGCTGGCCCGCGTCGGCCTGCAGGATCACGCCAACAAATACCCGGCGCAGCTCTCCGGTGGGCAGAAACAGCGCGTCGGCATCGCCCGTGCGCTGAGCACGCGGCCGAAGATCCTGCTGTGCGACGAGGCCACCAGTGCCCTCGACCCGCAGACCACCACCGCCGTGCTGCACCTGCTGGCCGAGATCAACCGCGAACTGGGCCTGACCATCGTGCTGATCACTCACGAGATGGACGTGATCCGCCGTGTCTGCGACCGCGTGGCGGTGATGGATGCCGGCGTCATCGTCGAGGAAGGCCCGGTGGCCGAGGTGTTCCTGCACCCGCAACACCCGACCACACGACGTTTCGTGCAGGAGTCCGAGCACGTCGACGAAGCCGAACAGCGCGACGACTTCGCCCATGTCGAAGGCCGCATCCTGCGCCTGACCTTCCAGGGCGACGCCACCTATGCGCCGCTGCTGGGCACCGTGGCCCGTGAAACTGGAGTGGATTACAGCATCCTCGCCGGGCGCATCGACCGCATCAAGGACACTCCCTACGGCCAGCTCACCCTGGCCCTGACCGGTGGCGACATCGACGCTGCGCTGGCGCGCTTCGGCGCCGCCGACGTGCATCTGGAGGTACTGCGCTGATGCTCGAACAACTGCTGCCCAACGTGTTCTGGCCGGAAATCTGGCAGGCCAGCCTCGACACCCTGAACATGCTGCTCGGCTCGATGCTGTTCACCGTACTGCTCGGCCTACCCCTCGGCGTGCTGCTGTTTCTTACCGGCCCGCGCCAGCTGTTCGAGCAGTCGGCGCTGTACGGCGCACTGTCGCTGGTGGTGAACATCCTGCGCTCGGTGCCCTTCGTCATCCTGCTGATCCTGATGATTCCCTTCACCGAACTGCTGGTCGGCACTTCGCTGGGCGTCGCCGGCGCTATCCCGCCATTGGTGGTGGGCGCCACGCCGTTCTTCGCGCGCCTGGTGGAAACCGCCCTGCGTGAAGTGGAGCGCGGCATCATCGAGGCGACCCAGGCGATGGGCGCCACCACCTGGCAGATCATCACCCGCGCGCTGCTGCCCGAGGCGTTGCCCGGCCTGCTCGCGGCCACCACCGTCACCGCGATTACCCTGGTGTCCTACACCGCCATGAGCGGCCTGATTGGCGGCGGCGGCCTCGGCGACCTGGCGGTACGCTACGGCTACCAGCGCTACCAGCCGGACGTCATGGCCGTGACAGTGATCCTGCTGCTGATCCTGGTACAGGTGCTGCAGATGGTCGGTGATCGACTGGTCGTACATTTTTCTCGTAAGTGATGATG
>Ga0206116_1001321_pt1 | contig 14065 bp, 9 predicted proteins | sample 3A1Ametagenome_FD_178000 | JGI IMG/M metagenome (GOLD analysis project Ga0206116, IMG submission 178000) | Enriched microbial communities from leaf-cutter ant dump, University of Wisconsin, Madison, United States - 3A1A | ecosystem: Environmental > Terrestrial > Nest > Insects nest > Nest dump...
TTTTCAGACCGGTGGAATAAGAGTTAAATTTTTTCTTCATATTAAATATTATTTTAAACAAGAAAACCTCAGCTACTTTGGCTGAGGTTTTTGATTATTCCAAAGAAATCACCTTATCCAAATCCAGTAAAAGATAATTAATATTCTGATTAATGGTTCTCGTTGCAGACTGCATCTGATTCAGCATCGATGCGCGATTGTGCAAATCTGACGAACGGTAAAGTCCGCCGTTTCCGAAATTCACCGATCGATTCGCCGCATTTTCATCGCTGTCAAACTGGTACTGAATCCATCTTTGCTTCATATTCTCTATGATAGAATGTTGGCGGTTTCCTGTAAATTTTTTCTCGGTGTACATATACCAGATAAACGGTGGAAAATTTTTAGACTGTAATTTTTGTTCCCAAATGTCACGCAGAAGATTTCGCTCATGAATGAATTCCACTTTTTTACCCTTCGGATTAAAAGTTGCCAAACCCAGCCCAGCTCCCAACAAACCACCACCGATATTCACAGCATTTTCCACACCATTGTCTTTGATAACACCGCCTGCAACAGAGGTTACTGCGCCGGTAATAATTGAGAAAAGAATCAATCTATTATTTCGGTTGCTGTTAATATTGTCTACATAATTGGCCATTTGTGCAACCCTTTCACCTTCGCAGTCAAATTCTGCAGCAACAGCATCCAACTCAGTCAGTGCAATACTGATTTTACTATTGATTTTTGTTTTCAGCTGAACCACTCTTAATTGAGATTTTAGAGTCGAATCTTTTTTCAATTCAATAATTTTCTCTGCTTCATCAATACTTTCCAGAGCATTCAAGATCAAAATGCTTTGGTCAGAAAAATATTGCTTGAGTTTCTGATTGGCATTAACAATAGAGTCAGAATTATAGGAAGGAACTTTCTGGGAATAATTGTACTGCAAAGGCGCTTTACAATAACTATCTTTCAGTGTCAGAATATTCTGCTGAATAGTTTTATTCTTCTGCGAAACACAAGACGAAAAGAAAAGCAAAATCAATAAAAGACCAATTTTTTTCATTCGAAATCAATTCACTTAAACTAAAATTAAAGCATTTTCAAATTATCATCCGGAGTATAATCCATAAAAATACCTCCATTCAGGCCAATGGATTTAATTTTCCTTTTCGTTGGGATCGTCAGATTTACCGACTTTTGATTTTTCTCCCAAACTGCTGGTGTAAAATGAACTTTCTCCAGAGAATTATCTTCATAATTCAAAACTACATCAAACGGAATCGCAAAGCCACCAACATTATCCACGGTTAAAATCGTCTGATTCTCTTTCTGAGAAAAGAAACTGATTTTCAAATCAATATAATTATTCGTGTAAAACCAATTGTTGAAAAACCAATTCAGATTCTTCCCGGAACCAGTATTCATAGAATTAAAATAATCCCATGGAATCGGATGCTTCCCGTGCCAGTTGTCCATATAATGATGAAGTGCTTTTTTGAACAATTCATCACCCAAATAATCCTTCAGAGCCAAATAACTCAACGCCGGTTTCACATACGCATTATTCCCATAACCTGCACCAGAAAGTTGAGAACTTAGCATAATAATCGGTTGATCTTGTTCCGTAGAAGCATCATTAATCCAACGCTTCACTCGGAAGTTTTTCATAAATTGATCTGCAGCTTCTTTTCCGTTTTCATCTATGCCAATCAGATATTCCAGCATAGTTGCCCATCCCTCGTCCATATAAGCATATCGTGTTTCATTGATGCCCATATAGAAAGGAAAGTAAGTGTGCGCAATCTCGTGGTCAGCAGTCAGTCTCGCATCCCGCAGATCATCAGGAATACTCGTATCGTTTATCATCATCGGATATTCCATATCAGCGTAACCCTGGATAGCAGTCATCACTGGAAACGGATATTCAACACCTGGCCAATTGTCTGTAAACCATTTCAGGTTGTAACGCATCCATTCCGTATATTGTTCAAAATCTTTAGCACCGGCATTGTAAGCAGACTGCACACTAGCCCTTTTGGTTTTTAACTGGACACTTGATGCATCCCAAACATAATGATTGCTTAGCGCAAAACAAAAATCAACAATATGATCAGCTCTGAATTTCCAGATATTCCAATCATTCTGTTTCGTCACTTTCCCTGATTTCATTTCTTCGGCATTCGCAATATGAATGATTTTATCCGATTTTAACGATTCTTTGAAACGTTTAAGATATTCCGGCTGAAGTACCTCATCAGGATTCAGGAAATCTCCCGTTGACCAAACCACAAAATTCTTCGGTGCAGAAATCGAAAAAGAATAATCATTAAAATCATTATAAAACTCCTGTCTGCCGTTATGCTGCAACATATCCCAACCGTTGTAATCATCATAAACCGAAACTCTCGGGAAAGAATAGGCGACATAAAAAGTTTCGGGATCAATTTGTCCCTCTCTTCCACTTTCTTTCGCCAACGGATATTCCCATTCGATTTTGATTTCGGTTTGGGATTTTGAAGCTAATGGTTTGGTCAGTTTCACAGCCTCCGCTGTTGACCAGTCATCACTATTAATGTTGTATTTTTCACTGTTGATAAAGAAGGATTTGATTTTAAGCCCATCCGTTAAAGCATCTTTTGGAGTATATCCAGCTCTCCCCGATTGTGGTTTATTGACATTATTCACAAAACGAATCGCTAAAACCTTTAGCTCATCCGGACTATTATTAGAATACTGAATCGTTTCGGAACCGGAAACAATCTTTGTTTTGGCATCCACTTTTACGTTCACATTATAAACTCCTTTGTTTTGCCAGTAGTTTTTCCCTGGTTTTCCAGACATATCACGTGTTCCGTCAGCATAAGCTTTTTTGATATTTCTCGGCATATACAATTCCTGAGCTGCAGCCGTTGTTCCAATCAGCAACAATACTAATAATAGTTTATTCATTTTTCAAATTTTAAATACCAAAAATAAAACTTTTATACCAGAAAGAATTTTCACCAATCGATAAGCGATATAATTCTTATTATTTCTGGGATAAAATCAATTTAAACAAACGATTAATTAAATAATATTCAACACATACTAATAATTGTTAAATATTTTATAAATTAAAATACATTTAAATGAAAAAAATATATACATTTGATAAAAATTTTAAAAATATAATCTTATGAAGAAAACTTTTTTTTACATCACTGCTGCATTAATTCTTACTGCTTGTAATCAAAGTTCAGAAACAGAAACCTTGGTTGGCGAAAACTCTACCACAAATGTTTCCGCCAGACGTGCTTGTCCTTCCGAAGAAATCAGAGCAGAGTTATTAAAAAACGATGCTGCTGCCAGACAGCGTTATAATAACATCGAAGCAGGAATCCATGACTTCATCACCAGCGGAAAAGTGTTATCGGACGGAACTGTTGATATTCCCGTTGTAGTCAATGTACTGTATAAAACTTCTGCTGAAAATATTTCTGATGCCAGAATTGCAGAACAAATTGCTATTCTTAATGCTGATTTTAGCGGAACCAACACAGATGCTTCTAAAATCCCAACTGAATTTTCCGGTGTTAAAGCCGGTGATACGCAGGTAAGATTTCACCTAATTAAAACCGTAAGAAAAGCTACAACTAAAACAAAATGGGGAACCAATGACGCCATGAAAAAATCTTCTACAGGCGGAATTGATGCAACAAGCCCAGGCAGCTACTTCAATCTTTGGGTTGTTGGGAATATGGGAGGAATTCTTGGTTATGCTACTTTTCCGGAATCTGCAGGACTTTGGAATGATGGTGTAGTAATTGCGGCTCCTTATTTTGGTAAAACAGGGGCAACTGCACCTTATAACTTAGGAAGGACAGCCACTCACGAAGTCGGACATTATCTTAACCTGAGACATATATGGGGAGATGCATCTTGTGGAAATGATCTGGTAGCAGATACGCCAACTCAAACAGGAGCTAATTACGGAAAACCTACTTACCCTTTATACAATACTTGTAGCGGAACTTCCAGATCTGTTATGTTTATGAACTATATGGATTATGTGGATGACGCTGCAATGTTTATGTTCTCTGCAGGGCAAAAAGCTAGAACTCAATCTGTGCTTACTTCCACAGGCGCAAGATCTGGTCTAAGAGTTTATTAACTAACTATTTAATTATTTACAGCTGTTTTTGCAGATTGCGAAAACGGCTTTTTTGTTTTAAATATTATTAATATTGAAATTAAATATTATTTTTACGATATTAATTTCTCAAAAAGAGACAAAAAGCTTTCTAATGAAAAAACATTTCCTTTCCTTCCTGTTTCTGATCTTCGCGATTAGCATTTCTGCACAAAAAAACATAGAGCAAAAAGTCAATGAACTGATTTCCAAAATGACTCTGGAAGAAAAAGCAGGTCAACTGGTTCAATATAGCGGTTTCGAATATGCAACCGGACCACAGAACTCTAATTCCAAAAAAGTTTTAGAAGAAATAAAGCAAGGAAAAGTCGGCTCTATGCTGAATGTGACCGGAGCAGAAGAAACAAGAGCTTTTCAAAAATTAGCATTAGAATCAAGACTGAAAATTCCATTGCTTTTCGGGCAGGATGTGATTCACGGATTCAGAACAACTTTTCCTATTAATCTTGGCCAGGCAGCAAGCTGGGATTTGGAAATGATAGAAAAATCTGAAAGGATCGCAGCAATAGAAGCATCTGCTTATGGCATCCAATGGACATTTGCACCAATGGTGGATATTGCAAGAGATCCAAGATGGGGACGTGTAATGGAAGGCTCCGGTGAAGATACTTACCTCGGAACAAAAATCGGATTGGCAAGAATTAAAGGTTTCCAAGGCAAAGGTTTGGGAAATATTGATGCGATAATGGCCTGTGCGAAACACTTCGCAGCTTACGGAGCCGCAGTGGGCGGAAGAGATTACAATTCTGTTGATATGAGTTTGAGACAGCTCAACGAAACTTATTTGCCGCCTTTCAAAGCAGCTGCAGAAGCAGGTGTTGCAACCTTTATGAATTCATTTAATGACATTAATGGCATTCCTGCAACGGCTAACAAATATATTTTACGAGATTTATTAAAAGGGAAATGGAACTTCAAAGGTTTTGTGGTCTCCGATTGGGGAAGTATCGGCGAAATGATAAAGCACGGCTATGCCAAAGACAATGCTGAAGCCGGAGAAAAAGCCATTCTTGCAGGAAGTGATATGGATATGGAAAGCCGAATCTATATGGAACAACTTCCAAAACTCGTAAAAGAAGGAAAAGTGGACATCAAGTTCGTGGATGATGCCGTAAGAAGGATTTTGATTAAAAAATTTGAATTAGGATTGTTTGATGATCCTTACAGATTTTCAAACAACGACAGGCAAAAACAACAAACCAACAATTTTGAGAACAGAAAATTCGGGAGAGAATTTGGAGCAAAAAGTGTGGTTCTTTTAAAGAACGAGGAGAAAATCCTTCCGCTTTCAAAATCTACAAAAACGGTTGCATTGATTGGTCCTTTCGGAAAAGAAGCGGTTGCGATGCACGGATTCTGGTCAGTTCCTTTCAAAGATGATGCACAAAGAATCGTGACTCAATTTGACGGAATCAAAAATCAATTAGACAAAAATTCAACTTTACTTTACGCCAAAGGCTGTAATGAAAATGACCAAGACAAATCGATGTTTGCAGAAGCCATCGAAACAGCTAAAAAAGCAGACGTTGTGATAATGACGCTTGGCGAAGGACATGCAATGAGTGGTGAAGCGAAAAGCCGAAGCAATATTCATTTTTCTGGTGTTCAGGAAGAATTACTAAAAGAAATTGCTAAAACAGGAAAACCAATCGTTCTTTTGATTAATGCAGGAAGACCTTTGGTTTTTGACTGGGCGGCGGATAATATTTCGACAATCGTTTACAGTTGGTGGTTAGGAACAGAAGCCGGAAATTCTATCGCCGATATTCTATTCGGAAATGTAAATCCTGGTGGAAAACTTCCAATGACTTTCCCAAGAACAGAAGGACAAATCCCAATTTATTATAACCATTACAACACTGGAAGACCAGCCGAAAAATCCACTGAAAGAAATTATGTCTCGGCTTATATCGATTTGGACAACGACCCGAAATTCCCTTTTGGTTTTGGATTGAGTTATACGGATTTCAAATATTCAAACTTTAATCTAAGTTCTGATAATCTTAAAGGCAGTCAAACTTTAACCATCAATGTTAATGTTGCCAACACAGGCAATTTTGATGGTGAAGAAGTCGTTCAGCTTTACATTCGTGACCTATTTGGAAAAGTAGTTCGTCCAATCAAAGAACTGAAAGGTTTCCAAAAAATATTCCTGAAGAAAGGTGAAAATAAAACCGTTACTTTCAAATTGACGCCGGAAGATTTGAAATTCTACGATGACGAACTGAATTATGATTGGGAAGCCGGCGATTTCGAAATAATGGTCGGAACTAATTCCAGTGACGTAATGACTAAGAAGATTGTTTGGAATAAATAGAAGAATACTGAAACACTTCGACTCCGCTCAGTGTGACAGACGTATAAAACAATCGAATTGAAACACTGTCAGTCTGAGCGGAGTCGAAGACTTTAACAACTATACAAAAAAATCCTCTTTCACAAGAGGATTTTTCATTTGCTATTTCTTAAACTTAATCTCTGCCAAGATCGGAAAATGGTCAGATGGATATAGCAAATTTTCTCGCCTGTCATTGATGGTTCTGTTGGACAACACATCAAAACCTTTTACGAAAATATAATCAATTCTTTCTTTCGGAACTGTGTTGACATCAAATGCGGTGAACGTTCCAACTGGTCCGTAATGTGGTGTCTTTGAATGGTAATAAGCATTATCCAAAGACTTCGAAATAATTTTTATCGGCTCAGAATCATCTGTTAAATTGAAATCGCCGGTTAATGTCAAAGGTAGATTTTTTGGATTGAGTTCTTTGATTTTTTCAAGAATCAGTTTTGCAGAATTCACCCTGGCAACATCGCCAACGTGGTCAAAATGCAGGTTCATCGCCAGGAATTGTTTACCAGTTTTCTTGATTTTGAAAAACGCATAAGTGCAAACCCTGTTGTAAGCCGCATCCCAACCTTTCGAAGGTTTTTCCGGCGTTTCACTCAACCAGAATGTTCCGGATTTAGTGACTTCCAGTTTAGTTTTATCATAGAAAATCGCAGAATATTCACCTTGATTTTTACCATCATCTCTTCCAACGCCCACGTAATCATAATCTTTCAGGCTGGTTTTGATGTCCGTCATTTGCTGAGGAACCGCTTCCTGAACACCGAAATAATCCGGATGGTAATATGACATCAATGCCAAAGCATCGTTTTTTCTATTGTCCCAAGAATTTTCCTTGTCACTTTCCAAAGACAGCCGGATGTTGTAAGTCATCACTTTCAAATCCTGGGAAAAGAAAAGGTTACACGACAATAATAATCCGAAAAATAATTTTTTCATTTTAAATTTTTTTATAATTGAATTGATTTTAAATCTATAAAATACCTTTTAGTCTCACGTGCTGGAGGAGCATAATCGTTTTTGCATCTTTGATTTCGCCCAAGTCAATCATTTCAAGCGCTTTATTGATATCGAGTTCAAGAACTTCTATTTCTTCCTGTTCTTCTTCTAATCCGCCTCCATCATTGATTTTCATCGATTTGGAATATTCCGCGATGAAAAAATAAAGAATTTCCGTTACTGAACCCGGCGACATATAAACCTCAAACACTTTTTTGACATCCGAAATCTCATAACCCAATTCCTCTTCTGTTTCCCTTTTGATACAGTCTTCCGGGTTATCTTTGTCCAAAAGTCCGGCGCAAGCTTCTATCATTATTCCGTCTGCGTTGCCATTGATGTAAGTTGGTAAACGAAATTGTTTCGTCAGAATTATGGTTTCTGATTCTTTGTTATAAAGTAAAATTGTTGCACCATTTCCGCGGTCATAAGCTTCTCTGCTTTGGGTTTCCAGCGTTCCGTTATTCTTTTGATATTCAAAAGTGACTTTGTTAAGCGTGTACCAATTATCGGATAAGATTTCTGTTTTTAAAATCTTGACTTTGTTGTTATTCATTTTTTAGAATCTGTTATCTATTCGTCTATTATTATCCAAAGTCTAAGCTTTATAATCCTCAAAATTCTTAATTCCATTAAGGAAATCTTTAACAGGCATTCTTTTTTTGCCCTGAATCTGAACATCTTTCGGATAATAGATGCCGTCTTTTGTGTAGAATTTGAACTCGTTTTTTGAAATATCAAAATCCCCGGCTTCTCTCGAATGGGATTCTAATTCAAAATGTCCTTTGAAGATTTTCAGTGATTTTTCTTCGTCTCCGATTTTCAGAATGGTGAAAGCTGTTGGATAAGGCGACATTCCTCTCACGAAATTATGAATCGTTTCAGAACCTTGATTCCAATCGATTTTTAAATTTTCTTTAAAGATTTTGTAAGCTGTTTTTGGATTTTCTTTTTCAGGCTGAGGTTTCTCCGTGATGGAATTTTCAGCTAATCCGTCCAAAGTTTTAATCACCAAATCCGCACCGACGACCATTAATTTATCATGCAAAGTTCCGGCGTTGTCTTCCGGTAAAATTTCAGTTTCAGCCTGAAGCAGAATATTACCTTCATCTATTTTTTCATTGATGAAAAACGTTGTCACCCCAGATTTGGTTTCCCCATTAATGACGGCATAATTAATTGGTGCCGCACCACGATAATCCGGCAGCAACGAACCGTGCAGATTGAATGTACCCAATTTCGGAATTGAAAACAAAACCTGAGGCATCATTCTGAAAGCTACCACTACAAAAACATCTGCGTTTAGGTTTCGGATGGATTCTAAGAATTCAGGATTTCGAAGCTTTTCCGGCTGGAAAAGGTTGAGATTATTTTCTTCTGCAAAAACTTTCACCGGCGAAGGTGTGAGTTTCATTCCTCTTCCACTTGCTTTGTCAGCCGCTGTTACAACACCGACAACCTTGTGATGAGATTTGAATATCGCTTCCAAAGAAGCTTTTGCAAAATCGGGAGTTCCGAAAAAAACGACATTAAGAGATTTCGTCTGCATTGATTTTATAATTGATGATTTATTAAAACTGAATATTTGTATATTTTTCTCAACAACAAAAGTCACATAAGATTTCATTCACTACTCTTTTTTAAAGAAGAAAAAAGCAATAATTATTTCTTTTTACTCTTAATAGAATTTTATTTAATAATTTTCTTTTGTAACTTTTTTGGTTATTATTTAATGCTTCAACTATTTAACATATAAGTTTTATAGTTCAACATTTTGACTTTTCCAATGTCCAAAAGGAAAATCAAGGTTTCTGAAATAGATTCTTTAGAGTAAAAATTGAGATTTGCCGCCATCTCATCCAAAGACATCGGCCGGTTCGACAATTGTTGAGTAATATCTGAAGACAAAGTTCTTTTGGAGTTGGTTCTCTTTCTGCAAACCGAACATTTACCACAATTTTCTGCATCTCGTTCTCCAAAATAGCTGAGAATCAATTTCATTTTACAGAAATCAGAATCCTGGATATAGAATTTGTTCTCTTCCCATTTTCTGAGTTTATTTTTCTGAATATTATGGAAAAGCGACCAGTATTCTCCGAACAAATGCCGATCATTCCTAGGTTTTAAAAACCTGATAGAATGGAGACTTCCGTCGAGATATTCCAAATGTCCCGCTTTCTGCAACTGCAATAGTTTTTGTTTGAAATTCTGAAGATCCATTTCATTTTTTTTGCAAAATGCTGCATCACTGAAATGCACTTTGTGAATCGACAATCCGGGCAAATTTCTAAACAACAATTCCATAAAATAAGCATCGCTTGGTGGTAATTGCTCCAATTCATCTGACTGAACAAAACTCTGAATCGTGGAGGCAGAGATATTATTTTTATAATAAATTAATTCCTGATTGTTCAAAAATGTCAAAATATTTTTGATTTTCGCAGTGGACAATTTCGTCAGATTCTTGATTTTGTTAAGGTCAAGCTGAAATGTTTTTTCCGGCCAATCGCTATCTCCAATTTGAAAAATTGAATAGAGATAAGTCAATATTTTTTCATATTCCGTTTTGTTAGGAATCTGATTTTTGAAAGTATTATCGATGTTAGTTAATTCCTGTTCGTTCCAAAGCAGTAGTGCTAACGCCTCTTCTCCGTTTCGTCCGGCTCGGCCAATTTCCTGGTAATAATTTTCAATCGTGGAAGAAGGCGACAAATGGATTACAAATCGCACATTGTCTTTGTCAATTCCCATCCCGAAAGCGTTGGTGGAGATCAAAACATGAAATTGGCTGCTAATCCATTTTTTTTGAAGTTTTTCTTTTTCACTTGAAGATAATCCGGCATGAAAAAAATCTGCGTTTTGGAATTTGTTATTTTTAAGGTAATAAGTTAATTCCTCCGCTTCTCTTCTGGTTCTTGTATAGATAATTCCGGAAGAGAGATTTTGTCTAAGGAATTCTAAGATCCTGTTATACTTATTGGAGGTATTTTCAACAATAATATTGAGATTATCTCTTTTGAAACTTTGTTTGTAAACATGAGGTTGATCAAGTCCTAATTTGCTTATAATCTCCTCGACTACATGATTGGTTGCAGTAGCTGTCAAGGCAAGACAAGGAACATTCTTGAATTCGTGCCGAAACTTTTTGATGTTCTGGTAACTTGGACGAAAATCCGAACCCCATTCTGAGATACAATGTGCTTCATCCACCGCAATGAATGAAACCTCAATCTCCTGAATATTTCTTAAGAATAATTGATTTTGTAATCTTTCCGGTGAGATATAAAGAATTTTTATTAATCCTTCTTTGCATCTATTGTAAACAGATTCTTCTTCAAATTCGTCTAATTCTGAGCTTAATAATTCTGCTTCGATTCCTACAGATTGTAAAGCATCGATTTGGTCTCTCATCAATGCTAAAAGTGGAGAAATAACCAGACAGGTTCCTTCCAAAACAATGGCAGGCAATTGATAACAAAGTGACTTTCCACCACCTGTCGGCAACAATGCTAATGTATCTCTACCATTAACAATAGAAAGAATAATGTTTTTCTGAGAAGAACGAAACTCATCAAACCCCCAAAATTGTTTGAGTGTTTTATGAATTAATCTGTCTTGTGATTCTGTGGAAGAAAGCATTTGTAAATTTAATCAATTCCTGAAAATAAAAAAACCGCATTTACTGCGGTTTTCATAATATTGTTTTTATATTTTATTTAGCTTCAAAATAAACTCTTCTGTTCGCTCTGTTTTTCCATTCAGGGCATTTTTCAGCAGGATCACATTCCGGATAAAGAAGATTTTTTTCTCCTCTACCGAGTGCTTCAAGTTTACTTTTATCCGCACCATTTTGTATCAGATAATTTTTAACATTCTTAGCTCTTCTTTCTGAAAGACCTTGATTATACTTTTCTGTACCTCTTGTATCTGTACCTCCAATAACCTTAAAGCTGGAATTAGATGCATTAATATAACTGATAGCCTGTGCCAGAATTGGAGAATTAGAAGGCAAAATCCTATCAGAATCCAAATCGAATTCAATACCTTTTATCATTCTGTCTTCATCCGTAACAATACCCGTAGTCGAGTTTGAAGGGTAAGGACAACCTTGATTTTCTACTGGTCCTGGAACCGTTACACACTTATCATAAAGATCAATTACTCCATCCAAATCAACATCCAAAGCAACACCAGCTCCATCAACTCTTGCTCCAGCCGGTGTATCCAATTGTCTGTCCCAATCATCACAAACACCGTCATTATCAACATCTCCTTTTTTGCAAACTTCGATATCCTGAGTTTTATCGTTAAGAACATCTAACTTATAGTAAATCTCCTGAAGTGGATCATGCCACATCAAATGAGATTCGTGCTTACCAAGTTTGAAAGTAACTCCTAAAGTAGTATTAAAGAAATTATCCGATACTTGATCTTCGATTAGATTATAGCCATTCTGTCCAACTCCAGCCCCATCAAACTCATCGTCACCAGTTACAACATACATCACTCTACCTTCTATATCAATTCTGTTATTGACTTTGAATTTGAGTCCAGCTCCGGCTTGTCCAAATAATGAACCTAATTTAAATGGTTTCTTTTCAAAATTTAAAACCTGATTAAATTCTGGCCCAGGATCTTGCCTGTAAGATCTATATGCTAAAGTACCAATGCCCGCATAACCATGAAGTGCCCATCTGAAAGGTGACTTATTATCTACTCTTCTCAAAAGATTAGAAAAATTAACATCTCCTAAGATAGAGATTGCGTCATATTGTGTTCTACCAGCCGGATAATTACCAGGTAAAGGCTTATGATCTTTCGTATTAATCTGACCTTGTCTTGTTTCTCCTCTGTCATACTGTAAATTAAGACCAAATGCGTGAGTAATTGCTTTATCGACACTAATGTAAGCAGAATATCCAAAAAGGTTTTTACCATTCCCATTTTTAATCGATGTCATATCAGCCGATTGTATCAAAGGCACACCCGCACCAACTGATATAGACCAATCATTGAATCTTTTTGACGCCTGAGTAAATGGAGAAACATTTTGAGAACCAGAGTTAGCATCTGACGATACTTCCTGGCCTGCCAAACTCATAGGCAACAATAATCCTACTGCTACTAATGATAATAAATTTTGTTTCATATTTTTTAATGTTTTTTCTAGTTTATTTATTTTGCCACAAAATACACCCTTCTATTAGCTTCATTTTTCCACTCCGGGCATTTTGTTGCAGGGTCACATTCGGTATATTTAAGATCTTCTTTTCCTCTTCCTTCTGCCATTAGCACATTCGGAGAAACACCTTTATTTATCAAATAATTTAAAACTGCATTTGCTCTAGCTTGGGATAATTTTTTATTATATTCGGCAGATCCTCTACTGTCAGTAGCACCAACAACAATAAATTGACTATCTCCTCCTAATGTTTTTATTATATCAGCAGCCTTATCAAGATCCGGGTAGGATTTTGGTCTTATTACATCCTTGTTCAGTTCAAACTCAATTCCATTGAAATACTTATTAATTTCATCAATTGCTATTTCTTTGACTGGTAATACCTGAGGGGTAGCTTCTACCGGACATCCATTATTTTGTATAGGTCCTGGCACAGTTACACATTTGTCATTCAAATCTATAACTCCATCCAAATCAGTGTCCAAAGCAACACCCGCACCGTCAACTCTGGCACCTGCAGGAGTATCTAGCTGTCTATCCCAATCATCACAAACGCCATCATTATCCTGATCTCCTTTTTCACAAACTTTGAAATCTTTGAACTGCTCTTCCAGATTAGCCGCTTTTGCATACGCACCCTGCAATGGATCTACCCAACGAAGATGATCTTGATGCTTACCTAATTTAAATGATAATCCTAAATTGAATAACCATGCATTATCAGAATATGTATCATTAATTAAATTATATCCCGGAGCTGCATTTCTGGACCATCCGCCGCCATCAAATTCTTCATCTCCACTGATAAGGTATAATGCTCTCAGCTCAATATCAAGCAATCGGGAAATATTATACTTTAACCCTACACCACCTATATAACTAAAGCTACCAATATCCATTTTTTGCTCTATGTACAATGGCCACTTACTCAATACATTATTATCTTGTAAAAACGTTTTGTAACCTGTAAGTCCAATTCCTGCATAACCGTGCAAAGCCCACTTGAATCTTGATCTGTTATCAACTCTTCTCATCAGATTAGAAAAATTAATATCACCCAATAGCGCGATCTGGTCAAATTTTGTATAGCCGTGTCCTACTCCTGCCGTATCATTCAAATATGCTTTCTGATTGGTCTGACCACGTGTATACATCAATGACAATCCAAATGTGTGGCTAATTTGTTTGTCCAAACTTACATAACCGTTCCATCCCCAGTTGATTTTTCCATCATAAAAGGAAGTTAGATCTGCGTTTGTCATAAAGGCTGCCCCTCCGCCAACAGAAACAGACCAATCTTTAAAAAGTCGGCTTTTGTTGTTAAACGGTTGTGTTTCTGGCTTACTGCTTTCCTCTTTGG
>Ga0206116_1001322_pt1 | contig 14058 bp, 15 predicted proteins | sample 3A1Ametagenome_FD_178000 | JGI IMG/M metagenome (GOLD analysis project Ga0206116, IMG submission 178000) | Enriched microbial communities from leaf-cutter ant dump, University of Wisconsin, Madison, United States - 3A1A | ecosystem: Environmental > Terrestrial > Nest > Insects nest > Nest dump...
CCCGCGTCGGGCCGCGTGGGCAGGCCTTCGTAGAAGATGGTGGTCATGCCCGCCAGCAGCGGGCCGTAGACGATGTAGCTGTGGCCCACCACCCAGCCGATGTCGCTGGTGGCAAAGTACACCTCGCCCGGCTTGGCGTCGAAGATGTGCTTCATGCTCGCGGCCAGCGCCACGGCGTAGCCGCCCGTGTCGCGCTGCACGCCCTTGGGCTTGCCGGTGGTGCCGCTGGTGTACAGGGTGTAGCTGGGGTGCGTGGCGTCCACCCATTCGCAGGGCACGTTCGCATCCAGGTGCTGGCTGCGCAGCGCGGCCCAGTCGTGGTCGCGCCCGGCGCGCATGGCGGCGGGGGCCAGGCCCCGGTCCACCATCAGCACGGCCTGGGGTTTGTGTTTGGACAGTTCAATGGCTTCATCGAGCAGCGGCTTGTAGGGCACGACCTTGCCGCCACGCGAGCCCGCGTCGGCGCTCACGACCACCGTGGGCTCGGCGTCCTCGATGCGCGAGGCCAACGAGCCCGAGGCAAAGCCGCCGAACACCACCGAGTGCAGCGCGCCGATGCGCACGCAGGCCAGCATGGCAAACGCCGCTTCGGCGATCATGGGCATGTAGATCAGCACGCGGTCGCCCTTGTTCACGCCCAGGTGGCGCAGCACGGCCGCCATGCGCTGCACCTCGGCGTGCAGCTCGGCGAAGGTGTAGGCGCGCTCGGTGTCCGTCTCGGTGGAGATGGCGACCAGCGCGGGCTGCCCGGCGCGGTCCTTCAGGTGCCGGTCCACCGCGTTGTGGCACAGGTTGGTGGTGCCGCCCGCGAACCAGCGCGCGAACGGCGGGTTGGCGTAGTCGCACACCTGCTGGGGCGGAGTCTGCCATTCGATCAGCTTGGCCTGTTCGGCCCAGAAGGCGTCGCGGTGGTCGATGGACTGGCGGTAGAAGTCGGCGTAGCTGGTCGTCATGGCGCTGCTCATGGTGGTTTGTCTCCTCGGATCTCCCGGCGCGGGGTGGCGCGCCGTTCTGAATTCATAATTATTCATGACGGGCTTGCGGCAAGCTGACGCACTTGGGGGTCACGCCAAGCCCTGTTATCTCAATTTTGATAGCTGCAAGCGCTTGCTACATAAGCGCTAACGGCCAAAAATACCCAAAATCCATCGCATTGAGTTCAGCAACTGCCGAAGGCAGTCCGCCAGAAGGCCAGGTTGGAAGGCTACTCAAAGATGACCTGCACGAGCGTGGACTGACTGGCGATTTCGCGCAGTGCCTCCATGAAGAGCCCTTCACGGAAACCATGAAGTGCCTGCGTATGGATGAACTTGAGGGTGCACTCGCCCGGCCACCCCGGGCCGCCGTTCAGGCCATCCCAAAATGCGTCGAGATTACGACCGAAGTACCCTACGCCTTCCGGGTCAACCGCGCCAACGTATGCCGACCAGAAATCGGCTTCCGTTCGAACGGCACCGCAATCAACAATGATGGAGCGCATGCCCTCTGATTGCATTGGCTGCTCTCGGCTGATGCTGAAAGAAGAGCACGAAGTCCCGGACGGTTTTGACCTTGCCAAAGTACGGATTGTCGACACAGTCGTCCAAGGGCCTGCCGGTCCGCATTTCGACCTCTTTGGCGAGTTCCATATCCAGGTCATCGTCGTCCAGCCGCAGGTCTTCCTTCAGCCGGTCATCCGCGCGGACTGGAAAGGTGGGGTGGACGTGCTTGAGCTGCCCTTGCAGTTGCTCATATATGGCACGAATGATCCAGGTATCCACTGCCCGGGCGTTGAAATCCCGGGCGAACTCGCAAATCGTTTGACCTTCACGCAGTGACGCCAGCGCCAGGAGTTTGCGCGCCTCGCGCTGGCCCTGCCTGTGCGCAATCGCCAGGAGAACAGCGAACCCGCCCAGCGCTGCCAGGAGTAGCTGTGGCTTGGCGATTGACCCATACGCCAACCAGGCCAGCAGGCAGGCAATGAACAGCCAGCCGATGAGCCCCGGCGAGCGGGGAGCGAACTTCGGCATGTGGCGAGAGGCTGGGCGCATGCTGCGCGGCTTCATGAACTATTTGACCAGCGCCAGCGCCTCCTTGAACGCCGGGTTCTCGCAGCTCCCCAGCCATTCGAAGACCACCATCTCCGTCGTCACCAGCTCGGCGCCCGCGCCGGCCAGGCGGTCGAAGGCGGCGTCGCGGTTGCGCTCGGTGCGCGAGCCGCAGGCGTCGGTCACCACCCAGACCTCGAACTCGTCCTCCACCAGCTGCAGCGCGGTCTGCAGCAGGCAGACGTGGGCCTCGCAGCCCGCGATGACGATGCTGGGGCGCTCGTCCACGGGCTGCTGGGGCTTTTGCAGGTGCTTGGGCAGGCTGCGCGCGTTGCCGCCCTGGGGTTTGGCGGGCGGGCGCAGCCATTCGCCCAAGCCCTCTTCGGCGGCGCTGAAGTGCATCTTGGCGAGGGTACGCTGGCACAGGGCGCGCAGCGCGGCGTCGTTGGGGCCCAGGCGCGAGGGGTTCTGCTCCGTGCCCCACACGGGCACGCCGAGCAGGCGCGCGGCCTCGGCCAGGCGGCGGGCGTTGGCCAGCACGGCGGGGCCGTCGTGGATGGCGGGCATCAGGCGGTCCTGGTAGTCGACCAGGACGAGTTGGGATTCGGTGGCGTCGAGCAGCATGGCGGCGATCCTGTTCTTCTTCGGAAAGGCGGCATTGTCGGTCAACGGCCCGGCTGCAGGCGCAGCAGGCGGCCCTGGGGGCTGTCGGTCAGCAGGTAGAGCAGCCCGTCCGGCCCCTGGCGCACGTCGCGGATGCGTTCGCCGTTGCCCTGCAGCAGTTTGTCCTCGCGCCGCAGCTTGCCGTCCTGGCCGATCTCCAGTCGGTGCAGCGTGCCGAACTTGAGCGAGCCCACGAACAGGTTGCCCTTCCACGCCTCGCCGTAGCGCGTGCCGGTCAGAAAGGCCATGCCCGAGGGCGCGATGGACGGCACCCAGTAGTGCAGCGGCTGCTCCATGCCGGCCTTGGCCGTGCCCTCCCCCATCTTGCCGCCGCCGTAGTTCTCGCCGTAGGTGATCACCGGCCAGCCGTAGTTGCGGCCGGGCCGGGGCAGGTTGATCTCGTCGCCGCCCTGCGGTCCGTGCTCGTGCATCCACAGGCGGCCGTCCGGCGCGAGCGTGGCGCCCTGCGGGTTGCGGTGGCCATAGGTCCAGATCTCAGGCAGCGCGCCGGGCGTTTTCACAAAGGGGTTGTCCGGCGGCGCCGCGCCGTCGGGCGTGACGCGCACGATCTTGCCCAGGTGGTTGTCCAGCTTCTGGGCGTCGTCCTTGCGGTGGTAGCGCTCGCCCAGCGTCAGGAACAGGTTGCCGTCGGCGGCCTGCACGATGCGGCAGCCGAAGTGCAGGTTGCTTTCCACCTTGGGGCGCTGGCTGAAGAGGACCTTCACGTCCCGCAGGCTGCGCGCATCGGCCGACAGCGTGGCGCGCGCCAGCGCCGTACTGTTGCCGCCCGGGCCGGGCTCGGAATAGCACAGGAAGATGCGGCGGTTGCGCGCGAAGTCCGCGTCCGTCACCACGTCCAGCAGCCCGCCCTGCCCGCCCGCCGCGACGGCGGGCACGCCCGTGACCGCCGGCCCCACCTGTCCCTCCGCGCCCACCACGCGCAGGCGCCCGGGCCGCTCGGTGACCAGGAACTGCCCACCGGGCAGAAAGGCCACCGCCCACGGGTGGGCCAGCCCGGTGGCGACCGGTGCCAGCGACACGGCGGGCTGCGCCCCGGCCAGGCCATGTGCAGTAAAAACGATAGCCGCCAGCGCTTGCTGGACGGGCGCCAGAGGCCTTTTTGGCATCCAATTCATGATCCATCTCCCCAAGGGGCGCGGCCCCTGTGCGGCTTGCCATGACCCACCCGCTGGGCATGGTAGATGCCAGTGTGGCCCGAAAACAGGTAGGCGGTCACGCAACCGACAGCTGCCAGAGGGCCTATGCCCGCCCCGAACAGTTCCATCGCCATCAGCGTGGTGGCGACCGGCGTGTTGGCCGCGCCCGCGAACACCGCCACGAAGCCGATGCCCGCCAGCATCGGGAACGGCAGGCCCAGCAGCGGAGCCAGCGCGTTGCCCAGCGTCGCGCCGATGTAGAACAGCGGCGTGACCTCCCCGCCCTTGAAGCCGTGCCCAGCGACAGCACGGTGAACGCCATCTTGCCCAGGAAGTCCCAGGGCTGCATGGGCTCCTGGAGCGAGCGCACGATGTCCGGGATGCCCAGCCCTATGTAGCGGTGGGCGTCGAGCGCCCAGACGGCCGTGGCGATCACCACGCCCCCCGCCAGCGGGCGCAGCGGCGCATAGGCGATGCGGCGCTTCACCCAGGCGCCGAACCCGTGCGCGGCCTTGGCGAACGCCGCGCCGGCCAGGCCGAAGACGATGCCCGCCAGCACCACGGCCAGCACGCTCCACGCGCCGATGGGCACCACGTGGGCAATGGCGTAGTGCGTGTGGTGCACGCCGAAGGCCAGGCACACCTGGTCCGCCACGATGGCCGCGACCACGCAGGGAAACAGCGCGTCGTAGCGCATGCGGCCGATGGCCAGCACCTCCAGCCCGAAGACCGCGCCCGCCAGCGGCGTGCCGAACACGGCGGCGAAGCCTGCGCTGATGCCGGCCATCAGCACGATGCGGCGGTCCTCGCACGCCAGGCGGAAGACATGGGTGAGTTGGTCCGCCAGCGCGCCGCCCATCTGCACGGCCGTGCCCTCGCGCCCGACGGACGCGCCGAACAGTTGCGACACGACCGTCGCCCCCAGCACCAGCGGCGCCATGCGCAGCGGCACGACCTTCTTGGGGTCGTGGATCTCGTCGATGAGCAGGTTGTTGCCCCCGTCCACCGCCTTGCCCAGGCGGTGATAAATAAGGCCTGCGCCCAGGCCCGCGAGCGGCAGCAGCCAGATGATCCAGAGGTGGGCTTCGCGCCACTGCGTGGCCCGGTCCAGCGCGATGAGGAAGAAGGCCGAGACGCTGCCGGCCGGCACGGCGACGATGCTGGCGAGCACGAGCCATTTGCCGAGGTACGGCAAGAGTTCGATCTGTTCGGGACGGGAAAGGTATCTGCGCATGGGTGGGTGATTTCAGTCGGATCCATCGGACTGACCCACGGTCGGATCCATCGGACTGACCCACGGCAAGGGATGTGAACGCGAGCGCCTACAGCCCCGACCGGAGGTCAGGTTCTGCAGGCGTCATCAGCGGCCGGGGTGGCCGCGGTTCGTTCGCAGGGAACGGGAGGAACACCATCTCCCGGGGGCGAACTGTACACAAGTTGCAAAGAGGTCCCGGCCACCCCCATTTTTGTAAGCAAGCGTACCGTGTTACCCTTCGCCCCCATGTCCCGATGGCTCTGCATCCTCCTCCTGGCCTGTGCCGCCACCGCCCAGGCCGCGCCGCAAGCGGCGAGTTCCGACGACATGGACCGTTTCATCACCGACAAAGGCCTGCTCACGCGGCTGGAGGACGTGAGCCACAAGGTGGCCGACAAGGCCCACACGGTGGCCGACCATGCCTCGGGCCTGGTGGTGACCGCGATGGGCTTCCTGGGCGTGCCCTACAAGCGCGGCGGCAACAGCGCCGAGACCGGCTTCGACTGCAGCGGCTTCGTGCGCGCCATCTACGAGCAGACCGTGGGCCTGCTGCTGCCCCGCCGCGCCGACCAGCAGGCCGCCGCCACGCAGGTCATCGACAAGAAGGACCTGCAGCCGGGCGACCTGGTGTTCTTCAACACCATGCGCCGCAACTTCAGCCACGTGGGCATCTACGTGGGCGACAACAAGTTCATCCACGCGCCCCGCAGCGGCGCCCAGATCCGCGTCGAGGACATGGGCGTGTCCTATTGGGCGCGCCGCTTCAACGGCGCGCGCCGCGTCGCGGACACCGAAGGCAGTGCCGCGAGCGGCGAATAACCCCGGCGTCAGGGCTTGACCTCGTACACCTGCTCGGTGCTGCGGATCGGCCCGCCCACCACGTTCACCGGCCCGGCGTTCGGGTCGCCACGCAAGATCGCCCGGGCCGTCGCCATGTCGGCCTGGTAGCGCGCGCGGGCCTGCGATTCGCAGCTCTTGCGCTCCGGCGCCGCCATGACGCGGCATTCCTCCAGGCTCACCTTCAGGCCGCCGCCGGCTTCGCGGATGGCCGTCTGGTAACGCTGCTGGGGCGTGGTGTCGGGCACCGCGCCCCGCGCCAGCGAGGCCTCGTCGCCTGCCTGCGCCGCCGCCAGGCTAGCGCCGAGGGCCAGGGCCGCCACGCAGGGCCAGCGCAGGAAGGAGAAGCGGGTGTCGGATGTCATGGTCTTTCCTTCTTTCGAATGCAGACAACCCAGTGTGGCCCACCCCGCCGCCGGGGCGCAGCCGGCACCCGCCGCGCTACGATGTCGGACAGCACCCACACCGCTCCCGCCGCCATGCACCGCTCCGACAAGCCCCATGACAAGGCCTACCTGCGCCGCCTGCTGTCGCAGCGCAACCAGCAGCCGGGCAGCGCGCCCGGGATCGACGCCGCCATCGAGGCGGCCTTCGTGCGCGACGTGGCCATCCTGGTGCTGGACATGTGCGGCTTCTCGCGCATCACGGCGCGGCACGGGATCATCCACTTCCTGGCCATGATCCACCAGATGGAACAGGCCGCGCGCCCCGCCATCCAGGGCAACGGCGGCGAGGTCATCAAGCAGGAGGCCGACAACCTGTTCGCCGTGTTCGCCAGCGCCGAGCAGGCGCTGGAAGCCGCCCTGGACACGCTGCGCGCGCTGGAGGCCATGAACGCCGTGCTGCCGCCCGAGCGCGCGCTCATGGTCAGCGCCGGCATCGGCTACGGCCCCACGCTGGTGATCGCGGGCGAGGACCTGTTCGGCGCCGAGATGAACGGCGCCTGCAAGCTGGGAGAGGACATCGCGGGCGCGGGCGAGATCCTGCTCACCGCCGCCGCCCACGCCAGCCTGCCCCCGGGCCGCTACGCCTGCGCGGCCCTGCAACACCAGATCTCCGGGCTGGCGCTGCCGTGCCACCGGCTGGAGCGGTGCCTGTTCGAGCGGCCCCTGAACGACTGAGCACCCGGCGCGCCACAAGGCATGTTGTCCGACATGCCGATGCGCCCGCCGGCCCCACCATTCACCGCAGCACGCACAATCTCGAACACCAACGGAAAGGGATGACGACCATGATGGCACTGTTAGGGACCTTGCTCGTGGGGCTGGTGGTGGGGCTTCTGGCCCGCGCCTTCAAGCCCGGACGGGACAACCTGGGCTGGATCATGACCGCGCTGCTCGGCGTGGCCGGCTCCTTCCTGGCCACCTACCTGGGCCTGGCGCTGGGCTGGTACCAGCAGGGCGAGGCGGCGGGCTGGATCGCCTCGGTCATCGGCGCCATGGCGCTGTTGGCGCTGTTCAGCTTGGTCAAGGGCCAGCGCTGAACATGGCCACGGCACTCCAGATGGCGGCCGGCAACCCGGCCCTGCTCGCCGCCGTGCGGCGCAGCCGCAAACTGCTGCACCGGCGCGCGCTGGTGGCTGCCGCCGCCAGCACCATGCCCATTCCCGGGCTCGACTGGGCGGTGGACGCCGCCCTGCTCTCGCGGCTGCTGCCACAGATCAACGCGGAATTCGGCCTGTCCGCACAGCAGATCGACCAGCTCGACCCGCAAAAACGCGAACAGGTGCAGAAGGCCGTGAGCCTCGTCGGCTCGGTGCTGATCGGCAAGCTCGTCACGCGCGAACTGGTGCTGCGCGCCACGCAGACCGTGGGCATGCGCCTGACGACCAAGCAGGCCGCCAAGTACGTGCCCATCGCCGGGCAGGCCGTGGCGGCCGGCATCGGCTACGCCACGCTGCGCTACCTGGGCGAGCAGCACCTGCGCGACTGTGTGCGCGTGGTGCAGGAAACCGGGCTGCTGCTGCCCGCGCCGCGCAAATAGGGCACGGCACAATCTGCGGCCTATGCCGCCCGCGCCGCCACCGCCCAATGACTCCGTCCCCGGCCGCTTCCGCCCCCGCATCACCCTGATGACGCTGGGCCGGGGCGAGGGTCTGCTGGGCATGGCGCCCCAGGGCGCGCTCGGCCCGCGCGGCGGCAGCGTGACCCTGGCCCGCATCGACTGGACCTACCGCACCGACTGTGGTGCGCAATGGGAAACCCCGGCGCCCACCTCCGTGCTCCACCCCCGCGCCGCGCCCGTGGAAGCGCTGTACGACACCGGCGGCCCCGTGCTGCACCTGCAGCGCGACCTGGCCGCCGAGGCCGACGCCATGGACCGCGTGTGGGACCTGGGCCTCATCCCCTTGGACCCCGCCAAGCTGCAATGGCGCCACCGCGCCGCCGCCGCCACGCTGGGCCCCGTGTGGACGCTGGCGCAGGAGGCGCACTTCGGCGACTTCTGGGCCGAGCAGATCCCGCAGCTGCGCGCCGAGGGCTGGAGCGTAGTCGTCCACCCCGGCTTCGCGCACGAAAGCGTGCCCGTGCAGCGCTGGAAGCTGCACCTGGCGCCCGACACCGGCGAAGTGCTGTCCAAGGAGGTCGATGGCCCGCTGTCCCCGCGCGAGCGCCCCGTGCAGAAGCTGCACCTGCCCGAGCGCGAGGGCGCGTGGCTGCTGAGCCTCGGCATCGAGATCGACGGCGAGACCCTGGACCTGGCCCCCATGCTGGCCGACCTGCTGCGCCGCGATGTGCGCTGGCTGAACGCCCAGCAGATGGCCGCCATCGACGACATCGCCGTCATCTCGCTGCGCGCGCCGGGCGGGCGGCGCATCGACGCGCCCGCCGGACCGCTCAAGGCCATCGTGGGCACGATGGTCGATTTGCTCACCGACCCGGCCCGCAACCAGCGCAAGGACGGCGACCCCCTACCCGCCCTTCGCCTGGGCGCCTGGGAGGCGCGCCGCATCGAGGCCCTGCGCGCCGCCCTGGTGCAAACGCACCGCGTGGGCGAACACAGCGCCTGGCAGTTGCAGGGCGACGCGGGCCTGGCCCAGCTCGCCCAGCGCCTGCGCGCCATCGGCACGCCCCGGCCGGTGGCGCCGCCGCAGGGCCTGCAGGTGCAGCTGCGCCCCTACCAGCTCGAAGGCCTGGCCTGGCTGCAGTACCTGCGCGAGCAGCACCTGGGCGGCATCCTGGCCGACGACATGGGCCTGGGCAAGACCGCGCAGGCGCTGGCCCACGTGCTGCTTGAAAAGGAAGCAGGCCGCCTCACGCGCCCCGCCCTCGCCGTGCTGCCCACCTCGCTGCTCTTCAACTGGCAGGCCGAGGCCGCGCGCATGGCGCCCGGCCTGCGCGTGCTCAGCCTGCACGGGCCGGATCGTGCCCGGCGCCACCGGCAGATCGCCGGGCACGACCTGGTGCTGACCACCTACCCCCTGCTCTGGCGCGACGCGGACGCGCTGGCCCGGGAGCCCTGGCACCTGCTCATCCTGGACGAGGCCCAGATGGTCAAGAACGCCGGCAGCCGCAGCGCCCGCGCCCTGCGCCAGCTGCGCGCGCCGCACCTGCTGTGTCTGACCGGCACGCCGCTGGAGAACCACCTGGGCGAGCTGTGGGCGCAGTTCGACTTCCTCATGCCCGGCTTTCTGGGCGATGCGCGCAGCTTCAACGCGCGCTGGCGCAAGCCCATCGAGGAGAACGGCGAGACCCTGCGCGCCCGGCTGCTGGCCCAGCGCGTGCGCCCCTTCATCCTGCGCCGCCGCAAGCAGGATGTGGCGGCGGAACTGCCGCCGCGCACCGAGGTCCTGCAGCGCGTGGAGCTGCAGGGCAAGCAGCGCGAGCTGTACGAGGCCGTGCGCACCACCGCCGACAAGCAGGTGCGCCGCGTGCTGGAGCGCCAGAGCTTCGACGGCGCGCAGATCACCATCCTGGACGCACTGCTCAAGCTGCGCCAGGTCTGCTGCGACCCGCATCTGGTCAAGAGCACCCGCATCGCTGCCGATATGGAACGCGCCAAGCTCGAATGGCTGGCCGACGCCCTGCCCGCCCTGGTGGACGAAGGTCGCCGTGTGCTCGTGTTCTCGCAGTTCACCGAAATGCTGACGCTGGTGGCCGCGCAGCTGGACGCGCTCGCCCTGCCCTACCTCAGCCTCACGGGCCGCACGCCCCCGCGCGAGCGCGGCGCGGTGGTGGAGCGCTTCCAGGCCGGGAACACCCCCATCCTGCTCGTCAGCCTCAAGGCCGGCGGCACGGGCCTGAACCTCACGGCCGCCGACACCGTGATCCACCTCGACCCCTGGTGGAACCCCGCCGTCGAAGAACAGGCCACCGCCCGCGCCCACCGCATCGGCCAGGACCAGCCCGTGTTCGTCTACAAGCTGGTGGTGCAAGGCAGCATCGAGGAGCGCATGCTGGAGCTGCAGGCGCGCAAGGCCGCGCTGGCCCAGGGCGTGCTGGGTCACGACGCCGCCGGCGCGGTGAAGTTCAGCGAGGCCGACCTGCAGGCCCTGCTGGCGCCGCTGGCCGAGCCGGCGGACAACCCGCTGGCGATCCCGGGCGAGGATGCGCAGCGCTGGGGCGGCACCGGCAAGCGCCGCAGAATATGAGTGTTTTCGGCCTCCAGCACTTGTTGCACAAGCGCTGGCAGCTATCAAAAACAAAGCACGACAGAAAGCGCAGAATTCAAAAGCAAGCACCGGAGTGCGCACCGCCCCCCCGGTTCCTACAGTGCATGGCATCGCAACACCTTCGTGAGCCATCCACCATGAATGCCCTCATCGCCATGCCCTCCGCCAAGGCCCTGCTCCAGGCCACCGCCACCCAATCCGACCCGCGCTGGGCGGCCGTGGCCGCGCGCGACGCCACGGCCGACGGCCGCTTCTGGTACTCGGTGCAGACCACCGGCGTGTACTGCCGCCCCAGCTGCGCGGCGCGCACGCCCAGGCCCGAGAACGTGCGCTTTCACGCCAGCTGCGCCGACGCCGAGCGCGCGGGCTTCCGCCCCTGCCAGCGCTGCAAGCCGCAGCAGCCCTCGGCGCTGGCGCACCACGCGGCGCTGGTCACCCAGGCCTGCCGCCTCATTGAGCAAGCCGACGCCGCACCCACGCTGGACGAACTGGCCGCGCAACTTAACCTCAGCAGCTCGCATCTGCACCGCATCTTCAAGCAGGCCACCGGCCTCACGCCCCGGGCCTACGCCGCCGCCCAGCGCGCGCAGCGCGTGCGCCAGGCGCTGGAGCAGTCCCCCGCCTCGGTGACGGACGCCATCTACGGCGCGGGCTACCAGTCCAGCAGCCGGTTCTACGAGCAGTCCGCCCAGGTGCTGGGCATGACGCCCACGCGCTACCGCGCGGGCGGCGCGGCGCAGCGCATCCGCTTCGCCGTGGCCCAGTGCACGCTGGGCGCCCTGCTGGTGGCGCAGAGCGGGCGCGGCCTGTGCGCCATCCTGCTGGGCGACGACGCCGACGCGCTGGTGCGCGACCTGCAGGACCGCTTTCCCCGCGCCGATCTGCACGCGGGCGACCCGGACTTCGACGCGCTGGTGGCCCAGGTGGTGGCCTTCGTCGAGGCGCCCGGCCTGGGCCTGGACTTGCCGCTGGACGTGCAAGGCACGGCCTTCCAGCAGCGCGTGTGGCAGGCCCTGCGCGCCATCCCGCCGGGGCAGACGGCCAGCTATGCCGACATCGCCCGCCGCATCGGCGCCCCCGCCGCCGTGCGCGCCGTGGCGCAGGCCTGCGCCGCCAACCGGCTGGCCGTGGCCATACCGTGCCACCGCGTGGTGAAAAGCGACGGCGCCCTGTCGGGCTACCGCTGGGGCGTGGAGCGCAAGCAGGCGCTGCTGGAGCGGGAGAAGGCATGAACGCCGACGCAGACTTTCCCGCCCGCATCGCCGCGCTGGACTGGCACCGCGCCGCCGACGACCTGCACACCCAGGGCCACGCCGTGCTGCCGCAACTGCTGCACGCCGATGAATGCGCAACGCTGGCCGCGCTGTACGGCCAGCCCGTGTTCCGCAGCCGCGTGGTCATGCAGCGCCACGGCTTCGGCCTGGGCGAATACCAGTATTTCGCCTACCCGCTGCCGGACACGGTGGCCGCGCTGCGCGAGGCGCTGTACCCGCGCCTGTGCCCCATCGCCAACCACTGGAACGCCGCCATGGGCCTCGCCGTGCGCTACCCCGCGCGGCATGCCGACTTCCTGGCGCGCTGCCACGCGGCGGGGCAGGTACGGCCCACGCCGCTGCTGCTGCAGTACGCGCCGGGGGACTACAACTGCCTGCACCAGGACCTGTACGGCGAGCACGTGTTCCCGCTGCAGGTCGCCGTGCTGCTGTCCGAGCCGGGCCGCGACTTCACCGGCGGCGAATTCGTGCTGACCGAGCAGCGCCCGCGCATGCAGTCACGCGCCGAGGTGGTGCCGCTGCGCCAGGGCGACGCCGTGGCGTTCGCCGTGCACCACCGCCCCGTGCAGGGCACACGCGGCACCTACCGCGTGAACCTGCGCCACGGCGTCAGCCGCGTGCGCTCGGGCCAGCGGCACACGCTGGGCGTCATCTTCCACGACGCGGCATGAACCTTTTCGACGAACCACCCACCCTGGCGCTGGAGCCCGGCGCTCTGCTGCTGCGCGGCTTCGCAATGCGCCAGGCCGCAGCGCTTTTACAGGCCGTGGACGCCATCGCCGCCCAGGCGCCTTTCCGCCACCTGGTCACACCCGGCGGACTGCGCATGTCGGTGGCCATGACCAACTGCGGCCCGCTGGGCTGGATCAGCGACCGCGGCGGCTACCGCTACGGCCCCGCCGACCCGCTCACCGGCCAGCCCTGGCCGCCCCTGCCCGCCCTTTTCAGCGATCTGGCCCGCGACGCGGCCGAAGCGGCGGGCTACCCCGGCTTCGCGCCCGACGCCTGCCTCGTCAACCGCTACGCGCCCGGCGCGCGGCTGTCGCTGCACCAGGACCGCGACGAGGGCCACTACGCACACCCCATCGTCTCGGTGTCGCTGGGCATCCCGGCCGTCTTCCTGTGGGGCGGCGCGCGGCGCGCCGACAAGGCCCGGCGCGTAGAGCTGTGGCATGGCGACGTGGTGGTCTGGGGCGGGCCGGCGCGCCTGCATTTCCACGGCGTGGCGCCGTTGGCCGCGGCCGAACACCCGATGACGGGCGCGCTGCGCATCAACCTCACCTTCCGCAAGGCGGGCTGAGGTTTCAAGCCTTTTGGGCCTCCAGCGCTTGCCAGTCAAGCGCTGGCAGCTATCGAATCAGAAGCATTGCAGAATGGCGCCATGACCGCTACCGCCGCCCCCTGCTACTGGCTCATGAAGTCCGAGCCCCAGGAGTGCTCCATCGACGACGCCCTGGCCGCGCCCGGCGCCACCGTGCCCTGGACGGGCGTGCGCAACTACCAGGCGCGCAACTTCATGCGCGACGGGATGCAGGTCGGCGACGGCGTGCTGTTCTACCACTCCAGCTGCCCCCAGCCCGGCATCGCGGGCATTGCCCGCGTGGCCTCGGGCACGCGGGCCGACCCGACGCAATTCGACCCGGCATCGCCCTACCACGACCCCAAATCGCCGCCGGACAAGCCGCGCTGGCTGCTGCTGGACGTGCAGGCCGTGAAGAAGACCCGGCTGATGCCGCTGGCCGAGATGCGCGAACGCCCCGAGCTGGCCGGCATGCGCGTGCTGGAGAAAGGCAGCCGCCTGTCCATCACGCCAGTCACCCCCCAGGAATGGGAAGCCGTCGTGCGTGCGCTTTCCTAAGCCGCCTTGTCCACGATGCGGTTGCGCCCCAGGTGCTTGGCGCGGTAGAGCCGGCGGTCCACCTCCTCCAGAAAGCGCACCGGGTCGTCGCGCTCGGACGGGATGATGGTGCCCGCGCCCACGCTCACCGTCAGCATCTGCCCCACGGCCGATGCCGCGTGGGGGATCTGCGCCTTGAACACCGCCTGCCGGCAGCGCTCCGCCACGGCCCGCGCCGCCTGGGCGTCGCTGGCGGGCAGCAGCAGCACGAACTCCTCGCCGCCGTAGCGCGCCAGGAAGTCGGGCGGCCGGTGCACGGCGCCGGCCAGGGCCTGGGCCACGCGCTTCAGGCACTCGTCGCCCTCCACGTGGCCGTAGTGGTCGTTGTAGTTCTTGAAG
>Ga0206116_1001328_pt1 | contig 14006 bp, 12 predicted proteins | sample 3A1Ametagenome_FD_178000 | JGI IMG/M metagenome (GOLD analysis project Ga0206116, IMG submission 178000) | Enriched microbial communities from leaf-cutter ant dump, University of Wisconsin, Madison, United States - 3A1A | ecosystem: Environmental > Terrestrial > Nest > Insects nest > Nest dump...
CGATCTGCCCGATGGCGCCCGCGCCGTTGAACGCCTGCGTCATGCGCGTGGCGTCCACGGCGAGCTGCAGCGCCGGCGCGCGCCCGGCCAGCACGTCGCGCTGGAAGCCCGGCGGGATGATGAGCGCGAAGGTGTAGATGCCCGCGTCCATGCCCGCATCCACCTCGCCCTGCGCGACGGCGGCGGGCGGCATGAACTGCGGCGGGTAGAAGGCCGAGGCGATGCGCAGCGACAGCGGCGAGGCGTCTTCATCGACGATGGCGATGGGCGCGCGGTGCAGCGTTTCGGGCATGGAGCGCGCGGCCGAGTACACCGAGAAGCCGAACATGAACACGATCAGCACCAGCATGGCCGGGTCGCGCCACAGGCCCCACAGCTCCTTGATGCCCAGGCGGTAAATGTTGGCGAGGGTGCGGCGCATAGCGTCAGCGTTCCTGCTTCTTGAGCAGCGCGATGGACAGCGCCAGGATGACGGGCACGGCCGCCAGCAGCGCCCAGAAGGCGTGCGCCAGGTCGGCGAAGCGCAGCGCCTTGTTGAACACGCCCCGGCTGATGTCGATGAAGTGCGTGGCCGGGTACACGGCGCCGATCCAGCGCGCCGCGCCTTCGAGCGAGCTCACCGGGTCGAGCATGCCCGAATACTGCGCCGCCGGGATCATGGTGCCGATCATCGCCAGGAACAGCGCCGCCACCTGGCTGCGCGTGAAGCTGGACGCCAGCAGCCCGATGCCCGTGGCGCACACCGCGTACAGCAGCGCCGCCGCGCACAGCGTGGCCAGGCTGCCGGTGACGGGTACGCCGAACACCGTGACGGCCAGCAGTGCCAGCATGCCGAAGTTGAGCAGGGCCAGCAGCACGTAGGGCAGCTGCTTGCCCAGCAGGAATTCGCTGCGCGTGACGGGCGTGACGTAGAGGTTGAGGATGGAGCCCAGCTCCTTCTCGCGCACCACGGCCAGCGCGGCCAGCATGGCCGGGATCATCAGCAGCAGCAGCGGGATCACGGCGGGCACCATGGCGGGCAGGCTGCGCACGTCGGGGTTGTAGCGAAAGCGGGTCTCGATGCTGGCGGGCGTGGCCAGCGCGCTGCCCATGCCACGCGCCTGGGCCTGACTGGCGAGCCAGCCCTGGTGCATGCCCTGCACGTAGCCCGCCGCCGTCTCGGCGCGCATGGGCATGGAGCCGTCGATCCATGCGCCGATCTGCACCGGGCCGCTAGATGCGCCACCCCGGGCCACGTCGCGCGCGAAGCCGGGCGGGAACTCCAGCGCCAGCGCCAGCTCGCCGCTGCGCAGGCGCCGGTCCATCTCCGCCGCATCCGCGATGGGCGGCTGCTCGATAAAGTAGCGCGAGCCCGCGAGCTCGTCCACGTACTGGCGGCTCAGCGCCGTCTGGTCGTGGTCGAGCACGGCGAAGCGCAGCGCCTGCACGTCCATGTTGATGCCGAAGCCCATGACGAACAGCAGGATCACCGAGCCCGCCAGCGCCAGCGTGGCGCGCACCGGGTCGCGGCGCAGCTCCAGCGCCTCGCGCCAGGCGTAGGACAGCAGGCGTTGCAGGCTGAAGGGGCGGTGGCGTGGTGCTCTTATTTCAGGAGCTGCTTGCGCCTGATTTTCCTGGGTTTCAGATAGTTTTAAATCTGAAACCATGGCAGGACGAGCGCTAGCAGCTATGTTTTTTGATTCCCCCGCTGCTTCCAGCAGATAGCCGATAAAGGCTTCTTCCAGGCTGGCCGCGCCGCGCTTGTGCACCAGCGCGGCGGGCGCATCGCTGTCCAGCACGCGGCCCGCGTGCATCATCGACATGCGGTCGCAGCGCTCGGCCTCGTTCATGAAGTGGGTGGAGATGAAGATGGTGACCTTGTCGCGCCGCGACAGCTCCACCAGCAGCCGCCAGAACGCATCGCGCGCGACCGGGTCCACGCCCGAGGTCGGCTCGTCCAGGATCAGCAGCTCGGGTTTATGCACCATCGCCACGGCCAGCGACAGCCGCTGGCGCATGCCCAGCGGCAGGCTCGCGGGCAGGCTGGCGTGCACCTCGGCCAGGCCGAAGCGCTGCACCATGTCATCGACGCGCGCGGCGATCTCGCCCTCGGGCACGTGGAAAAGCCGCGCGTGCAGCACCAGGTTCTGCTGCACCGTCAACTCGCCGTAGAGCGAGAACGCCTGCGACATGTAGCCCACGCGCCGCCGCGTGGCGATGTCGCGCGGGTCCACCGGCTGGCCGAACAGCCATGCCCGGCCCTCGGTCGCCTCCAGCAGGCCGGTCAGCATCTTCATGGTGGTGGACTTGCCGCAGCCGTTGGAGCCGAGAAAGCCGAAGATCTCGCCGCGCCGGATGCGCAGGCTCACGCCATCCACCGCCACGAAATCGCCAAAGCGCATGGTCAGCCCCTGGGCCTCGATGGCGATGTCGTCCTGCGTGGCGGCCAGCGGCGGAATCTCCACCGGCGCATGACCGCGCCGCCGCTCCTCGGGCAGCAGGTGGATGAAGGCTTGCTCCAGGCTCTCGCTGCCCGTGCGCGCCAGCAGCTCGGCGGGCGTGCCCGTGGCGAGCACGCGGCCCGCGTCCAGGGTCACGATCCAGTCAAAGCGCTGCGCCTCGTCCATGTAGGCCGTGGCCACCAGTACGCTCATGCCGGGCTGGCCGCGCCGGATGTCGGCGATCAGGTCCCAGAACTGCGCACGCGCCAGCGGGTCCACGCCGGTGGTCGGCTCGTCCAGGATCAGCAGGTCGGGGTCGTGGATCAGCGCGCAGCACAGGCCCAGCTTCTGCTTCATGCCGCCCGAGAGCTTGCCCGCGGGCCGCGCCAGAAAGGGCGCCAGGCCCGTGCGCCGCGTCAGCTCGTCGATGCGGCGGCGCCGCTCCGCCGCGCCGTGGCCGAACAGGCGGGCGAAGAATTGCAGGTTCTCCTCCACCGACAGCGTGGGGTACAGGTTGCGCCCCAGCCCCTGCGGCATGTAGGCGATGCGCGGGCACACGCGGCGGCGGTGCGCGGCCTGTGCCATGTCGCCGTCCAGCACCTCGACGCGGCCTTGCTGCAATGCGCGCGCCCCGGCCACCAGCGCCAGCAGGCTGGACTTGCCCACGCCGTCGGGGCCGATGAAGCCCGCCATGCAGCCTGCGGGAATGTCCAGCGTCACGCCATCCAGCGCGCACGCCGTGCCGTAGCGCAGTTGCACATCGTGCAGGCGCACCGCAGGGCTTGTCATGCGCGGCTACTCCGGCACTTTCACGGCGAGGTGCGTGGGCCACTCGCGCTGCGGGTCTATGCGCAGCCAGGCCACGCCGGGCAGGCCGGTCTTGACCTGCTGCAAGTGCTTTTGCAGCAGCGCCCGGTCGATCTGCGCCTTCACGCGGAACATGAGCTTTTGCCGCTCGCTGGCCGTCTCCACCGTCTTGGGCGTGAACTGCGCCGTGGCCGAGACGAACGCCACCCGCGCCGGAATCACGAACTGCGGCGCGGCGTCGAGCACGATGCGCGCCTCGCTGCCGATGGCGATGCGTCCGGCCACCGTCTCGGGCACGAAGAAGGCCATGGACACGTCGGCCAGGTCCACCATGTTGAGCACGTTGCCGCCCGCCGCCACCACCTCGCCCGGCTGCGCCACGCGGAACTGCACGCGCCCGTCGCGCGGGGCCTTGAGCGCGGCGTCGGCAATGTCGGCGTCGATGCGCGCCTGCGTGGCCTCCAGCGCCGCCACGGCGGCCCGCGCCCCCGCCACCTGCGAGCGCGCCGCGTCGATGGCGGCCTGCGCGGCCGTGGCCTGGGCGCGCGCGGCGGTCACGCTGGCCTGCGCGCCCTGCACGCGGGCGCGGTCGTTGTCCAGCTCCTGCAGCGGCCACATGCCCTGCGCGGCTAGGGCCTGCGAGCGTTCCAGCTTGCGCCGCGCCGCGTCCAGCTCGCTCTCGCGCGCGGCGGCCTGGGCCAGGGCGCTCTGGCGGTCGCTCTCACGCGCCGCCACCTGGGCCTGCGCCGTCGCTACGGCCGTGAGCGCCTGCGCATGCTGCGCCCGCGCCTCGTCGCGCTGGGCGTTGAGCGTGTCCACCTGCATGCGCGCCAGCACCTGCCCGGCCTGCACGAAGTCGCCCTCGCCCGCCAGCACGTCGAGCAGCCGCCCGCCCTGGCGCGCGGCGATGTCGATCTCGGTGGCCTCGATGCGGCCGTTGCCGCTGATGAAGCCCTCGGTGGATTCGGTGGACTGCATCTTCTGCCAGCCGTAGAAGGCCAGCAGGCCCGCTGCTGCGGTGATGGCCGCCAGGGTCAGGATGCGTTGGGGTGAAAGAGGCATGGCAAGCGGTGTCCAGAGCGTTGCCACCAGTCTATGGCCCGCCCCGGCCCCGCTTGCAGGAGTGCGCAGATTGCTTGATGTGAATCAAGCAATTCCGGCGGGTCAGAGTGCCGCGCTGACGATGATCTCCACCAGCAGGTCGGCGCGCGCCAGCTTGGCCTCGCAGGTGGCGCGGGTGGGCATGTTGCTCTTGTCGGCCCATTCGCCCCAGGCCTTGTTCATGTCGGCGAAGTCGCGGTCGATGTCCTTGAGCCAGATCTGCACCGTCAGCAGGCGCGACTTGCTGGTGCCCGCCTGGGCCAGGTAGCCGTCGACCTTGTGCAGCACGTCGCGGGTCTGCGCCTCGACGCTCGCGCTGGGGTCGCTGGCCGTCACGCCTGCGACGTGGACCACGCCGTTGTGGATCACGATGCGGCTCAGGCGCTCGTTGCTGTCGATGCGTTGGATGGTGTTGCTCATTCGGATGCTCCTTGAGGGTTGAAAAACTAGACAGCGAAGCGGTCCAAGCGGAACGCTTCAATAGGAAGGGTGGACTGGCCTCGGTCGATGAGGTCGGCCACGATGCAGCCGACGATAGGACTCAGCTCGAAGCCATGCGCCGAGAAGCCGAAGGCATGCACCACCTGCGGCGCCGCCGCACCGGGGCCGATCACCGGGATTTCGTCGGGCATGAAGCCCTCGATGCCCGCCCAGGCGCGGGCGATGCTGATTTGCGTTAGGTGCGGGAAAAGGTCGATCACGGTGCGCGCGCTCCTGGGCAGCCGGGTCAGGTCCACGGGCGCGTGGCGCTGGGCGGCATCGGCCTCGCAGCGCAGGCCACCGCCGATCAGCACTGTGCCGTTGTCGAACTGCTTGAACGACAGCGGCCGTCCCATGGCACCCAGCACGGGCTGGACGAACGGCGCCACGCGCTGCGTGACCATCAGCATCAGCCCGCCGGGCTCCATGGGCACGGGGTCGCCCGCCTGGGCCGCGATCTCCCACGCCCAGGCCCCGGCGGTGTTGACGAGCCAGGGGGCTTCGAACGTGCCGTGCGGCGTGTGGGCGCGCCAGAGGCTGCCGCAGCGCTCCACGCGCTGCACGGCCGTGCTTTCGAGGATGTCCACGCCCAGGCGCTGCGCGGCCAGGCGGTAGGCGGTGACGACGCGGTAGGGCAGCGCGTAGCCGTCCCGGTCGGCCCAAATGCCGCCGACCACGTGGGGCGAGATGCTGGGCACCAGCTCGCGCACCTGTTGCGCGTCCACCCAGCGTTCGTGCCCGAAGCCGTGGGACTGCAGCAGGGCCACGCGCTCGCGGGCCTTGCGTTCGTCGGCCTCGTTCTCCGCCACTTGCAACTGGCCCGAGGGGACGAAACCGCAGGTGTCGCCCAGCAGTTCTTCCAGGTGGTGCCAGAGCTGCTCGCGCGCGGCCAACGCCAGCGGAATCTCCGCCAGATGCCGCCCCAGCGTGCGCACGCCCCCGGCGTTCACGCCCGAGGCGTGGCGGCCGCAGTATTCGGCCTCCAGCAGCCGCACGCGGTAGCCGCGCCGGGCGAGCTGGAATGCGCTGGACAGGCCCTGCAGCCCGCCGCCGACGACGAGCGCGTCGCTGCTCGCATTCATGTCATTCGCTGGCGAGTTGCGCCAGCGTCAGCGACTTGAGCGGCGGGCGGATGCGGTAATAGCCCACGTCCGATGGCGGCAGCCCGGTGGCCTGCGCGATGACCTCGGTCACGGTCAGCCCGCACTGGCGGCCCTGGCAGGGGCCCATGCCGCAGCGGCTGAAGGACTTGGTCTGGTTGGGGCCGCTGCAGCCCAGGGCTACCTGCGCGCGGATGCTGCCTGCCGTCACCTCTTCGCAGCGGCAGACGATCACCTCGTCCGCAGGGATGCGGAAGGCGTCGCGCGGCCGGTACTGCTGGTTCAGGAAGGGCCGGATCGCCAGGTGCTGGCGGATGCGGGCACGCTGCGCCTCGCCGTCCTGGCACGTTCCCTGGCCCAGCGCGTTGGCGACTGCGATACCCGCCAGCTCGCCCTGCAGCTCGGCCACCAGCGCGCCGCCGATGCCCGCGCCGTCGCCCGCCACGTAGATGCCGGGCAGGCTGGTCTGGCCCCAGTCGTCGCAGGTAGGCACCCAGCTCAGCTGCTTGTCGTCCCAGTGGTGCCGGGCGCGCAGCGACCAGGTCACCTGGTTGTTGGGCACCACGCCCTGGTGCAGCAGCACCAGCCCACAGGCGATGCGGTGCGCTTGCCCCCGGCGGGTGAATGCGACCGCCTCGGCCGCGTCCGCGCCCGCGCCCTCGATGCGCAGTTGCTCCACACCCTGGTGAAAAGGCACGCCCGCCGCCTTGATCTCGCGCAGCAGGCCCAGGCCCTTGCGCACGTAGCCCCAGCCCGCCAGCAGCGCGGTCGCATGGCGGATGGCCAGGCGCCAGTCGGTGCCGTCGGCGGTGTCCAGGATGGCCTGGATCTTCACGCCCGCGCGCAGGTATTGCGCCGCCAGCAGGTACAACAGCGGCCCGCAGCCCGCCAGCACCACGGGCGCACTGGGCACCAGCGCGGCGTTCTTGAGCAAAATCTGGCCCGCGCCCGCCGTCATCACGCCGGGCAGCGTCCAGCCGGGCACCGGGAAGGGGCGCTCCATCGCGCCGGTGGCGATCACCAGCGCCTTGGCCGCGATGTGGTGGTTGGCCCCGCCGCGCAGGGCATGCACGGTCTTGTCGGTGTCCACCTGCCACACGGCCGTGCCGGGCCAGTGCTCGACGCCCGCCGCCTTGACGGCCTGGGCCAGCGTCTCACCATGGCTGTAGTCCGGCCCCAGGATGCGCTGGCGCTGCGCGTCGGTGGTGGTGATGCTGCGGTAGATCTGGCCGCCCACGTCGGGCTGCTCGTCCAGCAGCAGCACGTCCAGCCCCCGGCGCCGGGCGGCCAGGGCGGCCGCCATGCCGGCGGGGCCCGCGCCGATCACGATGAGGTCGCGGATTGAATCAGACATGGGCGCCCTCGCTTTCGCTGGCGGCCAGGCTGTGCAGGGTCTGCACATGCATGCCCTCTTGCGGGGTGATCAGGCAGGCCTGCTGGTTGGGCACGCCGTCCACGTGGACCAGGCACTCGAAGCACACGCCCATCATGCAGTAGGGCGCGCGCGCGCCGCCGCCCACGGGCGAGCGGCGCACGGCGGTGACGCCCGCCGCCAGCAGGCCAGCGGCCAGGCTGGCCTGGCGGGACATGCGCACGGGCGCGCCATCGACCTGCACCGTCACGGTGCTGGGCACGGGCTGCACGGCGGGCAGCGGCTTGAAGAGGGGGTGGTTAGATGCCATAGGGTTTGACTTCCGTATCGGGCGTGAACCGGGTGGCCGCGAACGCGGCGATGGCGGCGGGCCGGGCGCCGCCCGCGATCCAGGGGGCGATGGTGAAGGCGTGCTGCGCCGCCAGCGTCACGCCGCTATGGCAGGTGACGGCGAAGGCGCCGGGCAGCGTGGCGGATTCCTGGTACATGGGAAAGCCGTCGGGCGACATGATGCGCAGCGCGGCCCAGGTGCGCACCACACGTGCGTTCGCCAGCGCGGGAAAGCAGCGCACCGCGCGGGCGGCGATCTTGGCGTTGACGGGCGAGCGCACCATGTCGTCGTACCCGGCTTCCTCCATCGAGTCGCCGATCTGCACGGTGCCTTCGTCGGTCTGGCGGATGTAGTTGGTGGGGTATGGCAGGAACGGCGCCATGCGCTCGGTGATCAGCACCTGCCCCTTGTTGGGCCGCACGGGCACGAACATGCCCAGCATGGCCGCCAGCGATTGCGTGGCCAGCCCGGCGGCCACCACCACGCGCGGCGCCTGCCAGCGGGCCGTGCCCGCGCGCACGGTGAACACGCCGCCCTGGTGCGCGATGTCATCGACCTGCATGCGGTTGAACAGCGCCACGCCCCGGCGCTGGTTGGCCGTGTGCAGGGCGCGCAGCAGCTTGAGCGGATTGCAGTGGCCGTCCATGGGTGAACAGGTGGTGCCCACTACCTCGGAGCCCAGGCCCGGCAGGCGCTGGCGGGACTCGGCGGCGTCCAGGGCCGTGTGCTGGTAGCCGGGGTCGTTCACCTCGCGGCGCAGCCATTGCAGGCGTTCCAGGCGCTGTTGCATCTCGCCTTCGGTCAGGCAGATGTGCAGGCCGCCGTCCTGCGCCAGCTCCACGTCGATGCCGGTCTCTTCGTGCAGCGCATCGCGCAGGCCGGGCCACAGGCGGGCGGAGCCGAAGCTCCAGCGCGCGTAGTCGGCCAGGCCGTAGCCCTTGCCCTGCACCCAGACCAGGCCGAAGTTGCCGCGCGAGGCGCGCAAGGCATCGTCCCCGCCGTCCACGACGGCGACGAACAGGCCCTGGCGCAGCAGCCCGTAGGCCAGGGCGCTGCCGACCAGGCCGCCGCCCACCACCACCACGTCGCTCGTATGCGTATTCATTGTGTGCATGTGCTTGGAGTCCTTTCAGCCCTTGCCGACCAGTACCTTTTCCAGGCCGACCAGGCGGTCTAGCAGCAGCATCAGGACCAGCGTGCCCGCGATCAGCACGGCCGAGATGGACGTCACCAGCGGGTCGATGGTGTGCGCGATGTGGTTGTACATGGCCACCGGCAGGGTCATGGTGCCGGGCGTGGCCACGAACACCGTCATGGTGAGTTCGTCGAAGCTCTGGATGAACGACAGCATCCAGCCGCCCGCGATGCCCGCCATCAACAGCGGCACGGTGATGCGCAGGAACACCGTGGCGCGCGAGGCGCCCAGCGACAGGCCCGCGTTCTCCACGTCGCGGCTCATGCCGGTGGCGGCGGACAGCACCATGCGCAGGGCGTAGGGCATGATCACGATCACGTGCGTGAACATCAGCCAGGTGAACGAGCCCGTCAGCCCCGCGATGTTGAAAAAGCGCAGGAAGGCCGCGCCCAGCACTACCTGCGGGATCATCAGCGGCGACATGAAGAACGCCAGCACCGCGTCGCGCCCGCGGAAGCGAAAGCGCGTGAGCGCCAGCGCCGCGGGCGTGGCCAGCACCACCGCGATGGTGGCCGCCACCAGCCCCAGGCGGGCGGAGAACCAGAACGCCTCCTTGATCTCGGTGGCGTCCCAGATGGCGCGGAACCAGCGCAGCGACAGCCCGTCCGTGGGGAACGAGATGTAGCCCTTGCCGGTGAACGCGACGGCGACCACCACCGCGAGCGGCGCCAGGATGAAAAGCATGAACAGCGCGTGGTAGGCCAGCGCTAGGGGGTTGTTCTTGTGCATGGCAGCCTCTCTAGCTCTCGAAGACGGAGCGGAAACGCTTTTCCACCCAGCGGTTGCAGCCCGCGATGACGATCACGTTCGCCACCAGCAGCACCATGGCGATGGCCGCGCCCAGCGGCCAGTTCAGCGTGCTCAGGAACTCGTCGTAGGCGGCGGTCGCGACCACCTTGAGCCGACGCCCGCCCAGCAGTGCGGGCGTGGCGAACGCCGAGGCCGACAGCGCGAAGACGATGATGCTGCCCGACAGCACGCCGGGCAGCAGCTGCGGCAGCACCACGCGGCGGAACACCGTGCGCGGGCTGGCGCCCAGCGACAGCCCGGCGTTCTCGATCTGCGGGTCGAGCTTCTGCAGCGAGGCCCAGACCGAGATCACCATGAACGGCACCATCACGTGCACCATGGCGATGGTGACGCCGGTCATGGTGAACACCAGCCGCACCGGCTCGTCCACGATGCCCAGCGCCAGCAGCAGCTGGTTGAGTACGCCGTTGTTGCCCATCAGGATGGACCAGCCCAGCGTGCGTACCACCACCGAGATCAGCAGCGGCGCCAGGATGACCAGCAGGCAGATGCCCTTCCAGCGCCCGTGCAGGCGCGAGATGATGATCGTCTCCGGCACGCCCAACACCACGCACAGCACCGTGACGATGGCGGACATCAGCGCCGTGCGGCCGAAGATCTCCAGGTAGTAGCTGTCCGTGAAGATTTCGAGGTAGTTCTTGGCCGTGTAGACATCCTGGATGCCTTCCATGCCGTTGAAGACATGCAGCGACAGGATGGCGGTCAGCAGCAGCGGCGCGAGCAGCATCGTCGCGAAGACGAGCAGCGCGGGGCCGGACAAGGCCCACGGCTTCCAGAAGGCGCGGTCAGCCATGCTGGTGCTCCTCGCGGCGCAGCACGCGCATGTCCTCGGGCATCCAGGCCAGCGTGACCGGGCTGCCTTCCGCCAGCGCCGTATCGCCCACGTTGGGCACGCTCACGTGCAGCAGGCCCAGGTCGGTCTCCACGTCCAGCGCCCACTGGCTGCCCAGAAACAGCAGGGTGCGGATCGTGCCGGGCACGCCCGCCTGCCCGGCCTTGGCCACGCGGATCTTCTCGGGGCGCAGGTACACCGACACCGGCCCCGCCGCAGGGGCCGGGCTGGTGGCGAAGTCGCGCCCCGCGATGCGCACCGTGCCGGGGCCGGGGCCCGCGTCGGCACTGGTGCCGTCCAGCCGGTTGGTTTTCCCCAGGAACACCGAGGCGAAGTCGCTGGCCGGGCGGTCGTACAGTGCCTGGGGCCTGTCCACCTGCGCGATCTCGCCGTTGTGCATCACGGCGATGCGGTCGCTCATGGTCATGGCCTCGACCTGGTCGTGCGTGACGAGGATGGTGGTGATGCCCAGTTGCCGCTGGATGGCGCGCATCTCCACGTGCATCTCCTGGCGCAGCTTGGCGTCCAGGTTGGACATGGGTTCGTCCAGCAGCAGCACGTCCGGCTGGATGGCCAGGGCGCGCGCGATGGCTACGCGCTGGCGCTGGCCGCCCGACAGCTCCTTGGGGTAGCGGTGCGCCAGCCCGTGCAGCCGTACCAGCGCCAGCGCATCGGCGATGCGCTTTTGCTGCGCGTCGCGGTCGAGCTTGCGCATCTGCAGCCCGAAGGCGATGTTCTGCTCCACCGTCATGTGCGGGAACAGCGCATAGCTCTGGAACACCACGCCCATGCCGCGCTGCTCGGGGCGCAGCCGGGTGATGTCCTTGCCGTCCAGCATCAGCCGCCCCTGCGAGGGCTCCAGGAACCCGGCGACCATCTGCAGCGTGGTGGTCTTGCCGCAGCCCGAGGGGCCCAGCAGCGACACGAATTCCCCGCGCTCGACCTGCAGGTTGAAATTCCGCACGGCGACGAAATCCCCGAACCTCATGCCGAGGCCCTCCATGCTCAAAAAGCTCATCTGAAACTCCGTGAGGAATGGTGCGTGCGGTTCAGCGCTCGACGGTGCGGTTCCAGCGGTTGGTCCACTCGGCGCGCTTGGCGTTCACGACCTTGTAGTCCACGGGCTTGAGCTTGGCGATCTGCTCGGGGCCGTAGGGCACTTCCTGGGCCACTTTGGGCTCCAGCTTCACCTTGCTGTTCATCGGGCCCCAGGCCTGGCTTTCGGCCAGGATGGCCTGCACCTCGGGCGTGAACAGGTACTGCACGAACTTCTGCGCGCCCGGCTTGGGCGCCTTCTTGGCGATGGGGCAGACAGCGGTGAACAGGGCAAAGGCCCCTTCCTTGGGGTAGACGAACTTCACCGGAAAGCCCGTGTCGCGCAGCGCCTTCACGCGGCCCGTGCCCCACACGCCGATGACGCCGTCGCCGTTCTGGAACAGCTCGGTCATCTTGCCGGGCGAAGGCTCCCAGGCCAGCACGTTGGGGCCGACTTCCTTGGTCAGCGCGTCGAAGCCGGGGTCGATCTTGTTCGCGCCGCCGCCGCGCAGCTCGGCGAACATCAGCAGGGTCTGCAGGCCGTAGCCGTTGCTGATGGGCGGGATGACCATCTTGCCCTTGTACTTCTTGTCGGTCAGGTCGTTCCACGAAGTGGGCTCGGCCCAGCCCGCCTTCTTGAAGGCGGCCTCGTTGTAGAACAGCCCCGTGGCCACCACGCCCAAGGCCAGCGCCTTGTCGCCAGCGATGCGGGCCAGCGGGTACAGGTCGTTGTAGATGGGGGCGGCTTCGATGGTGCCGCAGAAGCCGTACTGCACGGCCTGCTCCATCGGGCCGTCGTCGATCAGCGCCACGTCGTAGGAGGGGTTGCTTTTTTCCGCCTGCAGCTTGGCGAGGGTGTCGGTGGAGTTGCCCGCGACGTAGATCACCTTGTTGCCGGTCATCTTCTCGTAGCCGGGGATGATCTTCTGCTTGAAGATGGTTTCGGTGGAGCCGCCGTAGCTGCCGACGTAGATGTCTTCGGCCAGGGTATTTCCAGCGGATGCGGTGGCGAGCAGGGCGAGGGCGAGGCGGGAAGCGGTTGTCATAGGAACCTCCATATGCAAGGGTGGGGAGCGAACGGGAAGGGGAAGGAAGAAAAGGAAAGGGCGTTTCGCTTCCATTGATCGTAGGCACGCCAAGGGGCCCCGTCATCCGGAAATTCCTTTGCTGATGCCTTGATGCAATACCCGGTGCGGCGCTCCTAAGCCATTGATTCATAAAGGCCATTGGCGGAAAAAGTGCCGATGGAATAGCATGTTGCAATCACTCGATGCTTTCTTGCTATGGACGACAAAATCACGCTGCGGCATCTGGAGGCATTTCGCGCCGTCATGCTGCGCCGCTCCGTCACGGCGGCGGCGCAGTCGCTGGGCGTGACCCAGCCCGTGGTCACGCGGCTCGTCGCCGAGTTCGAGAAGCGCATCGGCATCGCGCTCTTCGAGCGGCTGCGCGGCCGCCTGCAGCCCACGTCGGAGGCCATGCTCCTGCTCGAGGACGTGCACCAGTCGCTGGTGGGCGTGGAGCGCATCGCCAACGCGGCCGTGAACATCCGCACGCGCAAGCTGCTGCGCCTGGAAATCGCGGCCGCGCCCGCCATGGCGGTATCGTTCCTGCCGGGCGCCATCGCCCGGTTCAGCGCCGATCACCCGGAGACGCTGGTGTCCCTGTACATGCACTCATCGCCCACGGTGCTGAACATGGTGCAGAACGAGCGCTGCGACATCGGCTTTCTCATGCTGCCGCCCGACCAGACGCGCTACAAGGGGCTGGAGCCGCTGGCGGTGGGCAAGATGGTGGTGGCCGTCCCCCTGGGGCATCGGCTGGCGGGCCGCAAGCAGTTGACCCCGGACGACTTCGCCGACGAGCGGCTGGTGGCCATGCCCGCCACGGTGGAGATGCGCAACCGGTTCGACGAAGCCTTCATGGCGCACAGGGTGCAACGGCGCATCAACATCGAAACGCAGATCTCCTACGCCGCCATCAAGCTCGTGGAGGCGGGCGCGGGCATCGCCATCGTCGACCCGCTGACGGCCTGCAGCCACCAGGGCAGCCGCGTGGAGTTCATCCCCTTCGCCCCGGACGTGGCGTGCGAGTATTTGATCGCCGTGTCGGCCCGGCACGCATCGACCCTGGTGCTCAAGCCCTTCATCGACCTGGCGCGCCAGGAGAGCCGGCGCATGCTGCCCAAAAGCTGGGCCCTGAAAGACAGCCGGCCCGAATAAGGGCCGGTAGTGCTCCTGAAAACAGAGCTGCTGGCGCTTGCCAGACGGGCGCTAGAGGCCGATTTGCCTCATGCTCCGGTCACACGTCGATGTTCCCCGCCCGCAGCGCATTCGTTTCGATGAAGTCGCGCCGCGGCTCCACCTCGTCGCCCATCAGCATCGTGAACACCCGGTCTGCCTCGATCGCGTCGTCGATCTGCACGCGCAGCAGGCGGCGCACCTCGGGGTCCATCGTGGTTTCCCACAGCTGCTCGGGGTTCATCTCGCCCAGGCCCTTGTAGCGCTGGCGGCTGGTGGTGCG
>Ga0206116_1001330_pt1 | contig 13994 bp, 11 predicted proteins | sample 3A1Ametagenome_FD_178000 | JGI IMG/M metagenome (GOLD analysis project Ga0206116, IMG submission 178000) | Enriched microbial communities from leaf-cutter ant dump, University of Wisconsin, Madison, United States - 3A1A | ecosystem: Environmental > Terrestrial > Nest > Insects nest > Nest dump...
CCTGACGCGCGCCCGCGAGGTGCAGGATCTGATCCAGGGCGAGATCGACCGCGTGAACGCGCAGTTCGCCCGCGTGGAGCAGATCAAGAAGTTCTTCCTGCTCGACACCCAGCTCACGGCGGAAGACGAGGAGCTGACGCCCACCATGAAGCTCAAGCGCAAGCTGGTGCAGCAGAAGTACGCCGCGCAGATCGAGGCGATGTATCGATGAGCGTGTTACGCCCTTTTATGTACCCACGAAAGCTGGGGAAAGGCCCGGCAACTAGGCGCAGGACGCGCCGAGGTATGGATACCGAAAGTGGCCTGCAACGACGTGGCCGGGCCTTTCCCCAGCTTTCCCGAAGGGTTGGGCCACAAGGCCAGCGCTCGCGGCGTTGCAGTCCTTGCCAAGGCCCCGGCCTTGGCGGCGGCCTGCGCCTTGCGATCACTGGCCTTGTGGCCCAACGTGGGCACATAAAAGGGCGTAACACGCTCTAGGGAAAGTGCTGGTGCCCCTGCCGGGGCATCGTTCTATAACGACCCATCCACCCAAAGGAGACGTGCCATGAAACTTCACCACATCGCAGCGCTGGCCATCGCGGCCCTGGCTGCGGGCGCCGCGCAGGCCCAGCAGCAGGGCGTGAGCAAGGACACCATCACGCTGGGCTCCATCCAGGATCTGTCGGGGCCGATCGCGGGCTTTGGCAAGCAGGCGCGCTTCGGCATGATGCTGCGCGTGGACGAGATCAACGAGCAGGGCGGCATCCACGGCCGCAAGGTGGTGCTCAAGGTCGAGGACTCGGGCTACGACCCCAAGAAGGCCGTGCTGGCCGCGCAGAAGCTGGTCACGCAGGACAAGATCTTCGCCATGCTGGCCCACATCGGCACGGCGGGCAACATGGCCACCTTCCCGGTGCTGTTCCCCAAGAAGGTCATCAACTTCTACCCCCTGACCGGCGCGCGCGAAATGTTCGAGGAGCCGAACATGGCCCTCAAGTTCGCGTTCAGTGTGCCCTACTACGACCAGGCCCGCAAGGGCACGGCCAAGCTGGTCAAGGAGAAGGGCCTGAAGAAGCCCTGCGCCATCTACCAGGACGACGAGTTCGGCCTGGAGGTGCTGCGCGGCGCCGAGGCGGGCCTCAAGTCCATCGGCATGGAACTGACGGAAAAGACCAGCTACAAGCGCGGCGCCACCGACTTCTCGTCGCAGGTCGCCAAGATGAAGGCCGCGGGCTGCGACTTCGTGGCGCTGGGCACCATCATCCGCGAGACCATCGGCACCGTGGGCGAGGCGCGCAAGACAGGGTTCGATCCCGTCTTCATGGGCACCACCGCCGCCTACACCGACCTGATCCACAAACTGGGCGGCAAGGCCATGGACGGCATCTACGCCACCAACGCCGTGCAGGTGCCCTACCTGGACGATGCCTCGCAGCCCATCCGCTTCTGGGCCAACAAGTACAAGACCAAGTTCAACGAAGACCCCGGCGTGTTCTCGGTCTACGGCTATGAAATCATGGACAACTTCATCCAGGGCGCGCAGCGCGCGGGCCCCAACCTGACGGCCGAGAGCTTCAGCAAGGCCATGACAAGCAAGCCCATCGAACCCGATATCTTCGGCAGCGACACCATGAAGTTCTCGGACAAGAACCGCCTGGGTTCGGAGCGCTCGCGCCTGTCGCAGATCCAGGACGGCAAGTGGAAGCCGGTGTCCGATTTCTTCTGACACCCCTTTTTCTCCCTTCCAACCGCCTTCGGGCGGTTTTTTTGCTTTCAGGGGCGCTGCATGGCAAAATTAATTTAACCAAGCAGTAACTTTGTAAAAATAGGCCGCCGCATGATCGAACGCACCCTCTTCCAGCCCGAGCACCAGGCCTTCGCCGACAGCTTCCGCCGCTTCGTCGAGAAGGAAATCACGCCCCACCACGCCGAATGGGAAGACCAGGGCTACGTGGCGCGCGACGTGTGGACGCAGGCGGGCGCCAACGGCTTTCTGTGCATGAGCCTGCCCGAGGAATACGGCGGCGCGGGCGCCGACAAGCTCTATTCCGTGGCGCAGATGGAAGAACTCGCGCGCGCGGGCACCACCGGCATCGGCTTCGGCCTGCACAGCGAGATCGTGGCGCCGTACATCCTGCACTACGGCACCGAGGCGCAAAAGCGCAAGTACCTGCCGCAACTGGCCAGCGGCGCCATGGTGGGCGCCATCGCCATGAGCGAGCCCGCCGCCGGCAGCGACCTGCAGGGCGTCAAGACCACGGCGGTCAAGAGCGCGGATGGCAGCCACTACGTGCTGAACGGCAGCAAGACCTTCATCACCAACGGCTGGCATGCCGACCTGGTCATCGTCGTCGCCAAGACCGACCCCAGCGCGGGAGCGAAGGGCACGAGCCTGCTGCTGGTCGAGCGCGGCATGCCCGGCTTCGAGAAAGGCCAGCGCCTGAAAAAAGTGGGCATGAAGGCGCAGGACACGTCCGAACTGTTCTTCAACGATGTGAAGGTGCCCGTGGAAAACCTGCTGGGCGCCGAGGGGCGCGGCTTTATCTGCCTGATGGAACAGCTGCCGTGGGAGCGTTTGCAGATCGCCATCACCGCCGTCGCATCCGCCCAGGCCGCCATCGACTGGACGGTGGATTACGTCAAGCAGCGCAAGGTCTTCGGCCAGCCCGTGGCCGCCTTCCAGAACACGCGCTACACCCTGGCCGAGCTGCAGACCGAGGTGCAGGTGGCGCGTGTGTTCGTGGACAAGTGCTGCGAGCTGATCCTGGAGGACCAGCTCGACACCGCCACCGCCAGCATGGCCAAGTACTGGACGACCGACCTGCAATGCAAGGTGATGGACGAATGCGTGCAGCTGCACGGCGGCTACGGCTACATGTGGGAATACCCCATCGCCCGCGCCTGGGCCGACGCGCGCGTGCAGCGCATCTACGGCGGCACCAACGAAATCATGAAGGAAGTCATCACGCGCGCCATGGGCCTGCCCGCCCGCTGATGAAACTACACTTTTGATAGCTGCCAGCGCTTGCTACATAAGCGCTGGAGGCCAATTTGACCCCTATTATCAGGAGACACCACCATGACCGAAGCCTACGTATTCGACGCGCTGCGCACCCCGCGCGGCAAGGGCAAGAAGGACGGCACGCTGCACGAGGTGAAGCCCATCGACCTGCTCACGGGCCTGCTCACCGAGTTGCAGGCGCGCCACCGCTTCGACACCGCCGCCGTCGATGACGTGGTCATGGGCATCGTCTCGCCCGTGGGCGAGCAGGGCTCCGTGCTGCCGAAGGTCGCAGCGCTCAAGGCCGGTTGGGATTGGCGCTGCGCGGGCGTGCAGGTCAACCGCTTCTGCGCATCGGGCCTGGAAGCCGTGAACCTTGCCGCGCAGAAGGTGCGCAGCGGCTGGGAAGACCTGGTGGTGGCGGGCGGCGTGGAGAGCATGGGCCGCGTGCCCATCGGCTCCGACGGCGGCGCGTGGGCGCAAGACCCCGCCACCAACTCCGCCACGCTGTTCGTGCCCCAAGGCATCGGCGCCGACCTGATCGCCACGCTGGACGGCTACACCCGCGCCGACGTGGACGCCTTCGCACTCGAATCGCAGCGCCGCGCCACCGCCGCGCGGGCGGCGGGCCATTTCAAGCGCTCGGTCGTGCCCGTGCGCGACTTCATCGGCCAGACCATCCTGGAAGAGGATGAGTTCATCAAACCGAACTCCACGCTGGAGGGCCTGGGCGCGCTCAAGCCCTCGTTCGAGCAACTGGGCAGTATGGGCTTCGACGCCGTGGCGCTGCAGCGCTACCCGCAGGTGGAGCGCATCCACCACGTGCACCACGCCGGCAACTCGTCCGGCATCGTGGACGGCGCCGCCGCCGTGCTCATCGGAAACGAGGCCGCCGCCAAGGCCCACGGCCTCACGCCCCGCGCGCGCATCGTCGCCACGGCCTTGAGCGGTGCCGACCCGACCATCATGCTCACCGGCCCCGCGCCCTCCGCCCGCAAGGCGCTGGCGCGTGCGGGCATGACGGTGGACCAGATCGACCTGTTTGAAGTGAACGAAGCCTTCGCCGCCGTGCCCATGCGCTTCATGCGCGACATGGGCGTGCCGCATGAGAAGGTGAACGTGAACGGTGGCGCGATCGCCATGGGCCACCCGCTGGGGGCGACGGGCGCAATGATTCTCGGAACACTGATCGACGAACTGCACCGCCGAGGACTGCGCTATGGCCTTGCCACGCTGTGCGTGGGCGGCGGCATGGGCATCGCCACCATCGTCGAACGCATCTGAACGGGGAGACAAGAACATGCAAACCATCCGCTACGAACTCATCGACGCCGCAGGCGGCAAAGTCGCGCAGATCACTTTTGACGAGGCCAATTCCCCCGTCAACACCATGTGCCGCCAGTGGCAGGACGACCTGGCCGAAGTCACGGCCCAGGTGCTTGCCGACCGCGCCCAGCTCAAGGGCATCGTGCTCGCGTCCGCCAAAAGCAGCTTCTTCGCCGGTGCCGACCTCAAGGCCACCATGCGCCTGACACCCACCGATGCGCCGGAAGTGTTCGGCGAAATCGAGCGCATGAAAAAGCAGTTCCGAACGCTGGAAACGCTGGGCATCCCCGTGGTCGCCTGCCTCAACGGCGCGGCGCTGGGCGGCGGCTGGGAAGTGGCCCTGATCGCCCACTACCGCATCGCCGTGGCCGACCCCAAGATCCAGTTCGGCCTGCCCGAAGTCACCCTGGGCCTGATGCCCGGCGCGACCGGCGTGACCAAGATGACGCGCCTGCTGGGCCTGATGGGCGCGCAGCCCTACATCCTGGAAGGCAAGCTCTTCAACCCCGCCGAGGCGCTGGAGCTGCAACTGGTGCATGAACTCGTCGCCACGCGCGAACAGCTGCTGCCCGCCGCCCTAGCCCGCATCGCAGCCCACCCGCAGGCCGTGCAGCCCTGGGACGACAAGAACTACAAAATACCCGGCGGCACGCCCGCCAACCCCAAGATCGCGGGCGCCCTCGTCGTCGCGCCCGCCATGCTCAAGAAGACCACGCGCGGCCGCTACCCCGCGCCCGAGGCAGCCCTGGCCGCGATGGTCGAGGGCGCGATGGTGGACTACGACACGGCCCTGCGCATCGAAAGCCGCTACCTCGCCAACCTGATGACCGGCCCCGTGGCGCGCAACATGATCAACACGTTCTTCTTCGACATGAACGCGATCAAGAGCGGCAAGTCGCGCCCCGCTGGCGTGCCGCGCTTCAAGCCCGCCAAGGTCGGCATCCTGGGCGCCGGGATGATGGGCGCGGGCATAGCCTGGGCGCAGGCCAGCCGGGGCATCGCCACCGTGCTCAAGGACGTGAGTTTGGACAAGGCCGAAGCGGGCAAAGCGTACAGCGCGAAATTGACGCAAGCCCGCGTGGACAAGGGCCGCATGACGGCCGACGCCCAGCAGGCGCTGCTGGCGCGCATCACGCCCACGGGCAGCGCGGCGGATTTGGCGGGCTGCGACCTCATCATCGAAGCCGTGTTCGAGAACCGCGAGCTGAAGGCCAAGGTCACCCAAGAGGCCGAGCCGCAGCTTGCGCCCGGCGGCTTTTTTGCCAGCAACACCTCGACGCTGCCCATCAGCGGCCTCGCCACGGCGAGCGCCAAGCCCGAGAAGTTCATCGGCATCCACTTCTTCAGCCCTGTGGACAAGATGAAGCTGGTCGAGATCATCCGGGGCAAGGCCACCGACGATGAAACCGTGGCCCGCGCCTTCGACTATGTGCAGGCCCTGGGCAAAGTGCCCATCGTGGTCAACGATGCGCGCGGCTTCTACACCAGCCGCACCTTCGGCACCTTCGTGATGGAAGGCGCGGCCATGCTGGGCGAAGGCATCCCCGCCGCCGTGATCGAGAACGCCGCCGTGCAGGCGGGCCTGCCCGTGGGGCCGCTGGCCGTGCTGGACGAAACCGCGCTCAGCTTGAGCGTGCACGTGCTCGATCAGACCCGCGCCGACTATGCGGCGGAAGGCAAAGCGTACACCGCCACGCCCGGCGAGCTGCTGGTGGAGCGCATGGTCAAGGAATTGAAGCGCCCGGGCCGTGCCGGTGGCGGCGGCTTCTACGACTACCCCGCAGGCGCCAAGAAGCACCTGTGGCCCGAACTGCGCACGCTGTTCGAGAAGCCCGATGCAGCCTGGAATGTGCAGGAGATCCAGGACCGTTTGCTCTACCGTCAGGCCGTGGAGACGGCCCGCTGCCTGGCTGAGGGTGTGCTGACCAGCGTGCATGACGCGAACATCGGGTCGATCTTCGGCATAGGCTTTCCTGCCTGGACGGGCGGAGCCATGCAGTTCATCTATGGCACGGGGGTGGACGCCTTCCTGCGCCGGGCAGAGGAACTGGCGACGAAGTACGGAGCTGGCTTCGTGGTGGACGCCAAGGGGCGCGAAGCCATCGAAAAGTTCCAGCCCGTGTACTGACAGGCCCGTCGTTCAGAATCCCTGCGCCGCTCAGCGCGCCACGATCATGCGCGAGCCCAGGGCGACGAACACCGTGCCCGCCATGCGGTCGAGCCAGCGGCCCACGCCGGGCTTGCGGTTCACCCATGCGCCAACGCTGCCGGAAAAATAGCCCAGCAGGCAGAACAGCGCAGCGGCCTGCGCGGTGAACAGCAGGCCCAGCAGCCCCAGTTGCCACTCCATACCGCCCCGCGATGCATCGACGAACTGCGGCAGGAACGACAGGAAGAACAGCACCACCTTGGGGTTGATCGCGTTGGCGACCAGACCCTTGGCAAAGTAGCGGCCCGGCGTCTGGACGGCGGCTTGGTCCGAGGCGATGCGCATGGCACCCGCATGCCGCAGGGCCTGGATGCCCAGCCAGATCAGGTACGCACCTCCCGCCCACTTGAGCAGCGTGAAGGCCGTGGGCGACGCCGCCAAAAGGGCACCCACGCCGATAACGGCCAGCATCGTGTGGCTGAGGCAGCCCAAGGCGCAACCCAACCCGAATGCGATGCCGGAGCGGCGGCCCTTGGACATCCCGACGCTCAGTACCATGAGATTGTCAGGGCCCGGCGTGGCGGTGAGCAGCAGGGCGGCGAGAAGAAAGGCGAGGGCTTGGGCGGTGGTCAGCATGCCCCATCCTATCCCCGAACCAAAGCATGCTAGGCTTTTCACACAACCCTATGGAATCCAGTACCGATGCCCGCTGACCTCAATCTGCTGCTGGAGAACATCCATTGGTCGTTCGCGGAACCGGTTCCTGAGTCTCCATCGCGCTTCATCGAGGCATCTCGCGCTTACGCACTTGACATTGGAACTCAGGAGCAGACCCAGCAATTGGAGAAGAAGCTTCCCTTTTCGGATGTATTGCTGGAGTACGAGCGCTACCTGAGGGCACCAAGCGGTGAATGGCAATCGGTCGTTGAGCAGATGAGGATCGTCGGCAGCGGATTTTCTCGACTGACGGGAGCTGAATTGCTGTGGGAGCTACATATGGGCTGCGCCCATACCATTGGGCAAAGCGATCAGCATTTCTTCGAAGGGCTGGAGTTGGTACGGTCGGGTACAGATCAGACACTGCCTGTATATCGCGTCCTTCTTGGCAGCTAACCGGCAACAGAAGCGCTATGCCGCCAGCCCCAACAGCGCCCGCGCCTCCTGCGGCGTGGCAACCTCGCGCCCCGCATTGCGCGCGTAGGCGGCCAGTTGCTCGATCAGCGGGCCGTTGGAGTCCGCCTTGGTGCCGTCGGGCAGATAGAACGTGTCTTCCAGCCCCGTGCGCAGGTGCCCGCCCAGTTCGGCCACGCGCTGGTGCACGGGCCAGATCTCGCGGCGGCCGATGACGGTGGCCTGCCAGGGGGCGTCCTTGATTTTCAGCTTGAGCAAGATGGGCAGCAGATCCGGGTCGGCGGGCATGCCGGATTCGACGCCCATCACGAAGTTGTATTCGGGCAGGCCCCGCGTGTACATGCCCGTCTGCACGTACATCTCCACGCAGCGCACGATGCCCACGTCGAAGCATTCGAACTCGGGCAGCGTGCCCGTCTCCAGCATCACGTCGATGAAGTCCTTGACCTTGGCGGGCTGGTTGTCGAACAGCATGGGCGGCCAGGCCCAGGTGCCGTTGCTGCGCACCTTCAGGTAGTTGAGCGAACCAGCATTGCACGCCGCCATCTCGGGCCGCGTGGCGCGCAGGCAGTCGAGCGGGCCTTGGTAGTGCGGGCCGACGACGCCGGTGGTCTGGTTGATGATGAGACCGGGGCACGCCTCGCGCATGGCCTGCACGCAGTCACGGGCGACTTGCGGATCCCAACTGGGCAGGTGGCCCTTGCCGGGTTCCTGGCTGCGGAAGTGGACGTGGACGACCGATGCGCCTGCATCGACTGCGCGGCGGGCCTCGCGGGCGAGGTCGGCCGGGGTGACGGGCACGTGGTGCTGCGCGGGGTCGGTCAGCACGCCGGTGATGGCGCAGGTGAGGATGGCTTTGTTGCTGTGGTTGCTGTGTTGCATGGTCAGACTCCCAACTGGCGTGCCGCCAGGTCTTTCATGATTTCTTCCGCGCCGCCGCCGATCATCATGACCTTGACTTCACGGTAGATGCGTTCGCTGACGGTGCCGCGCATGAAGCCCATGCCGCCCAGGATCTGCACGGCCTGGTCGGCGCAGAACTGCATGGTTTGCGTGGCGTGGTTTTTCAGCAGGCAGATGTCGGCCACCCATTGCGGCCCGGTGCGGCCCGCGTCGGCCTGCGCGGCCACGGCTTCGCACCATGCCGCCGTCGATTGGATGCGCATCTGCATGTCCATGAGCTTGTGGCGGATGACCTGGTGCTCCACCAGCGCCGCGCCAAAGGTCTTGCGCTGGCGCGCCCAGGCCAGGGCTTCGTCGTAGCAGGCTTCGGCAAAGCCCAGGGCCGACGCGGCGAGGCCGAAGCGCTCAGCATTGAAGTTGCTCATGATGATGCGAAAGCCCGCGCCTTCTTCGCCCAGCAGGTAGCGGGCGGGTACGCGCACGTTGTCGAAACGCAGGTGGGCAGTGTCGGAGCAGAGCCAGCCCATTTTGTCGAGCTTGCTGCGCGACAGGCCCGCGCTACTGCCGGGGACGAGCAGCATGGAGATGCCGCCCGCGCCCTTCGTGCCTGCCTCGCCGGTACGCACGGCCACGGTGATCCAGTCGGCGCGCATGCCCGAGGTTATGAACACCTTTTCGCCGTTGACGATGTAGTCATCGCCCTCACGCCGCGCCGTGGTTTTGAGCTGCGCCACGTCCGAGCCGCCGCCCGGCTCGGTGATCGCCAGCGCCGCGATCTGCTCGCCCGCCAGCACGGGCGGCACGACCTCGGCGCGCACGGCCTCGCTGCCGTGGGCCACCACGGGCGGCAGGCCGATGTTGTGCGAGAACAGGCTGGCCAGCACGCCGCCGCTCGCGCCGTGGCGGCTGAGGGCGCGCCACAGCGGCAGGCGCAGCAGATAGCTGGCGGGCGTGCCGCCGTACTGCTCGGGGTAGCCCAGGCCCAGCAGGCCCAGGTCGGCAGCGCGGCGGTAGAGCGTGCGCGGGAACTCGCCCGCCGCGTCCCACGCATCCACATGGGGCGCGATTTCGGTGCGGGCGAAGCGGGTGACGGTGTCGGCAAGCGCGGTACGGTCTTCGTCGTCGGTCATGCCGCGGCTCCTGGTGGTTCAAAGCGCGCCAGCACCTGGCCGGGGGATACCTGCTGGCCCACTGCCACCAGTACCTCGGCCACGGTGGCCGCTGACGGGCAGGACAGGCTGTGTTCGAGCTTCATGGATTCGATGACGGCCACGGTGTCGCCCTTTGCCAGCGCCTGGCCTGGGGCGGCGGGCAAGGCGACGACGCGGCCATTGAAGGGGGCGCGCAGCTCGCTCGCACCGCCCGCGTCGCCCGCGCGCGCCGCGGGTTCCCAGGATGCGTCTTCCACCCAGCCGTCCACCGCGCCTGTCTGCCAGTGCCAGCGCAGGCGGCCCACGGGCGCGGCGTGCACGCCGTGCTGGGGCAATTGCAAGGTGGTGGACGTATCACCGTGTTCCACTTGCAAGCGCCCGGCTCCAAGTTCGCGCACGGAGACTGCATGCACCTCGCCCTGGTGGCGCAGGCGCAGCGGGCGGTCCAGGGGGCAAGGCAGAGGGGAACTTGAAGGGAAAATGGCCTCTAGCGCTGATGGGATAAGCGCCAGCAGCTCACTTTTTGATAGCTCATCCTGCAAACCTGCTGCGTGCTCGACCAGGAAGGGCACCAGCGCCTGGCCGCTGGCGAACACCGGGTGCGCAAGGCAGGCCGCGAGGAAGGCGCGGTTGGTGGGCAGGCCCAGCACGCTCGTGCCCTGCAACGCACGCCGCAGCGCTGCAACGGCCTCGGCGCGCGTGGGGGCGTGGGCGATGAGCTTGCCCAGCATGGCGTCGTAGTGGGGCGAGACTTCGCCGCCCTCTTCCAGCGCGTGGTCGAAGCGCAGCGCTCCCAACTCAAAGGCGGCTGCGGGCGGCGCGCTGAAGTGCAGCACGCGGCCCGTGTGGGGGCGAAAGTGCGCGTCCTCGGCGCACAGGCGCACCTCGATGGCGTGGCCTTGCAGCGTGACCTGCGATTGCGCCAGGGGCAGCGGCTCGCCGCGTGCGATGCGGATTTGCCATTCCACCAAGTCCAGGCCCGTCAAGGCTTCGGTGACGGGGTGCTCCACCTGCAAGCGGGTGTTCATCTCCATCAGATAGAACTCACCACCGTCCAGCAAAAACTCCACCGTGCCCGCGCCCACATAACCCGCCGCCTGCGCCAAGGCCACGGCGCACGCGCCCATGAGTTCGCGCATAGCCGCATCAACGGCTGGGCTGGGCGATTCCTCGACGAGCTTCTGGTGGCGGCGCTGCACCGAGCAATCGCGCTCGCCCAGGTGGATGCAGGCACCGTGGGCATCGGCAAAGATTTGCACTTCCACATGGCGCGGTTGCAGCAGAGCGCGTTCGATGAGCAGATCGCCGCAGCCAAATCCCGCGAGCGCTTCCGATCTTGCACTGGCGAGCGCGGCGGGCAGTTGCGCGGCATCCGTGACGAACCGCATGCCGCGCCCGCCGCCGCCCGCCACGGCCTTGACCATGGCGGGGAAGCCGATGCGCGCGGCCTCTTGCGCAAAGCGCTCGTCGCTCTGATCGTCACCCGCATAGCCGGGCAGGCAGGGCACGCCGTGCGCCTGGGCCAGCGCCTTCGCGCCCGCCTTGCTGCCCAGGGCACGGATGGCCGAGGGGGGCGGGCCGATCCAGGTCAGGCCCGCATCGACAACGGCCTGGGCGAAGTCGGCGTTCTCGCTCAGAAAGCCGTAGCCGGAGTGGACGGCATCGGCCCCGGTGGCGCGGGCTGCCGCCAGCAACTTGTCGATGCGCAGGTAGCTGTCGGCGCTGGCCGATCCGCCCAGCGCGACGGCCTGCGTGGCTTCGCGCACGTGCAAGGCATTGGCGTCGGGGTCGGAATAAACGGCCACGGTGTCGATGCCCATGCGGTCAGCGGTGCGGATGATCCGCCGGGCGATTTCGCCGCGATTGGCGATCAGTATTTTCTTCATGCCTTGGCACTCCACGGCGGCGCGCGCCGGGCAGAAAACGCGGCCAGCCCCTGCGGCGCTTCGGTGCCGCGCAGGGCCTGGGCAAAGGCCAGCGCGGCATCGTCGAGCAGCGCGGGCAAGGGGGTTTCCGGCACGGCCTGCAACAGGCGCTTGGTGGCGGCCACAGCCTGCGGCGCAGCGGCGGCGTGAACAGCGACGGCGGTTTGCACGGCGGCGTCCATGTCGCCTTCGATCACCTCGTCCACCAGACCAGCACTTTGGGCTTGCGCGGCATTCAACCGCTCACCCGTCAGCAGATAGCGGCGCGCAGAAGCCGCGCCCATGCGCCGCACCACAAAGGGCGCGATCTGCGCGGGCACGATGCCTAAAGTGACCTCGGGCATGCCGAACTGCGCGTCCGCATGCGCCAGCACCCGGTCGGCGCAGCACACCAGGCCGATGCCGCCGCCCATGGCCACGCCTTCCACGGCCACGATGAGCCATTGCTGCAGCGCGCACAGGGCTTGCAGCAGCGCGCCGAACTGGCGGTTCATGGGCACGAGCGGGTCGGCCTCGCCAGCAGCCAAGGGCTGGCCGATGGTCTTGGCAAAGCCGCCCAGGCTGCCACCCGCGCAGAAGTTCCCGCCCGCGCCGCGCAGCACCACGCCGCGCATATCGGTGTCGCTCTGGGCGCGCTCGCACGCTGCGAACAAGGCATCCACCATGGCCTCGGACAGCGCGTTGCGGCTTTGGGGGTCGTTGAGCGTCCAGGTCTCCACGCAGCCAGTGGCGAGCGGCGCGCGGGTGATTTGCAGCGCGCCCGTCATGGTGCGCGCTTGGCAATACCCATCAGTTTGGCGAGGATGCCGAGCATCACCTCATCCGCCCCGCCGCCGATAGAGGCCAGCCGCCCATCGCGGTACATGCGCGAGACCTTGTTCTCCAGCGTGAAGCCCATGCCGCCCCAGAACTGCAAGCAGGTATCGGGCACCTCGCGGTTCAGCCGCCCGGCCTTGAGCTTGGCCATGCTCGCCAGTTCCAAGACATCTTGCCCGCCCACGTACAGGTCGCAAGCACGGTAGGTGAGCGCGCGCAAGGACTCGACCTCGGTCTTGAGTTCAGCCAGCTTGAACTGCACCCATTGCTGGTCAGCCAGGGTCGCACCAAAGAGCTTGCGGTCTTGCGCGTAATCGATCGTCCACTGGATGCAGTTGGTCAGCGATTCGAGCGTACTGGCCGCACACCACAGGCGCTCCTCCTGGAACTGCTGCATCTGGTAGATAAAGCCCTGCCCTTCGGCACCGATGCGGTAGCGCTGGGGCACGCGCACTTCATCGAAGTAGATGAGGCCCGTGTCGCTGCTGTGCATGCCGATCTTGCGGATCTTCTGCGCCACCTCGATGCCGGGGCGCAGCTTGCCGTTTTCGCGCATGGGCACCATGACGAGGCTCTTGTTCTTGTGAACAGGCCCTTCGCCGGTATTGACCAGCATGCACATCCAGTCGGCTTGCAGGCTGTTGGTGATCCACATCTTCTGGCCGGTGATCACGTAGTCGTCGCCGTCCTTGCGCGCTTGCGTTTTGATGCCGGATACGTCGCTGCCCGCTGCGGGTTCGGAGACGCCGATGCAGCCCACCATGTCCCCCGCGATGGCCGGGGCCAGGAACTCGCACCGTAGTTCGTCGCTGCCATAGCGCGCCAGCGCGGGCGTACACATGTCCGTCTGCACCCCAATCGCCATGGGCACGCCGCCGCAGTGGATGTGGCCCAGGGTCTCGGCCATCGCCAGGCTGTAGGAATAGTCCAGGCCCGCGCCGCCGTATTCCTCGGGCTTGCACAGGCCCAGCAGGCCCAGTTGGCCCATCTTCTTGAAGACCTCGTGCGCGGGGAAGATCTCGGCGGCTTCCCATTCATCGACGTGGGGGTTGATCTCCTCGTCGATAAAGCGCTTGAGGGTCTTCTGGATCTCGCGGTGCTCGTGCGTGAATTGCATGGTTTGTCTCCTGTGTTTTATTTATCTACATCCGCGCCACGCCGAACTGCATGGGCCGCACTTGCCGCGCAGCGCCTTCGGCAATCGTGTCCAAGCAGAAGGCCAGCACGGCGCGCGTGTCGCGGGGGTCGATCACGCCGTCATCCAGCAGCAGGCCGCTGGTGTAGAAGGCGTCGGCCTGCGCCTCGAACATGGCAACGATCTTGTCGAACTGCGCCTGCGATTCGGCCGGGTCGGGCGTGATGCCTTTGCGGGCGAGCGCGGCCTCGGTCACGATCTGCATGGTGCGGGCGGCCTGCTCGCCGCCCATGACCGCCGTTTTGGCACCCGGCCAGCTGAACAGGAAACGCGGCGCATAGCCGCGCCCGCACATGCCGTAGTTGCCCGCGCCAAAGCTCGCGCCGCACTGGATGGTGATCTGCGGCACGGTGGCGTTGGTCACGGCCTGGATCATCTTGCTGCCGTGCTTGATCATCCCGCCCTGCTCGCTGTCCTT
>Ga0206116_1001331_pt1 | contig 13985 bp, 10 predicted proteins | sample 3A1Ametagenome_FD_178000 | JGI IMG/M metagenome (GOLD analysis project Ga0206116, IMG submission 178000) | Enriched microbial communities from leaf-cutter ant dump, University of Wisconsin, Madison, United States - 3A1A | ecosystem: Environmental > Terrestrial > Nest > Insects nest > Nest dump...
GCGCCTGGTGACGGGCGAAGAGCTACGCCTGGGGTCGCTGCAGGGCTACACCGCGGTTTTGCAGGGACAGTCGGCCCGGCGAGTGGCGGTGATCTATCGTGGCGACGGAGCGTACCTGTTCGTGGCCGGTTTGAAAGGGCAGGCATCGCTGGAAACCGAAGATGAGCGTTTCCTCTCGGTCATCCGTAGTTTCCGTCCGCTCAAGGCCGAGGAGCGCAAGCTGGCTGAGCCGGTGCGTCTGCACACGACGCGCGCCAAGAGTGGGCAAACCATGGCCGCGCTGGCCAAGGAAAGTCCATTGCAAAGCGGTGCAGAAGGGCAGCTGCGACTGCTCAATAATCTCTACCCGAGTGGCGAGCCGAAGGCGGGTGAGTGGCTGAAAATCCTCCGCTAACGACTTGTAGTAAAACTACAAAATTGGCTATAAGCGGCTCTGGCCGTGCAGTCCGATAGCGACCACACTGTCTTGTGCAGCTGTATACAACTTGCGTATCCTCGGCCGCGCCCGTTCAACAAGCCTCATAAAAGCGGAAATGCCACTATGTCCGATCTAAAAACAGCCGCTCTCGAATATCACGCTCAGCCCCGTCCCGGTAAGCTGAGTGTCGAGCTGACTAAAGCCACTGCCACTGCCCGCGACCTGTCCCTCGCATACAGCCCAGGCGTAGCCGAACCGGTACGCGAGATCGCTCGCGATGCCGAGCTGGCCTACCGCTATACCGGTAAGGGCAACCTGGTCGCCGTAATTTCCGATGGTACCGCCATCCTCGGCCTGGGTAACCTCGGCCCACTGGCTTCCAAGCCGGTCATGGAAGGTAAAGGTGTACTGTTCAAGCGCTTCGCTGGCATCGACGTGTTCGACATTGAAGTCGACGCTGAAAGCCCGCAGGCCTTCATCGACACCGTCAAGCGCATCTCCATCACCTTCGGTGGCATCAACCTGGAAGATATCAAGGCGCCTGAGTGCTTCGAGATCGAGCGCGCGCTGATCGAACAGTGCGACATCCCGGTGTTCCACGATGACCAGCATGGCACCGCTATCGTCACCGCGGCCGGCATGCTCAACGCCCTGGAAATCGCCGGTAAGACTCTGGAAGAGGCGAAGATCGTCTGCCTGGGCGCTGGTGCCGCTGCCATCTCTTGCATGAAACTGCTGGTGAGCATGGGCGCCAAGGTCGAGAACATCTTCATGATCGACCGTAAAGGCGTGATCCACGCTGGCCGTGACGACCTGAATCAGTACAAGGCCGTGTTCGCTACCGAAACCGACAAGCGCAGCCTGTCCGATGCCCTGGAAGGCGCCGACGTATTCGTCGGTCTGTCTGGCGCCAACCTGCTGAGCGCTGAAGATCTCAAGCGCATGGCGGCCAACCCGATCGTCTTCGCGTGCTCCAACCCGGATCCGGAAATCAGTCCCGAGCTGGCGCATGCCACCCGTAATGATGTGATCATGGCCACCGGTCGCTCCGACTACCCGAACCAGGTCAACAACGTACTGGGTTTCCCCTTCATCTTCCGTGGGGCGCTGGATGTGCGCGCTACTCGTATCAACGAAGAAATGAAGATTGCCGCAGCCCTGGCCCTGCGTGACCTGGCCAAACTGCCGGTGCCGCAGGAAGTCTGCGATGCCTACGGCGGTATCAAACTGGAGTTCGGTCGTGAGTACATCATTCCGAAGCCAATGGATCAGCGTCTGATCAACGTCGTTTGCGATGCCGTGGCCAAGGCTGCCATCGAATCCGGTGTGGCGACTCTGCCGTATCCGAAGAACTATCCGCTGAATTCGGTGGATGAGGTATTCAACGGCTAAGCCGCTGGATGCAATAAAAAACCCGCCTAGGCGGGTTTTTTATTGTCTGCGTTAAGTCAGAACAGATCGATTGGTGCCATCTCGTCGGCAGGCAGTGGGCTGCCGGGTGCTCCCATGCCAGGTTCGAACTCGCTCATGGGCGGTGGCGAATCCTCGCTCTTGAACAGCTCGAAATAGGCGTCTGGAGTGCCGGGGCTGGCAGCGCGACCACTGACCGGGTCGACTCGCAGCGTTAACAACCCCTTGGGTTCTTTCGGCAGGTGGTTAGGGCGATCCTTGAGTGCGGCGCCCATGTAGTTCATCCAGATCGGCAGTGCCACGGTGCCGCCGTACTCATGGCGACCCAGGCTTTCCGGTTGGTCGAAGCCTGCCCAGACAGTGGTCACATAATCGGCGTTGTAGCCAGAGAACCAGCTGTCCTTCGATTCGTTGGTGGTGCCGGTCTTGCCTGCCAGGTCATTGCGGCCAAGGGCGAGGGCGCGTCGGCCGGTGCCGCGCTTGATCACGTCCTGCAGCATGCTGGTCATGATGTAGGCGGTGCGCTCATCGATGATCTGCTCGGCAACCTTGGGTTCCTCCAGCGGCAACTCATCGCTCGCATTTACGGCGAGATTGGCGTTTTCCTCGGTCGGCGCACTGCCTGGTACGCGAGCCGGGTTGGCGCGGAACAGCAGCTTGCCATTGCGATCGTCGATGCGCTCGATCAGATAAGGCTCGATCTTGTAACCGCCATTGGCGAACGTGGCCCAGCCTTCGGCAATTTCCATCGGAGTCAGGCTGGCGGTGCCCAGGGCCAGTGAGAGGTTGCGCGGCAGGTCTTGCGGGGCGAAACCGAAGCGCTCGATATAGCGCAGGCTGCGGTCGATGCCCATATCTTGCAGCAGGCGGATCGAGACCAGGTTGCGCGATTTGTACAGGGCTTCGCGTAGACGGATCGGGCCGAGGAAGGTGTTGTTGTCGTTCTTTGGTCGCCATTTCTGCGACAGGTAATCGTCGGAAAGGATGATCGGCGCATCGTTGACCAGCGTCGATGCCGTGTAACCGTTATCCAGTGCGGCGCTATAGACGAAGGGCTTGAAGCTGGAGCCGGGTTGGCGCTTGGCCTGTACGGCGCGGTTGTAGTTGCTCTGATCGAAAGAGAAACCGCCAACCAGGGCCTGGATCGCACCGCTGTAGGGGTCGAGTGAGACCAGGGCGCTCTGCGCGGCGGGCACCTGCATGAAGCGCAGGCTGCCATCTTCCTGGCGTTGCACGCGTACGATGTCGCCGACTTGAGCGACGTCCGCCGGTTGCTGCGGGCGAGGGCCCAGGCTATTGGTATTGAGGAAGGGGCGCGCCCATTTCATGCTGTCCCAGGAAACGGCTTGTTCTTCGCCGTTACGAGTCAGTACCAGAATGCCGCTTTTCTCTACCTGAGAGACGACTGCGGGTTCCAGCCCGCCTATGGAGCGGAACTTGCTCAACTCGCTGAGCCAGGTTTCGCGCGTCATGCCGGGCAGGCGGCTCTCCGGGCCGCGATAGCCGTGGCGCTGGTCATAGCTGACCAGTCCTTCGCGTAGCGCGGCATTGGCCACTTCCTGCAAGTGGCTGGGAACCGTCGTGGTGACATTGAAACCTTCGGTGTAAGCCTCGCTGCCGTAGCGGCCGACCATTTCGGCGCGTGCCATCTCGGCTATATAAGGTGCGCTGAGCTCTGGGGCTGGAACATGGTGGCGGGCGTCAACAACCTCGGCCAGTGCGGCCTCGTAGGTGGCTTGGTCGATACGGCCGAGGCGATACAGGCGACCGAGGATCCAGTCACGGCGCTCTTTGGCGCGTGTCGGGTTGACCAGTGGGTTGTAGCGCGAGGGGGCTTTCGGCAGGCCGGCGATCATCGCCATCTGCGCCAGGTTCAGATCGCGGATCGATTTGCCGTAATACACCTGGGCGGCAGCCTCGATGCCGTAGGCGCGGTTGCCCAGGTAGATCTTGTTGACGTAGAGCTCAAGGATTTCATCCTTGCTCAGTTCACGTTCGATCTGCAGGGCCAGGAGGATTTCGGTGGCCTTGCGCGAGAAGCTGCGCTCGCTGGTGAGAAAGAAGTTCTTCGCCACTTGCATGGTGATGGTGCTGCCGCCGCTCTGAATCTGGCCGCTCTTCAATAATTGCGTGGCAGCGCGCATCAGGCTGGTCACATCGACGCCATAATGATTGGCGAAATTATCGTCTTCGGCTGCGAGCAGGGCGCTGATGAACTCCTTGGGGATTTCATCGAAGCGAATGGGGGAGCGGCGCATCTCGCCAAATTCGGCGATCAGCTTGGCATCGCTGCTGTAGACGCGCAGGGGGATCTGTAGCTGTACCTGGCGCAGCGACTCGACGGAGGGAAGGGTCGGGCTAAGATAAAGAAACGCGCCGCTCAAACTGAGCAATAGCCCACAGAAAACGGCAACGCAAGACCACCAGAAGAACTTCAGCAGGCGTATCAAAATGTTCGGAATTCCAAGTAAAAGAATGAGTTAAGCAGGAGCCGAGGCTAAAAGGGAAAAGCTGATCACATTATAAGCGTTTTTTTTCCCGGGGAGCCATTTGCGCTTCTGTCAAGACTGATATTTAATGTGGAAAAACATAAATAGTCCGTAAGTCGCGGATGCCAATAGGAAAACGGTCGTGCTAGGGCTCTTCACTAAGAAAGCGAATACGCTGCTGGGGATCGATATCAGCTCGACTTCGGTCAAGCTCCTGGAATTGAGTCGCTCGGGAAGCCGCTACAAGGTAGAGGCTTACGCAGTCGAACCACTTCCACCGAACGCAGTGGTCGAGAAGAACATCGCCGAGCTCGAGGGGGTCGGGCAGGCGTTGTCGCGGGTTATGGCCAAGGCCAAATCTGGCGTCAAGACCGCGGCTGTGGCCGTGGCCGGATCTGCGGTAATCACCAAGACCATCGAGATGGAAGCTGGCCTTTCCGATGATGATCTGGAAAACCAGCTGAAGATCGAAGCCGACCAGTACATCCCCTATCCGCTGGAAGAAGTTGCCATCGACTTCGAGGTGCAAGGCCCGGCTCCGCGCAATCCTGAGCGTGTTGAAGTTCTGCTGGCGGCATGCCGTAAGGAAAACGTCGAGGTTCGCGAAGCTGCGCTGGCGCTTGCGGGACTTACTGCCAAAGTTGTCGACGTCGAGGCCTATGCACTCGAGCGTGCCTATGGCCTGCTCGAGGCGCAACTGGGCGCTGGTCACGACGAACTGACCGTTGCCGTGGTCGATATCGGTGCCACCATGACCACTCTGAGCGTGCTGCATAACGGCCGCACCATCTATACCCGTGAGCAGCTCTTCGGCGGTAAGCAGTTGACCGAAGAGATTCAGCGTCGCTATGGCCTGTCCGTGGAAGAAGCCGGGCTTGCCAAGAAGCAAGGTGGTCTTCCAGATGACTACGACAGCGAGGTTTTGCAACCGTTCAAGGAAGCTGTCGTTCAGCAGGTTTCTCGCTCGTTACAGTTCTTCTTCGCCGCTGGGCAATTCAACGATGTTGATTACATCTTGCTGGCTGGTGGTACCGCATCCATTCCTGATCTCGATCGGCTGATTCAACAGAAGATTGGTACGCAGACGCTTGTGGCCAACCCCTTCGCCGATATGGCGCTGAGCGGCAAGGTCAATGCCGGTGCGCTGGCCAGTGATGCGCCTGCACTGATGATTGCCTGTGGTCTGGCGATGAGGAGTTTCGACTGATGGCGCGGATCAACCTACTTCCTTGGCGCGAACAGCTGCGCGAAGAGCGTAAACAGCGTTTTCTGGTCAGTCTCGTCGGTGTTCTCGTTATTGCAGCAGGCCTCGTATTTCTCGGCGATCAGATGCTTAGCGCGGCGATTGATAATCAAAATGCACGCAATGACTTCGTTAAGAAGGAGATTGCTGTATTGGATGCGCGGATCAAGGAAATTAGCGAGCTGCGCACACGTAGGCAGCAATTGCTAGAGCGCATGAAGATCATCCAGGACTTGCAGGGGAACCGGCCAATCATCGGTCGGATATTCGATCAGCTGGTTAGAACGCTTCCGGATGGTGTGTACTTCACTAGTGTGAAGATGACAAATAAGAATATTGCCATTATTGGTGCGGCAGAATCGAACAACCGAGTCTCGAATCTCATGCGCAATTTAGACGGCTCGGAGTGGTTTACCTCTCCGAATCTAACCGAGGTGAAGGCCGTCACGGCAGGCGCTTTGGATCAGGCGAACGTGTTCCAGCTGACCGTTCAGCAAACTCAGCCTGATCAAGAGCAAGCGGAGGCAGGGAAATGAGTATTCGAGACTCTCTGGAAAGCCTGCGCAGCGTCGATTTGAATGATCTCGATCTCAATAATGTGGGCTCTTGGCCGGGGGCGGTAAAGTTTATTGCTGGCGTTTTGCTGTTCATTGTTGTTTTAGGGCTTGGCTATAATTTTCATTTGAAAGATTTGCAAAGTATTTTGGAGCAGCGCCAGCAGGAAGAGCAGACCCTTAAAGAACAGTTTTCCAGTAAAGCATTCCAGGCTGCAAACCTGGAGGCTTACAAAGAGCAAATGAAAGAAATGGAGGTTTCCTTCGGGGCGCTGTTGCGTCAGTTGCCGAGTGATACCGAGGTTCCGGGTTTGTTGGAAGATATCACTCGTACTGGATTGGGGAGCGGATTAGAGTTTGAAGAAATCAAGCTTCTTCCTGAGGTCGCGCAGCAGTTTTATATCGAACTGCCTATCCAGATAAAGGTGACGGGGGGATATCATGATCTGGCGACTTTTGTTAGTGGGGTGGCCAGTCTGCCGCGTATCGTGACGTTGCATGATTTTCAGTTGGCGCCGGCGAGTGGTGATAGCTCTAGTCGTTTGAGCATGCAAATTATGGCCAAGACCTACCGTTACAATGATAAGGGGGCTCAATAATGGGTTTCTCTCGTTTGGTTCTGGTCGCAGGTTTGATTTTATTGTCTGGTTGCGGCTCCAGTAGTGATTTTTCTGATTTGCGTGCCTACATGGATGAAGTTCGTGCAAGACCAAAGGGGTCTATCGAACCACTGCCAAAATTCCAGCCTTACGAAAGCTTTACGTACCGCGCGGCGTCCCTGCGCAGTCCCTTTCAGCCACCCGTTAAGATTGATGTTGTATCTAGGCAGAAGAGTTCACAGGAAATTAAGCCTGATGAAACACGAGTTAAACAATTCCTCGAAGGTTTCAATATTGAAACCTTCGAAATGGTTGGCACGCTGAGAAATGATCGTGAGTTATTCGCTCTGGTTAACGGTGCTGGTGGCGTTCATCGAGTAAAAGTAGGTGATTATCTGGGGCGTAACCACGGCAAGATACTTGTGATTGATGAGTCCAAGGTCGACGTAATGGAAATTGTTCCGGATGGCGAAGGTGGCTGGCTTGAGCGACCACGCAGCCTTTCCTTGAAGGAGCGCTCCTGACGGAGCGATGTGAGAAATGACTATAAATAATTTGTCTGCCAAACGGGATACGAAAATGAATGGCTCTCTTTCGCGTCTTAGCATTGCCTTGATGGTGATGCTGCTGTCGCCCGCAGTTTTGGCGGCCAATCTGCAGGGCTTGGATGTTGCCAGCTTGCCTGGTGACAGGGTCGAGTTGAAACTTTCTTTCGATGAGCCTGTAAATGCTCCGCGTGGTTACACGATCGAGCAACCTGCTCGCATTGCTTTGGATCTACCGGGCGTATCGAACAAGCTAGGCTCCAAAAACAGAGAGCTGGGAGTTGGTAATGCACGTAGCGTGACGATCGTAGAGGCTAAAGATCGTACCCGACTGATCATTAATCTTACCAATCTAGCTCCTTATGCTGCTCGAGTCGAAGGCAACGATTTGTTCGTGCTTGTTGGAGACTCCTCCGGTGTTGCTGCGCGTCCAGCCACTGTAGCGCCTGTGGCAGTTGCCCAGCCGGCTCCCAAGAAGACTTATGGTCTGCAATCGAAAGCAATTAGTAATATTGATTTCCAGCGCGGCGAGCAGGGGGAGGGTAATGTCGTTATCACTCTTTCTGACAAATCAGTAAGCCCCGATATTCAGGAGCAGGGTGGCAAGATTCGTCTTGACTTTGCCAAGACTGAGTTGCCGGAGTCTTTGCGCGTTCGTCTGGATGTAAAGGATTTCGCAACACCGGTTCAGTTTGTTAGTGCTACAAGTGGAGCGGATAAGACCAGCATTGTGATTGAGCCGACTGGTTTGTACGACTACCTAGCCTATCAGACCGAGAACAAATTGACGTTGAGTGTTAAACCGCTCAGTCAGGATGATGTCGAGCGCCGTAACGCCGAACGTTTTGCATATAGTGGTGAAAAGTTATCGCTGAATTTCCAAGATATTGATGTGCGCTCCGTCCTGCAATTGATCGCTGATTTTACTGATCTCAATCTTGTCGCAAGTGATACGGTGGCTGGTAACATCACGCTTCGCTTGCAAAATGTGCCTTGGGATCAGGCGCTGGATTTGGTGCTGAAAACTAAGGGGCTCGACAAACGTCAGGTGGGCAATGTTTTATTGGTTGCTCCTGCGGATGAAATTGCGGCGCGTGAACGTCAAGAGCTTGAATCTCAAAAGCAGATTGCCGAACTTGCTCCTTTGCGTCGCGAGTTGATCCAGGTTAATTACGCCAAGGCGGCCGATATGGCCAAGCTGTTTCAGTCAGTTACTAGTGCTGATGGCTCTGCCGATACTCGAGGTTCCATTACGGTGGATGATCGCACCAATAGCATCATCGCTTATCAAACGACAGATCGTCTTGATGAGTTGCGCCGTATTATTGCTCAGCTGGACATTCCTGTACGCCAGGTCATGATTGAGGCTCGCATCGTCGAAGCCAATGTGAATTATGACAAGGCTTTGGGGGTGCGTTGGGGGGGGGCGAGTCGCCGTGGTAATTGGAGTCTTTATGGTAAAGACGGTGCGACTTCGTTTGATGAAGGGCAGGCTTATTTGCCGGGTTCGGATACTGTTGGTGACTTTACTCTTGAAGATGGTATTGCTCCTGTTCCCTTTGTTGATATGGGAGTCGCTTCCAGTACATCAGGTATCGGTATAGGTTTCTTGACGGATAATTTGGTTCTGGATCTACAGCTTTCGGCAATGGAAAGTTCGGGGAATGGCGAGATTGTTTCACAACCTAAAGTGGTGACCTCGGACAAGGAAACAGCCAAGATCCTGAAAGGCCAGGAGGTTCCATATCAGGAAGCGAGCTCCAGTGGTGCAACTTCCACTTCGTTCAAGGAGGCTGCACTTTCTCTAGAGGTGACTCCCCAAATTACTCCGGATAATCGAATTATCATGGAGGTTAAAGTGACCAAGGATGCGCCGGACTTCCAGCGGGCTATCAATGGTGTGCCGCCAATCAATAAGAATGAGGTCAATGCCAAGGTTCTGGTCTCTGACGGTGAAACGATAGTTATTGGCGGTGTATTCGAAAACACCCAAACCAAGGCCGTTGAGAAGGTACCATTTCTTGGGGATGTACCCTATGTGGGGCGTCTTTTCCGTCGCGATATCGTGCGTGACAACAAGACCGAGTTGCTGGTTTTCCTCACTCCGCGCATCATGAACAACCAAGCCATTGCCGTGAATCGATGACCTAAGTGCGGAACGTAATCCTCATTGGCCCGATGGGAGCTGGAAAGAGCACTATCGGGCGTTTGCTTGCAAAAGAACTGCGTTTGCCTTTCAAGGACTCCGACAAGGAGATCGAGCAGCGTACGGGTGCAGATATTCCCTGGATCTTCGATGTAGAGGGGGAGCAGGGGTTTCGTGAGCGGGAGCAGGCGGTGATCGCCGAGCTTTCTGCGCAGGATGGCCTAGTGTTGGCAACCGGTGGTGGTGTGGTGATGCGCGAAGCTAATCGTCGTGCGTTGCACGCTGGTGGGCGTGTTGTGTATCTGCATACGTCAGTTGAGCAGCAGATCGATCGGACTTCGCGTGACCGTAATCGCCCCTTGCTGCGTACTGCCAATCCGGCGCAGGTGCTGCGAGATCTGATGGCGATGCGTGACCCTCTGTATCGAGAAGTTGCCGATGTCGTGATCGAAACGGATGAGCGTCCTCCTCGAATGGTCGTCCAGGAAATTCTCTCGCGGCTGGAAGCCTTGTCGCCCCGTTAAAGCGCGGGGCGAACTGCGTTATCCTAGAGCCCTTTTTATCCTGGGGGCCTCATGCAGACTCTTCACGTTGAACTCGGCGAGCGCAGTTATCCCATCTATATCGGGAGTGAGCTGCTCGCGCGCCCCGAGCTGTTGGCGCAGCATATATCTGGCCGACAGGTGGCGATCGTGACCAATGAAACCGTCGCCCCCCTCTATCTGGAACCCCTTAAGCGAGCGCTGGAGGGATTCAGCATCGCGTCGGTGATCCTGCCTGACGGCGAAGCCTTCAAGAACTGGGAAACCCTGCAGCTGATCTTCGACGGCCTCCTGTCTGCCCGTCACGATAGGCGCACCACTGTGATCGCACTGGGGGGCGGTGTTGTTGGCGACATGGCCGGTTTCGCGGCAGCCTGCTATCAGCGAGGCGTTGATTTCATTCAGGTGCCGACGACGCTGCTGTCGCAAGTCGATTCTTCCGTGGGCGGCAAGACCGGTATCAATCATCCCCTGGGTAAGAACATGGTCGGCGCCTTCTATCAGCCCAAGGCGGTTCTGATCGATACTGCAAGCCTGTCTACTCTGCCTGCTCGGGAGTTGTCGGCCGGATTGGCCGAGGTGATCAAGTACGGTTTGATCTGCGATGAGCCATTTCTCGATTGGCTAGAAACCAACATGGCAGCATTGCTCAGTCTTGATCAGGCAGCATTGACCTATGCAATCGAGCGTTCGTGTGCTGCTAAAGCGCGCGTGGTCGGGGCTGATGAGCGTGAGTCAGGTGTGCGTGCGACGCTCAATCTTGGTCATACCTTCGGCCATGCGATCGAGACCGAGCAGGGCTATGGTGTCTGGTTGCACGGAGAGGCTGTCGCCGCCGGAACGGTGATGGCGTTGGAAATGTCCTATCGTCTTGGCTGGCTGTCGGCTGCCGAGCGTGATCGAGGTGCTCGCCTTCTGCAGGATGCCGGTTTGCCAATCGTCCCTCCGCAGGACATGACGCCCGAGCAATTCCTCGAGCACATGGCGGTAGACAAAAAAGTGCTGGACGGGCAATTGCGTCTGGTACTGCTCAAGCGCCTGGGTGAGGCCGTGGTAACCGCCGATTACCCGCGTGAAATTCTCGACGCCACGCTACGTAGTGATTACGTGGCTCTGGCTCAGTCGTTCAACTCTTGAAGAGTGATCCATGACCAGTTTGCATGCTGACGAAGCTTTTCTGGCGCATTACCAGTTCAGTCACGACCCCTTTGCGCCGCGAGTGCCCGGTTTCAAGTTTTTCCCTGCGCAGCGTAAGCCGGTGCTGGGCCAGCTGCATCATCTTGCGCGATACAGCCAGCTGCTGCTGGCGGTGGTCGGCCCGCATGGTAGCGGCAAGACCTTGCTGCGTCAGGCGCTGGTCGCCAGCACCAACAAGCAGGCGGTGCAGAGCGTGGTTATCGCTCAGGGCGTAAGTGGTAGCGATGCATTGCTGCGTCAGGTGGCTCAGGGGCTTTCCGTTGCGAATGCCGATGTGCGCTCGATTCTGGCGCAAGTCGGGCAGTTGGCGTTGACCGGGCAGGAAGTGTATCTGCTGATCGATGATGCCGACCAACTGGATGATTCTGCGCTCAAGAGCGTTCTGGCTCTGGCTGCTGGTAACTCCGAGGGGCGGCCTCATGTGTTTCTTTTTGCTGAGCATGAACTGCTCGATCGTCTCGAGGCATTGAGTAGTGGCGAGGAGTCCTACCATGCCATTGAATTGCAGCCCTACGGTGAAGATGAGACTCGCGAGTATCTTGCGCAGCGTCTCGAGGGGGCGGGCCTGGACGTCGAGGTGCTGACGGAGGAGCAGATCGAAGATATCCATCAGCGTTCTGGCGGTTGGCCGGGCTCCATCAATACCGAGGCGCGTGAGTTGCTGGTCGAGCAGATGCTGGCACAGCGTTCCGTGGGGCGTTCGGGCGGTTTCTCCTTCGCCCTGCCGAAAAAACATGTACTCGCGCTGGGCGTGGTGTTGATTGGTGTTGCGGCTGCGTGGCTGATGCAGGGCCGTGATTCGCAGCCTTCGACTGAGGTGCCGACCGGCTCATCACTGCCGTTGCAGTCTGCTGCGCCTGCCGCTGAGCAGGAGCAGGTTGCCGGAGCGCAAGAGCCGGCGCAGACGCCAGCTATTGAATTTGCCGGTAGCAGCCAGCCTCTGCCATTACCCTTGGTTGGTGAATCGCAGGCTGTCATTCGACAGCCGCTGGCTGAGGCGGCGGGCGAGGAGCTGGATAATTTCGAGCCGCCGGCCTCGATCGTAACCGCGCCAACGGCTCCAATCACTGCTGCACCTGCACCTGCACCTGCACCTGCACCTGCAGTCAAGCAGCCTGAGCCTGCGGCTGCCAAGCCGCCTACCCCTGCGCCTGCCAAGCCCGTGGCGTCGAGCGCGACTGGTGGTAACTGGTATGCGCAGCAGCCGGCCTCGCGTTTCGCTTTGCAGATTGTCGGATCGCGCTCTGAGGCCAATATCCAGGCGCTAGTGCGCGAGGGTGGTAGTGAGTACCGCTACTTCAAGAAGGTTCACCAGGGGCAGCCGCTGTATGTGCTGACTTACGGTAGCTTTGCTAGTCGTGATGCTGCTCAGGCAGCGGTGAAAACCTTGCCGGCCAAGCTGCAGGCGGGCAAACCCTGGCCGCGTACGCTGGGCAGCATTCAGCAGGAGATGAGCCGCTAGAAGTCTCCTTCCTCAGCATGACTGCATGGTCGCTAGCACGACCTTGCAGTCTTATCCTTCGTTTTTGCGACATAAATTTTCACCCCCTCGTCACGAAAATTTGTGACGAGATGGGTGGATATGTACAATGACCTCCCTTTTGCCCTGTGCAAAGCTGGCCCGTGCCCGCTTTTCGGGTTTAAGTAATTGAATTAGAAAGTAATTTGCCTGAAATCTAGGCAGCCTGGTGAGAGTTTCCCCTATGAAAGCAGGTTTGTACCGTCCTGATGAGTTCAAGGATAACTGCGGCTTTGGCTTGATCGCCCATATGCAAGGTGAGGCTAGTCATCACCTGCTCAAGACCGCTATTGAGGCCCTCACCTGCATGACTCACCGCGGCGGTATCAACGCCGACGGCAAGACCGGTGATGGCTGTGGCCTGCTGATCCAGAAGCCCGATCAATTCCTGCGTGCCATCGCCCAGGAGCAGTTCGGCGTCGAACTGCCCGGGCAATATGCTGTGGGCATGGTGTTCTTCAATCAGGATTCGGCCAAAGCCGAAGCTGCGCGCGAGAACATGAACCGCGAAGTCCTTGCGGCTGGCCTGCAATTGGTGGGCTGGCGCAAGGTGCCGATCGACACCAGCGTGCTGGGCAGGCTGGCGCTGGAACGTCTGCCGCAGATCGAGCAGGTATTCATCGGCGGTGATGGCCTGTCCGACCAGGAATTCGCCATCAAGCTGTTCAGCGCCCGTCGTCGTTCGTCGGTGGCCAACGCTGACGACGCCGACCACTATATCTGCAGCTTCTCGCACAAGACCATCATCTACAAAGGCCTGATGATGCCGGCGGATCTGCAGCAGTTCTACCCGGATCTGGGGGACGAGCGCCTGCAGACCGCCATCGCGGTCTTCCACCAGCGTTTTTCCACCAACACCCTGCCGAAGTGGCCGCTGGCGCAGCCTTTCCGCTATCTCGCGCACAATGGCGAAATCAACACCATCACCGGCAACCGCAACTGGGCGCAGGCCCGTCGCACCAAGTTCGCCAACGAGCAGATTCCCGATCTCGACGAGCTGGGCCCGCTGGTCAACCGTGTCGGCTCCGATTCCTCGAGCATGGACAACATGCTCGAGCTGATGGTTACCGGTGGCATCGACCTGTTCCGTGGCCTGCGCATGATCATTCCGCCGGCCTGGCAGAACGTCGAGACCATGGACGCCGACCTGCGCGCGTTCTACGAATACAACTCCATGCACATGGAGCCCTGGGATGGCCCGGCTGGCGTGGTGTTGACCGATGGTCGCCATGCCGTGTGCCTGCTCGACCGTAACGGTCTGCGCCCGGCGCGCTGGGTCACCACCAAGAACGGCTACATCACCCTGGCGTCGGAAATCGGCGT
>Ga0206116_1001333_pt1 | contig 13977 bp, 9 predicted proteins | sample 3A1Ametagenome_FD_178000 | JGI IMG/M metagenome (GOLD analysis project Ga0206116, IMG submission 178000) | Enriched microbial communities from leaf-cutter ant dump, University of Wisconsin, Madison, United States - 3A1A | ecosystem: Environmental > Terrestrial > Nest > Insects nest > Nest dump...
TTGGTCTGCATCTGCGAGCGGGTGTTGGCGGTGACCACGATCTTGCAATCGGCCCAGCACGACATCGCCCAGTTGGAGAGCATCCCCATCTCGGCCGACTTGCCGATGCCGTGGCCGGAGGCGACGGCGATGCGGAGCGGCGTGAAGCGTTTGTCGGGATCGGCGAGATGATCCCGTATCTCCCGGTTGATCTCCCGCTGCCATGCGCGCGGGCCGGCGTGGGCGGCCAGATCCCCCTCGCCCCAATCATAGGCGGCGATCGACCAGCGGTCGGGGTCATACCGGCACTCGGCCGCAAGCCGAATGAGGTCCTCGTTGGGGTCGGTATGGGTGGTCATGCGAGGAAGCTCCAACGCCGCAAGCTGCTGATTTATATCATTTTCCTGTCATCCTGCGCGCAGGCGCAGGACCTCGGGCAGAACGAAGCTCCCGGCCGATATCGCGCTCCAAGAGCAGGGGGAGATCGATACGTCCCCCGCGCTCTACCGTCCCGAGGTCCTGCGCCTGAAGCGCAGGATGACGGCTTGATAGAAAGGGGTGCGGCGCTAACAACCTGTTTCATATATATAATATTGTCATCCTGCGCGCAGGCGCAGGACCTCGGGCAGAATGAAACGAGCGGCCGATATAGGGCTCCAAGAACCCTGGGAGCCTGATATCTGCCTCGTGCTCTACCTTCCTGAGGTCCTGCGCCTGCGCACAGGATGACAGCTTTATATAACTGAATCATATAGATAGCTCATCGCCTACGCCGCACCTCTCACCCATCAAGCTGTCATCCTGCGCGCAGGCCGCTTGCATTCGCACGCGAATGCAAGGCGGACCTCGGGCAGAACGAAGCTCCCGGCCGATATCGCGCTCCAAGAGCAGGGGGAGATTGATACGTCCCCCTCGCCCTACCTTCCCGAGGTCCTGCGCCTGAAGCGCAGGATGACGGCTTGATAGAAAGGGGTGCGGCGCTAACAGCCTGTTTCATATATATAATATTGTCATCCTGCGCGCAGGCGCAGGACCTCGGCAGAATGAAACGAGCGGCCGATATCGCGCTCCAAGAACCAAGGGAGCCTGATATCCGCCCCGTGCTCTACCTTCCCGAGGTCCTGCGCCTGCGCGCAGGATGACAGTTTTATATAATTGAATCATACGGATACCCCCTCACTTCCCCTCCTCCGCCAATCTCTTCCGTGCCCGCGCCAGCCTCTCGCCCAGCCCTTCCAGCCCCTTCACCCGCACGGTCTCCTCGAACGCCTTCACGCCGATGTGCTTGCCGATCAGCTCCAGCCGCTTCAGCCGGTCGCTCAGCCGCACCTTCTTGACGAAGCCCACCTGCTCGCGCGCATTGCCGCGGCCTTCGAAGCGCTCCTCGATCTCCACGCCCTGCACCAGGCCCTGCCGCCACACCTCCGGCCATTCGTCCACCGGCTTCAGCTTGCCCTCGGCGTCGTAGAGGTCGGCGATGTCGGCGGTGGCTTCGTCGACGAGGCGGCCCAGCAGCCAGCCGGCATCCACCTTGCCGACCGCCGGATCGCCCTCACCTTGTTTCCCCTTGCGCGGCACGGATCACTCCTCGTTTTCCTCGGCCACCCTACCCTCGACCGGTTTGCCGCCATGCTCGCCCAGCACCAGCTTGAAGCCGCGCTGATAGCCGGCCGCCTCGATGCGCACGCCCGAGCCCTCGATCCGCTTGCGGAGCAAACACAGCTGCGTCTTGAAATACTTGCGCGCCGTCTCGTATTCCGGCCCGCCGTCGAAATCGTCGGCATACATCTCGCCGATGATCGCCTCGCCGGTCACCGGCTTGCCCTTGCCGGCCCAGACGCGGGCGAGGATCGCCTCCTGCTGCGGCGGCAACTCGTAGGCGCGGGCGATCAGGTTGGGCGACAGAACCGGCGCCAGCCCACCGCAGCATGGGCAGGTGACACCCGTCTCCACCTGGGGCACCGCCTCGGCGGAGGGCGCCGCCACCATCGGCGTCCCCATGCCCGGCGCATCGGCGCCGAAGCCCGGCAGGCGGTCCCCCAGGCGGATGTTCTCGATGCGGTCGTCCAGCGTGTTGCCGTTCTTGGTGAGCAGCACGCGGTCGGTGCCGCCGAAATGCCAGTTCCACACCAGATAGCGGCGCATGTAGCGGATCACGTTGGCCCGGCTGCCGCCCTGGATGGTCCAGATCGGCCCGTCGTCGATGGTCTTGCGATAGAGCTCGCCGCCCGCCTCCGGCCGCCGCCGCCCCACCGGGTCGCGCCAGTAGAGGCGGCCGTTGTCGCGATAGTCGAACAGCGCCCGCGCCGCCTCGCGGCTCATCTGCACGGCCGAAAACCAGGTGTTGGGAACGCCGCCATCGCCGAGGCGCGCCTCCACCGCGTTGGCCGGCCCGGCCCGCCGCTTGCGCGCCACCGCCGCCTTGGTCGCCACCGTCATGCCGGGGCCGGACACCCGTTCGGCCGGCGCCGCCGCGGTGACGGCATCGAGCAGGCCGTTCTCCGCCAGCGCCCGGTTCAACGGCAGGCTGATGTGCTCCATCCCCCGCCCGCCGCCGGACGACCAACCGCCGTCCCGTGCACGCTCATCCGCACGCCCACCGGCGCGCCGTTCAATCGTCATATCCTCTGCCATGCCGGCTCTCCCGAAAAGAGCCGACGGGCGCGTCGTGGGGCAAGACACAGGTTGACGGCTAAAAGTTAACGGCGGAAGGGAGGAAAAAGCGCGGGATTCCGGGCGCGATCCGCCACGCCACAGCCGCCGACACCGCCAATCCGTTAACAGCCGAGGCGGAGGTGCGGCAGCCCCCTCTCCCTGGTCCCTCTCCCACAAGGGGCGAGGGGACGCTTGGCTGTGCCGACCCATCACTGGAGCAGGTCGAGCCTTCCAGCCATGGGCAGCCCCAAACCGCGCCCCCTCGCCCCTTGTGGGAGAGGGACGATGGGATCTGCCGACCCATCACTGGAGCAGGTCGAGCCTTCCAGCCATGGGTAGACCCAAGCCGCGTCCCCTCGCCCCTTGTGGGAGAGGGACGATGGGCCTTGCCGACCCATCACCGGGGCAAATCGAGCCTTCCAGCCATGGGTAGCCCCAAACCGCGTCCCCTCGCCCCTTGTGGGAGAGGGACGATGGGACTTGCCGACCCCTCACCGGGGCAAGTCGAGCCTTCCAGCCATGGGTAGCCCCAAACCGCGTCCCCTCGCCCCTTGTGGGAGAGGGACGATTGACTTTGCCGACCCATCACCCGGGCAAGTCGAGCCTTCCAGCCATGGGTAGCCCCAAACCGCGTCCCCTCGCCCCTTGTGGGAGAGGGACCAGGGAGAGGGGTGACGCGCCCCATCAAGCCGTCATCCCGGCGCAGGCCGCTCGAAACCGCGCACGATTTCAAGGTGGACCCCAGGCCGGAAGAGGCAAGGCGCCGGTATCGGGCACCGGAGCCCTGCGTCGCCGACTGCCTTTCACGTGAGTATAGGAAACGGGGCGTTGGGACGGAGATTCATTGCGAAGGGGAGAAAGAAAATGACTCGGAATCGGGGAGTCGGAGAGAGAGGGGGGTGGAGACGGGACGGTATGAGCAATCAGTTCGGCGAAGCCAGAAGACACAGAGTTCTCGATAGTGAACAGGCGAGTGATCTGCCTTATCATGTCGCCCTAACTCACGGAGGCAGACGGAAGGAAAGGAGAAAGTAGGTGAAGCTTCCTCAGAATCAGTAACTGGTGTCCCACGAGGCGTCTGACAGGCCGGGCAAAGATGGCGCTTACCGACGCTCTAGGAGAACGTTCGATAAAACCAGCCCAGTTTTTAAGTACAACTGTCTAGGCGCTCGCCCATAGATCGAATCGCCCTGAGTGGTTACAATTTTTGAGACCACCGGGGGAAGTCATGGCTCAAACTCTGCGCCCAACTAAATTCAAACACGTGAATTTGGATGACCCGTTCTTCAAAAGTCTAAAAGACCAATACGCAGAATTTTCGGCATGGTTCGCGAGGAAGCTCGAGGAGCCCGTGTACGTCGTGGATGATGACGACGACGATGACGGAGCGATCCGAGGATTTCTATACCTTAAGATCGAAGATGGCCCGATTGGGGATGTTGCACCTCCGTTGCCGTCAAAGCGACGGCTGAAGGTTGGAACACTAAAGGTTGAGGCAAGAGGCACCAAAATTGGCGAGCGCATTATTAAGAGAATATTTGACCATGCCGTCGCCGAAAAAGCTCTTGAGGTATATGTTACAGTCTTCGACACACACGAACGGCTGATAAATCTCTTTAAGAGATATGGTTTTATCGAAAAAGGCACTAAAAAAACCGCCAACGGCACCGAACTAGTTCTTTTAAAGTCGTTAGAATTTTCATCTGGCGACATAATCGAGGACTACCCACGACTGCATACGCGGGGTCGGCCCAAGTGGCTGCTAGCTATCCATCCCGAGTATCACACAAAACTCCTCGCGGACTCAGTTCTAAGGACAGAAGATCCTGCCGACGAGCAAGACGTCCCGCATTCGAACTCAATTCACAAGGTTTATGTTGCGGGGCTTGCTCTAACGAGAATGAAACGTGGCGACCTGGTCGTTATGTACAGGACGACCGACGGGAAAGGCCCCGCTCGCTTCCGATCGGTCGCAACTTCAGTTTGCGTTGTCGAAGAGACCCGTAGCCGCTCGTCTTTTATCGACGAAGATGACTTTGTTAAGTTCGCCTCCGTTAACAGCGTTTTTAGCGAGCCGGAGCTGCGTGCTAGATTCAGGGACCGCGCGAGGAAACTATATGTCGCCCGGATGACATATAATGTCGCGTTTGCTAAACGCCCCATAAGAGGCCAACTGCTCGACGATGTCGGCATCTCGGAGCTACCGTACTGGCAGCTCAGGGAATTAAGCGACACACAATTCAGCCGAATTCTGGAGTTAGGAAAAGTAAATGAAAGTATTATTATCGATTAAGCCAGAATTTGCTGACAAAATATTCGATGGATCGAAGCAATATGAATTCAGAAAAAGCGTTTACAGATCCGAAAACATCAAAACAGTAGTCGTTTATGTAACCCGCCCCGTCGGCCGGATCGTAGGCGAGTTCGACGTGAAGGAGATATTGTGTCACAGCCCGGAAGATCTCTGGCAGAAAACATCCCATAAAGCAGGAATATCAAAGGATTTTTTCGACTCATACTTCGATGGGAGAACGGTGAGTTTCGCTTTGTCGGTTGGAAAGGTTAGAAAGTATAAAAATCCGATTGATCCTGCAACACTGATCGACAATTTCACTCCACCCCAATCCTACATGTATGTCGATGATGCGCTGGGGCGCCCATCATCTACGCAAATGGCGCTCGCCCTTTGAGAGGGTATGATGAACGGGACCTTGGCGATCTGGTACGAGCCACTTGCTGTACGGCAGGATGAGAGTCGCGAGAAAACCTCGACAAATGCCATACTGCGTCCGAGACTAGAAATTCACTTTAATCTTTGGCGCGACTTGCCAACAGGGATTAACTTCCTCGATATCGGTCTCAAAATATCAAAACACAAGAACGTCAAAAGAATATATGTTTATTTTCCGGTAATTGTCAAAAAGGACCAGATAAAAGATCTATTTCCGGTTCTACAATACTCAAATACGATAAGCACAGTATTTAACACGGTTATAGACAGTAACCCAAGCGGTGATCTAGAGTTCTCGACAGAAATTGGAGGGAATCCATTTGCTATCGTTCACCGCATTCGAGTTGAAGAGGATATTGAGATTGAACTGGTGGAGCAAAGCAAAGGCGGAAGCGGTTCCAAAATCATTCTAAATGAGAGATTTTGCGCACGCCTTCGGGCAGACACCAGCCAAGATCAGTACCTAAGATTCAGACTCGCACTTACTGGCGCGTGCAAGACGCTTTTTACGCAAGACGTTGTATCAATCGATAAAGTGTTTGTAAGTTCAGCTCATAGACTGGAGCTAACGGAAATTCGAGTAAATGAGACGCGAAGCTTTCCACAGGAGATAGCACGCTTTGCGCGGAATAACTCCTTCGTAATTGATCGAGTGCATTACTTCCTTGTTCGGGAGCTTGGTAATACGCTCGTAACGCAGCATGCGCCGTTGCGAAAAGTGCGCCGGCTTGAACCTAAGTTGTGGGCAGCTTACCTTAGAGGTGAGCCAATCAGTGATACAAGAGCCAAACAGGAAGAGGCTCTTGCGTCCAAGATGGTTATTTACCACTGGAAGGAAGAGGGAAGCGAGACTAAACCGATAGTTGACTTCACTGCATTCTGCTGTTTTCAGAGCAACAATCCTGGACTGATATTCTATATCATTGCCCTAGTTCTACTCGGGGCTGCTGGAAGCACTATATCGTCCCTCGGATCTGGCTACGGACCGCGAGTATCTCTTCTATTTTACTTCGTTGGCGTGGGGCTATTGTGGCTTACATCTTGGCTAGGTGTATGGTCCTGGATCGCTAGGGTACTTCGATCATGGACCAGAAGAGCGATGGATATCGCATCGGGAGCCGATCGATAGATCCCTCTCTTTCGATCTCGCCACCCGCGGTTGCAAGACCATTCCACGGAGGATTGAGCTACTGGACTTTTCGTATCACGCTTTGGGAAGCTGCTAATTTGGTCACGCCCTAATATCCACTACTAGGTTCTCAGGGGTTGTATATGCGTCGAGTCTTTTTTCGGTGTGCTAGTTGGGTCGTATGTCCCATGTTAGCACATCTATCCCTAGGCATTGAAGGTGAGGACCTTGCGGTCGACCATGGACTGCTTTGAGTTAGTGGGTCTCAGCTTTTCCGTCAAACCGCCCCCTCTAGCTCTTATCCGTCGGCGAGCTGTCGCCCCCCTCAGTCGCAGCTCGCATCCAGCGCCATCTGCGACTCGGGCGCCGCGGCGGGCTGGAAGCCGATGTCGGCGCCGCGAAAGTTGCCGTCGAGAACACCGAAGCGGCCGAGATAGAGAAGGTCGGCGTAGTATTTCGAGGCCACCGGCGTGCCGGTGCTCGCTCCAAGCCAGTCTCCATCGACATACTCGAACAGGCTCGGCGCGCCGGTATCGGCCCGCAAGCGGTTGTCCTTCGCGGCAAAGCGGGCCTCGGCCGTGTAGGCGACTTCCTCGGGCTTCCTGCACAACACGTCCAGCACGCCGGACGCCGGATCGAACCGCATCGTGTGGTAGAGAAGGCCGAGGTAGTAGGCGCGGCCGTCGGCCGTCTGGTAGACGGCCACACCGCTATTGTACGGCTTCTCGAACAGCTCGATCCAGTCGCTGTCGGAGGAAGGCTGCCCCGGCTTTGCCAGGCTGACGCGCTCTTGCATGCTCCAGCCCCAAGCCACCGTGTAGGTCAGCTCATAGCCGGAGCCGTCGAGGGCGATGGTTTCCGAACGCGTCGCCCAGCTCTGCCAGAGGAGGTAAAGCCCCACACAGAGCAAACAGACAACGACAGCCTTCTTCATCGCGCCCCCGCCCCGCTGGCAACACGCCTCCGTTCACTAACGCATGATTGTGGAGCAATCATGCAAGGTTGCAAACCTCACCTCCCCCTTCCCACCATCACCATCGCCACCCCATACACCGCCACCACGCTCAGCCACACCGCGCCGGGCCACGTCCCCCGCACCACGGCGTAAAAGCTCGAGAACCCCAGCGGAGCGACGATGGACGCCAGGCTCAGCGCCGAGGCCAGCACGCCCTGGAACTGGCCTTGCTGGCTCTCGCTCACCTGCCGCGTCGCCAGGGCTTGCAGGGCCGGCACGCCGAGGCCGCCGAGGGCGAACAGGGGCATGATGGCGAACACCATCCAGCCCTCCGTCGCGAAGGCCATGATGACCAGCGCCGCCATGGCGCCCGCGAGGCCGGTGAGGATGGCGGCGCGCTCGCCCAGGAGCTTCACCGCCGGCCCCGGCAGAAAGGCTTGCGCCAGCGTCTGGCAGACGCCGAAGGCGCCGAGCGACAGGCCGATCATCATGCCGTTCCAGCCGAAGGCGTCCTGCCCCCACAGCGCCCAGCTGGTGCCATAGGCTTCGCCGGTGGCCGACAGCAGGAAGAAGATGACGATCAGCGGCCAGAGGGATCTCACCTGGAATACCCAGGCGAGCGGCTTCAGCGGGTTGAGCGCGGAGAGGTTCACCGGCTCGCGCGAGGGGGCGCGGGATTCCGGCAGAACGAACAGCGCGATCAAGAGGTTCACGCCGTTCAGCACGGCGGCGGCGATGAACGGCAGCCTCAGCCAGTGGTCGCCCAGCGTGCCGCCCAGCACCGGCCCGACGATGAAGCCGATGCCGAACATGGCATTGAGCAGGCCGAAGCGGCGGGCGCGCTGGTCCTCCTCGCTGATGTCGGTGATGTAGGCGGTGGCCACCGACACGTTGGCCGACGTCAGCCCGGCGATCGCCCGTCCCAGGAACAGCAGCGCCAGAGTGCCGGCAAAGGCCAGCAGCAGGTAGTTGATGGCGGCGCCCAGCAGCGAGATCAGCAGCACCGGCCGCCGGCCGACCCGGTCGCTGAGCGCGCCCAGCACCGGCGCGAACACGAACTGCACCGCCGCGTAGAGCGCGGTCATGATGCCGATATAGGGGGCGACGTTGCCGGCGTGCGTCACCTCGGCCAGCAGCGCCGGCAGGATGGGGAAGATGAGGCCGATGCCGACAGCGTCGAGCACGATGGCCGCGTAGATGACGATGAGGGGTCTGTTCATGGCGAACTCCCAAGGGGCCGCCGATCGCGGTTGACGGCGATCGGGCGAGCCCAAGCACAAGGCGCCAGACGCAAAGGTGCGCATGGCGAACGGATGGAGCCTGATAGGTCAGGCGGTGATGTCTGGAAATCGCTGGTCGATCCGCTCCGACAGGAAACGGACCGCTTGTGCCTGATCGCCTGGACGGGGAGTCGTCCACCTGTTTACTCCGCCAACGGGCGGATCAAGGGAAGCGATCGCTTTTCGCGATGCGGAAGGGATACGCCAAGGCGAGGGCGGTGGCAAGATGGAGGGGCGGGATCGGGCGGTGTGGTGAATGGGTGGAGAGGGAGCCCTATACATCCCCCTCGCCCTTTCCTGCCCGAGGTCCTGGCCTTCGCCAGGATGACGGCTTGATATGGAGGGGAGCTTCATATTGCTGCGGCTTGATGGAAGCGTGAGCTTCGCCTCGCAGCGGCGCGATGGAACGCAACGCCGAAACACCGTTTCATATCAATGAATTGTCATCCTGCGCTTCAGGCGCAGGACCTCAGGACGAGAAGGCGCGCCGGCCGATATCAAGCTCCATGAAACAGGGAGCCCTATACATCACCCTCGCCGCTTCCTGCCCGAGGTCCTGGCCTTCGCCAGGATGACGGCCTGATGGGAACGGGAGCTTCGCCTCGCAGCGACGCAATGAAACACGACGCCAAAATCCCGTTTCATATCAATCAATTGTCATCCTGCGCTTTAGGCGCAGGACCTCAGGACGAGAAAGCGCATCGGCCGATATCAAGCTCCATGAAACAGGGAACCTTATACATCTCCCTTCGCCTCTTTCGGCCTGAGGTCCTGGCCTTCGCCAGGATGACGGCTTGATATGGAGGGGAGCCCTATACATCCCCCTCGCCTCTTCCTGCCCGAGGTCCTGGCCTTCGCCAGGATGACGGCTTGATATGGAGGGGAGATTCACATTCCAGCGGAGCGATGGAGGGGGCTTTACCTCGCAGCGGCTTGATGGAAGCGTGAGCTTCGCCTCGCAGCGGCGCGATGGAACGCGACGCCGAAACACCGTTTCATATCAATCAACTGTCATCCTGCGCTTCAGGCGCAGGACCTCAGGACGAGCAGGCGCATCGGCCAATATCAAGCTCCATGAAACACGGCGCCCTATACATCCCCCTCGCCTCTTCCTGCCCGAGGTCCTGGCCTTCGCCAGGATGACGGCTTGATATGGAGGGGAGCTTCACATTGCAGCGTCCTGATGGGAGGGGAGCTTCACATTGCAGCGGAGCGATGGGAGCGGGCGCTTCGCATTGCAGCGACGCGCTGGAACGCGACGCGCCGAAACACCATTTCATATCAATTACTTGTCATCCTGCGCTTTAGGCGCAGGACCTCAGGACGAGAAAGCGCATCGGCCGATATCACACTCCCTTGTCCCCTATTTTCGTTACTACACAAATATTGCCCCGCACCCATTTTTGTAGTAACAATAATTCATGCAGATCGAGTTAGATCCCGTCAAGCGCGCCACCAATCTGGCAAAGCATTAGATCGACCTCGCCGAGGCCGAACGGGTGTTCGAAGGCGACACACTGACGATCGAGGACGATCGCTTCGACTACGGCGAACAGCGCTTCATCACCATCGGCCGTCTTGCCGGACGCATCATGGTGATCGTCTGGACCCCGCGCGGCGCGGCCCGCCGCATCATCTCCATGAGGAAAGCCAATGACCGCGAACAGGCCGCCTATTCCCCCCGGCTTTGATCCCGACGAAGCGCCCGACCTCAGCGCGCCCGAGTGGCAGGAGAAGTTTGCCACCGCCAAGGTGCAGCGCGGCCGGCCAAAAGCGGAAAGCCGCAAGGTCTCCACCACCATCCGCCTCGATGCCGACGTGATCGCCGAATTCCGCGCCAGCGGCGACGGCTGGCAGTCGCGCATCAACACGGCGCTGCGGGAATGGCTGGAAAAGAAGCGGGCGTAGAGGGCTCGCCTCTTCCTGCCTGAGATCCTCTGCCTGCGCAGAGGAGGACAACTTGATAGGGAGGGCAGCCCTATACATCCCCCTCGCTCCATCCGGCCCGAGGTCCACCTTGAATTCGCGCGCGAATTCAAGAGGCCTTCGCCAGGATGACGGCCTTATGGGAAGGGGAGCTTCACATTGCAGCGGCTTGATGGGAAGGGGAGCTTCACTTCGCAGGGACGCGATGGAACGCGACGCCAAAATCCCGCTTCATATCAATTAGTTGTCATCCTGCGCTTTAGGCGCAGGACCTCAGGACGAGAAGGCGCATCGGCCGATATCACACTCCATGAAACAGGGAGCCTATACATCCCCCTTCGCCTCTTCCTGCCTGAGGTCCTGCGCCTTCGCGCAGGATGACGATCTATGTATTTGTTTTCATTTATATAAATCCGTCATCCTGCGCTTCAGGCGCAGGACCTCAGGACGAGAAGGCGCATCGGCCGATATCAAGCTCCATGAAACAGGGAGCCTTATAGATCCCCCTCGCCTCTTTCGGCCTGAGGTCCTGGCCTTCGCCAGGATGACGGCTTGATGGGAACGGGAGCTTCACCTTGCATCGGCTTGATGAGGAGGGAACGCTTGCCCCCTACCCCACCGCCGCCGCCCGCTCCCTTGCCAGCATCCGCGCCAGCACGGCGTTGTCCACCGGGGCGGAGAACAGGAAGCCTTGGCCGATGTCGCAGCCGAGGCGTTCCAGGGCGTCGCGCTGTTCGGGGTGTTCCACGCCTTCGGCCACGGTCTTGAGGCCGAGGCCGCGGGCCAGCACCACGACCGATTGCAGGATGGCCATGGCATCGGCGTCGCCCGGCACGCCATCGACGAAGGTCTTGTCGATCTTCAGCGTGGTGAAGGGGAAGCGGTGCAGGTAGCTCAGCGAGGCGTAGCCGGTGCCGTAGTCGTCGAGCGCCAGGGCGATGCCGCGGGCGCGCAGCCGGTCGAAGGCGTCGCTCACCACCGGGTCGGCGCCGACGAAGGCGGATTCGGTCACCTCCAGCTCGAAGCGGCTGGCCGTGAGGCCCGAGTGCTCCAGCGCCGCCATCGCCATGGCCGGCACCTCGCCCGACTTGAGGTCGTGCACCGAAACGTTCACCGCCACCGGAATGGGCCGCGCCCAGGCCACGGCGTCCAGCGCCGCGCGCTTCATCATCCAGCCGGTCAGCCGGTGGATGAGGCCGGTTTCCTCGGCGATGGGAATGAACACACCGGGCGACACGTCGCCCAGCGTCGGGTGGCGCCAGCGCATCAGCGCCTCGGCGCTCACCACCGCCCCGGTGGCGAGGTCGAACTGCGGCTGGTAGGCCACGCGCAACTCGTCGCGGTCGAGCGCCGAGGCCAGCTCGCTCTCCAGCATCAGCCGGCGCATCAGGCGCGCTTCCATCGCCGCCTCGAAATGGGCGATGCGGCGGCGGCCCTGCTTCTGCGCGGCGTTGAGCGCCAGGTCGGCCCGGCGCATCAGAACGTTGAGGTCGCGGCAGTCCCAGTCGGCGCCAGCCACGCCGAAGCTGGCGCCCACGGTCACCCGGTGGCCACCCACGGCGAACGGCCGGGAGAAATCGCTGAGCAGCGCGGCGGCCAGCTCGCCCGCCACGTCCAGCCCGTCGGGGCAGTAGATGGCGAACTCGTCGCCGCCCATGCGCGCCAGCGTGCCTGATACCCCCACCCGCGCCTCGGCCCGCCGCGCCACCTCGACGAGCAGCTGGTCGCCGGTCTTGTGGCCCAGGCTGTCGTTGACGGCCTTGAAGTGGTCGAGGTCGAAATAGATCAGCGCGCCGCCCACCCGGATGCTCGCCTCGGCCAGGCCGGCCCGGTTGGCAAGGCCGGTCAGCTCGTCGTGCAGCGCCATGTGGCGCAGCCGGTCGGCCGCCCGCTGCCGCTCGGTCACGTCGCGCAGCGCCACCGACACGCACACGCGGTTGACGCCCTGGCGGAAGGCGCCGCCCTCCAGCGGGAAGGCGACGACGGAGTATTCCACCACCCGGCCCTCCAGCTCCACCATGGCGTTGGCGCTGGCCCGGCTGCCGTCCGGCCGGCGCACCGCCGCCACCACGCCCGGCAGCGGGGCGGGCAGGTCGGCCGCCCGTAGCGGGTTCGCGCCGTGGAGGCCCAGGAGTTTCAGCGCCTCGCCGTTGATGCGCACCACCGCGTCGCGCTCGTCCAGCAGGATGATGCCGTCGAAGCCGTCGTCGATCACCCGCTCCAGGAAGCGGCGGGTGTTGACGGTCTCGCGCCGCGCCACGGTGAGCAGCGCCCGGCGCAGGCCATATTCGCGGACGAGCACCAGCACCATCAGGCCGGCCGTCGCCAGAAGCGGCGCCGCCGTGTCCAGCACCAGCGCCGAGGACACCTGCAGCGCCACAGCCGCCGCCTCGGTGAGCAGCGCCAGCGCGGCCAGCGCCGTCAGCGCCCGCCATGCCGGCAGCAGCGACAGGCCCAAGGCCAGCGCCATCAGCGGCAGCGCCAGGGGCAGCGCCGGCAGGCGCGTCAGGTTCCGGCCCTGGATCAGCGTTTCCGCCGCCATCGCCACCACGTCGGCGCCGGCCACCATGCCCCAGCGCGGCACCAGGAACACGTCGTGCAGCTCCAGCGCCCGCGCGCCGATCAGCGCCGTGCGGCCGGCCACCGCCTCGGGCTTCACCCGGCCGAAGATCACGTCGGAGGCGGACACATGCGGCACCGCGCCGAGATCGATGGAATAGTCGATGGCGATCGTGCCCAGGCCGGCGCGCGCCCCGGCGATCAGCGCCGGCAGCGCGTCCAGCCGCTCGCCGTTCACCGTCATCTCCGAGGGGAAGCGCCGCACGCGGTCGTCGCCGTCCAGCGGCACGTTGACCAGCGCCGGCCATCCCTCGGCGGCCAGAAGGTCGATCGGCCGGTTCAGCACGATGCCGGCGTCGTCCGCCGCCTTGTTCTGGCGGAAGGCGGCCAGGAACACCGGCACCTCCGCCGCGCCGATCGCCTTGGCGAAGGCCTTGTCGCTGGCGGGGTTGGAGCGGGCGCTGAAGTCGATGTCGAAGGCGATCTGCCGCGCACCCAGATCCTCCAGCTGCTCGACGAGGCGGGCGTGGATCGACCGGTCCCACGGCCACACGCCCACGGCCTCAAGGCTCTTGGCGTCGATGTCCACCATCACCAGCGACTGGCTGGGCGCCCGCGTGCCGGCCTCGAAGCGCAGGTCGGTCAGCCGGCCGTCCAGCCAGTCCAGCCAGCCCGTCAGCCCGGCGGCGATCACCACCGCCACCACCAGCGCCGCGCGGATCGCCAGTTCGGCGATGATCCCAGGCGAAACGACGCCGAGCCG
>Ga0206116_1001338_pt1 | contig 13934 bp, 13 predicted proteins | sample 3A1Ametagenome_FD_178000 | JGI IMG/M metagenome (GOLD analysis project Ga0206116, IMG submission 178000) | Enriched microbial communities from leaf-cutter ant dump, University of Wisconsin, Madison, United States - 3A1A | ecosystem: Environmental > Terrestrial > Nest > Insects nest > Nest dump...
ACTGGGCGCGTGGATGATGTGGTGATTGTTTCCGGGCATAACCTTGGAACAGCACCTATTGAAGACAGCATTAACGAGCATCCTGCTGTTGCCGAATCAGCAATCGTGGGTTATCCGCACGATATCAAAGGGAATGCACTCTATGGTTTTGTAATCCTGAAAGAGTCAGGAGAAGAAAGAAACCGCGAGAACCTGGCGAAGGAAATAAATCAACTGATCTCCGAACAGATCGGGCCGATTGCCAAGCTGGACAAGATTCAGTTTGTATCCGGGTTACCAAAGACCAGATCCGGCAAGATTATGCGCCGCATCCTGAGAAAGATTGCAGAAGGCGATTTCTCCAACTTCGGTGACACATCTACACTGCTGAATCCCGAGATTGTGGATGAAATTAAGAATGAAAAAATATGATTTAATTATTAATGATCATACTGAGACCGTTTACAATATTAATTGAAATGTATCAGTGTCAGGTTGAGGCTCTTGAACCCCTATTAAATTAATTAAATCCTTTAGACCTTAAATTACAACGCAAAGACCACCTGATTTTGGGTGGTCTTTGTCATTTTGCCATGTTTTTTCATTGGTTCGGAATAACAATTTGCAATCATACTAGATTAGCCGGCTTCATTGTAGTAAGAGAACAAAGTCTTATAAAAGATTCGAAAAGTTAAATTATGCCGATAGTGCGAATTTTCAACCTTACTAACAAAAGCAAAATTTTTTTTAGGAAATAATTCAGATAAGTTCTCCACCATTTTTACCAAATGGTAAACCACAATTCAATAGGCTTAATTAACTTTGCAGCCATGGAAGAACTGACCAACTATATTTTACAATTCGGTAACCTGAACCAACAGCAGATCGACCTTATCCGCAGCAAAGCGGATGAAATAACACTTGTTAAAGGTGACTATCTTGTAGAAGCAGGAAAAACCTTCAACCAGTTTGTTTTTATCCTGGAAGGTATTTTACGCATCTATTACTACAACAACAAAGGTGAGGAGATAACCAAGTATTTTGTGGATGAACACCATCTGTTTACCAACCCTAGCCCAGGCGAGCCAATCACGGAATACATCCAGACCCTTACAGACTGTAAGCTGATTGTATTTTCGCAGCAGGACTGGAACGAACTTTCCAATACGATCGTTGGCTGGAACGATATCACCAACAAGATATTCCATAAGGCATTGGTTGAAAAGCTGGATCGGAGAAGTTCATTAGTTTCGGATGATGCTACGACCCGCTACCTGACTTTCCTTCAAAAATTCCCCACCCTTGCCAACCGTGTCCCACTTTCTTACATCGCTTCCTATCTGGGGATTACGCAACAATCGTTGAGCAGAATCCGGAAAAACATCCGCTAAAATCACTTTTTACCAAATGGTAAACGATTCTGTTTTAAGTTGCCGCAACTTAGCAGCAGCAAATTCTAAATCAACAGGACATGAAAAAAGTATTCATAACAGGTGCTAACAAAAGCATCGGCTTCGAAACAGCAAGACAATTATTACAACAAGGACTTTACGTCTATCTCGGAAGCCGAAGCCTGGAAAACGGGCAGAAAGCCGTAGAGCAACTAAAATCGGAAGGACTGACCCAGGTAGAAGCCATCCAGATCGACGTCACTGATGACAATTCGGTAAACAACGCCCGACTGGAGATCGGCAAAACAACAGATGTTTTGGATATCCTAATCAACAACTCGGGAATCTCGGGTGCAAAGTTTGATGAAAAAGGCGAGTACATCCCACAAACTGCTGAACACACCAGCATTGATGTTTTCAAAGAAGTGTACAACATCAATGTTTATGGCGTGATAAGGGTGACACAGGCTTTTTTGGACCTGCTGAAACAATCGGACGAGCCAAGAATTGTGATGGTAAGCTCGAGTCAGGGTTCCATAACTTTGCACAGCGACCCGACTTACAAGTATTACAACCACAAAGGGGCAGTTTATCTATCTTCTAAGGCAGCGCTCAATATGTACACTGTGAACCTGGCGTATGAACTTCGTGATACCAACTTCAAAATCAATGCGGTAAGTCCGGGTTTTACAAAGACGGATTTTAACAACAACCGTGGAACAGGCACGGTGGAAGATGCCGGCAAACGAATTGTAAAATATGCTTTAATTGGCAATGACGGCGTAACGGGAAAATTTTTCTGCGAAGAAACGAACCCTGAATCGGGAGAAATTCCGTGGTAAAAAATGACACTCACAATATTGTATCAAATGATATGAAATAAAAAGCTGCCCAGACAGAGCGGTTTTTTTATTCCAGACAGCAAAAATTTTCCGTAAAAAATCTTATCTTTAAGCATCATAAAAACTATGAACTATGGAAAACAGGAAAGCGCCTGTGTTCGTTATGAGCATTATTGCCATCATTGTAGGATCGGCATTATATAAGCAAATCGATTTTAAAACTATGACCGTGGAGAAGCCATGGCTGGCCGCTTTGTATGCTTTGACGTTTTTGTTTGCCCTCTATATCCTCATCAAAGGTTACAGAAAAAAAAACAACAATTAGCCTTTGATTGTTTCAAATCATAATCAGAAAAACAGGTCGATTTTACTTTAGTAAAACACTTTTCCGTTTGAGATTTTCACAACATTTTCCTTCTCCATTATCTTGAGTGTTCGGATTGTGGTCTCGACACGAAGACCGGTCAAGCTGGCCAATTGCTGTCTTGTGAATGGAACCTGATATGAAAAAGGATCCCGATCATCCTGCGAACTTTTGAGATGATCCAACAGTGAAATCAGCTTACTGGCAGGATTTTGTTCAAACAAAACACCACCCATCAACAACCTGAAATGTACAAAATCCGAAAGATTGCATATAATTTTGGAATATATATTGGGATAACTGACCAAAAGATCTAAAAACCCTGCTTTGTGCAACTTCAACACCTCGCAAGCTGTGATCGCCACAGCATTTACCGGGTAAGTTTTATTCATAAATAATGTAAATTCTGCAATACTTTGCTTGTCATTCAGGATGCAATGTATCAATTCTTTGTTATTTTGACGGACATTATTCAGCTTAACATTCCCTTTAGCAATCTGGTAATAAAACTGTGGCATTTCTCCTTCCTTAAAAACAGTATCTCCGGCATTGTATTCTTCAATGTCAGCTCCGAATGACTTTAATGTTAATTCCTCTATCATCACGCTATTTTTATGGATTAATAATAACCGGGAAGTTTCAGTAATAACTACGAATTGTTTTAGTTGGATTATTTAAACCCTGATATGTTAAGAACGAAAAACCATTTTCCGGCTTAAAACCGGAAAATGGTCAGCAAAAAAAATAACTATTATGGTAAGGTCTACGCAATAAATAAGGATGCAATAGTCTGTGCATCTGAACCGCTCATTGTTTCGTCATAAGCTGCGGATCCTGCCGGAGCACCAAAAGCTGTTGCCGTATTGAAACCTGCCTGCATGGTATTATCCTCACCTGCATAGACGGGATTGGTTGCGGAAGGCATATTACCACCATTGGCTAATTCTATCCAGCCTTTATTAGCTCTCATTCTTCTGACCTGAGACGCATGCCTGGCCTCTACGGAGTGGATCTGCAAAGCCGCTGTTAAAACATCTTTGTTAGACATCACATTGCCTGCCTGTCCTTTGTAAGCTCTCACACCTGTATCTTCGAATGCCTGAGCCAATATCAGAAACTGGCTATAATCCGTAAACGGAGAGAAATTACCTTTGGCTGTAAAATCAAATGTCGGTTTTGATCCCGGCGTTTCTCCCAATGATGTTAAGGCACTTTTAAGAAAAGCAACATGCGCTGTCTCATGTTTTGAAATCTGCATAAAAACTTTTCTGTCCGCTGTGGGAATAAGGTTGTTAACACCTAACCCCATTCTATAATATTCATCTTCCAGGTATTCTAAAACCAAAGCCAGCTGCAATGCATCGGTCAATGTACTTTTAAATGCAAAAGAAGATGCAGCATCTGTTGTTTCTGCCTTTACGGGAGTGGTCATCAATGCTCCTAACCCGAGTGGCACTGCCGCTACTGCTACTTTTTTACCAAAACCTGCTATGCTGTTTAAAGTGCTTAATCGTGAAGCTTCTGTTGTGAAGAATCTGTCATCAGAAAGCTTATCTAGTATTTTGAGAATGTTCATAATAATTGATTTTAAAAAGATGAATAATTAACCGATGTTTCTTTCTTTCCATGTGAATGGCGTTTTGATAAATCCACCTGCTGCCATGACAATATCCTTAGGCTCTTTTGCCAGATCTAATCCGTTGGCATCTATCACATCATCGCCTGAAAAATCAGCAGATCCCGGATTGATGAGATTCCTGATAGCTGATGCATGTCTTGCTTCCACAGAAACAATCTTACCGGCAATGACCAGATAATCCGGATTCGTAATATACCTGCCTGCGCCGTTGTAGGCTGCAACACCTGTATCTTCCAGCGCTTTTGCAGTTGCCAGTACAGAGTTCCTGTCATTGAAGTTCACATTAGGATACTGAAATTCCAGAGTCGGTAACACATTGGATGTTGCACCGCTGGTGGCAGCCTTGAAAAAATCCCTGTGGATCACCTCGTGATGATACAGGTCTGTAAAAATTTCTCTTTCCGCACTGGAAATTCCGGAGTAGAAGTTATTAACCACTTTGGTATAAAAATCCGCTTCCAGCTGCTCCAGCGCATATGCATAATTGAGGACACCAACATCTCCTTTTCCAAGGTCAAAAACATTGTCATTACCACCAATCATCATATCATCATCGTTACATCCTACGAGCGCAAGACCAGCCATTGCCAATCCTACCCCACTTAGCTTCAAAAAGTTTCTTCTGCCTGTATCCAGGGTTGCACCCTGATTGGATACACTGATTGTTTTTTTCATAATATTATTTTTAGTATTTGGTTTATTTTTTTAAATTCAAAAAAAGCAGCATAAAAAATTTATGCTGCCTTATCAACTACTTATGGCATTAATACTGTATCAATCACGTGAATAACACCATTGGATTGGTTTACGTCAGCAATCGTTACTTTTGCATCCGTTCCTTTAGCATCTCTCACATACAGATCGTTACCTTTTGTCCAAAAAGTAACATTTTCGCCTTCTACTGTTTTCATCATAGCCTTTCCGTTGCCAGCTTTCACTGCAGCCCAGATTTGTTTTGCATTATACTTTCCTGCAAGAACATGGTAAGTTAAAATCTTTGTCAGTGTCTCCTTATTTTCAGGTTTCACCAGATTTTCTACCGTTCCTTTAGGAAGTTTTGCAAAAGCCTCATCGGTTGGTGCAAGAACCGTGAATGGTCCTTTGCCTTCCAATGTCTCTACCAGGCCTGCAGCTTTTACAGCAGCAACCAAAGTCTTGTGGTCTTTAGAATTGACTGCGTTTTGTATTATATTTCTTGAAGGGTACATGGCAGCACCGCCAACCATTACCGTTTTTTCCTTCATTGATTGTGCAGACATATTTCCGCTAAAAGCGAATGATAATGCCAGGATACTTAATACTGTGATTTTTGATCTTGAATTCATTTCAGTTTATTTTTTTGTTAATATTTAGTGTTATCTGGATTTACGATATTGGTTTTAATTTGGATTTAATTATTTTGATATTTTTATTTAAATAATTATAAATCAGCTATCTATTTTTTATCAGGAATAAAATCAAGACAAACCGAGTTCATACAAAAGCGCTTCCCTGTAGGTTTTGGTCCGTCATCGAAGATGTGTCCAAGATGAGAGTCACATCTTCCACAAAGCACCTCTGTTCTTTCCATATTGTAAGATGTATCTTTCTTATATCTGACGCTGTTTTTGCGCACAGGCTGATAAAAAGAAGGCCAGCCGCAAGTTGTTGCAAACTTGGAAGTTGAAAGGAATAAAGCATTGCCGCAGACTGCGCAGTAATAAGTGCCTTTTTCATCGAACTCATAATATTTTCCCGTGAAAGCAGTTTCCGTAGCAGCTTCTCTTGCCACCTGATAGAGTTTCGGTTTCAGGATTTTTTTCCATTCGGCATTGCTCACCTTTAATGGTTTTGTATCAGTTCTGGAATAATATGGGTTTTTGATTTTGAAATTCCCGGATTGTGAGAAAGCGTTAATTGAAATCAGAATAAAAATAACCTTGAAAGTCCTGTGTGATATTAAATTTTTCATTTTAATAAATGTTGAATGATTACTTAATATCATTTACGGAATAAAAGATTCTTTGGATTTTGTCTGTGGTATATTTTATTTTATTACATTTGGAATGAAAAATAATCAATTATTAAAACTAAATATTCTGAAGAGCAGCTTATCGTTCTATTGAAAAATAAGGACGAAAATGGTTTTCATCATCTGTATGACAACTATTCTGGTGCACTTTATGGTGTTATCCTGCGGATAGTCTGCTCCAAAGAATATACTGAAGATGTCATCCAGGATGTCTTTGTCAAAATCTGGAATTCTATCCATCAATACGATGTTTCAAAAGGCAGATTTTATACATGGATGATCAATATCGCAAGGAATACAGCCATTGATTATCTGAAATCGAAAGGATTCCAGAACGAACTCAAAAACCAACCGCTCCCGGATTTCGTATATAACACTGCAGAACTTTCAACAACCAATGAAGAGTCTGACTTTATTGGGCTGAAAAATGTTCTGGAAAGCCTGGAAGCTGATAAGCAGGAACTTATAAATATGGCATATTATCAGGGATTTACCCAAAATGAAATATCCGAAAAACTGAAGATCCCGCTGGGAACCGTAAAAACCAAAATGCGTAATGCATTAATGAAATTAAAGGATTTGCTAAAAGATTATCAATAAATTGAACACACAAGAATACATATCATCCGGAATCATAGAATCTTATATTCTAGGTCTTGCTTCTCCCGAAGAAGCAGGTATTTTGGAGTGTGTAATGAAGAACAATGCTGATGTAAGAGCAGCTTTTGAAGAGGCACAAAAAACTTTGGAAGATCTGGCCACTGCTCAGGCTGTGACACCTCCAAGTGATCTGAAGTCTAAGATCTGGAACAAAATTCAGCAGGAACAGCTTGTTGACAATGTACAACCTATAGCTTCTGTTGATATTCCAGCAGCAAAACCTCAGGAAGAAATAAGAATACAGGGAAACAGCAACTGGAAATTGCTTTCTGCTGCGGCATCTATTCTTCTATTGCTTAGCCTCGCAGGAAATGCGTTCTGGATGAACGATCAATCCAAAACAAAACAGGAGATTACAAAACTCCAGACCGAAAAAGAAAGTCAGAGTCTTGCTATCCAAAAACTGAGTCAGAAAATGGAAATGTTCTCCAACCCCGATATGCTGATGGTCTCCCTGAAAGGTGTAGAAAAACATCCGGATTCCAAAGCGATTGTTTTCTGGGATAAAAAAACAAAGAATGTTTACCTGAATGCTGAACATCTTCCGAAAGCTCCTGAAGGAATGGAATATCAGCTCTGGGCAATCTCAGATGGGAAACCTGTAAGTGCAGGGATGTACTCTGAAGATAAAGACAGCAAAATCGTCTTATCTAACATTCCAAATGCACAGGCATTCGCCATCACATTGGAAAAGCGAGGCGGAAGTCCGGTTCCTACGATGGAAAATATGTTCGTGATCGGAAATATTTAAGATCCTGTAATTTGTGATTTTATCTTTATTCAGAATACAATTTGAGTAACTGTCTGTAATCTGTCAATATAGACGATTTTGATATGAATCCGATGAAACGGTTATCATGATCTACAACAGGCAGATACCAATAACCGGTTTCGTCAAAAGTCTGTAAAATTTCAGGTGCTTTATGATCTTGAAAGATTACCGCAGGCGGCGCCTTCATCATTTTACTAAGTGAAAGCTTATCAATGTCATCGCTAAAAAGATAAGGACGGACATCATCCATATCAAGAATACCTTTCAGTTTGTTCGCGTGATCGATGACAGCAAAAGAATTTTTGTTCCCATTTTTTATCATATCAAATAACTCTGTGACATAAGCATTCTCATTAATGACCTGAGACTGGAAATCGATATAATCTTTGGTATTCAGAGAAAATAAAAGATTATTGTCATGCTTGCTTGTAAAGATTTTCCCCTGATCAGCCAGTGATTTCAGTTCCGGAGAAATCGGCGAGAAACTTTTTGCTATCAGGTATGAAATTACTGACACAATCATCAACGGAATAAAGAGATCATAACCAAAACTGGATTCAGCGATCAGGAAAATTGCCGTAAGCGGCGCATATAGAATTCCGCTCATTGCACCAGCCATTCCCACTAAAACCAAATTGGTAACCGGCACTTCTTTAAAACCAATCTGCTCACAAACTACTGCAAACAAAAAACCAGCAGTTCCTCCAGCAAACAAAGATGGTGCGAAGTTTCCTCCATTTCCTCCACTGAAAATTGTAAAAGGAGTGGCAAAGGCTTTCAGAACCAGTACCAGGATCAGGAAAATAATCACCGTCCAGCTTTTGACTTCAAAATATCTGAACAGGCTGTTCTCAATAATCAAAAGAGTATCACCACTGGTAAAAGCCTTGATAGTGTCATAACCTTCTCCAAATAATGGCGGAAATAATACACAAAGCAGAGATAAAACAGCACCACCAAACATTGCTCTTCTCAACGGTGACATCTTCAGTTGATGAATAAAATGTTCAACCTTCTGAGACATCAATACAAAATACCTTGCATACAGACCTGTGACAACTCCCAAAATAAGATAATAAGGAACGTTTTTGTAATTGAAAGCTTCTCTTGTATAAAACCTGAACAGAACGTCTTCCTGCAGTAATATCCTGGATAACAAACTACCGCAAACCGCAGCCACAACCAGAGGAATAAAGTCGGTAAACACAACGCCCGTCAGCAGAATCTCAAAGGCAAACATAATCCCGGCAATCGGTGCATTAAACGCTGATGCAATCCCAGCACTAGCGCCTGCCGCCAACAACAAAGTTCTTTCTTTATAACTCAATCTATAAGTCTGGGCATAATTGGAACCAATAGCGGCTCCGGTCACAGCAATCGGACTTTCCAGACCGGCAGAACCTCCTAATCCGACAGTAATCGCACTCTGCACAATCTGGGAATACATCTTAACCGACGAAACGATACTTGAGTTCTGGGCAATCTCATACAAAATCACACCAATGCCTTTTTTATCCTGCCCCTTAAATAAAGTCTGGACGGTAATTGTCGTTAACACAATCCCTAAAAACGGAAAAACGATGTAGAATAAAATCTGATACTCGAAGTGAACTTTGTGCGTGATAAAATAATGGATGTTGTGAACCAAAGTTTTCAGGATCACACCTGCCAAACCGGCAGTAAGCCCTACTAAAATACCTGAAAGAAGAAGAAACTGATTTCTGCTTAACCTGCTATTTAGCCAATGAAGAATCAGTTCATAGCTGCGTGCTTTCTCCAGTCCAAACTGTTGGAAATCTTTTTTGAATTTTAAAAAGCTAAGATATTTTTTCTTATTTTGGAACTTCACGCTGTGAATTTGAATACAAATATACCAAATCAAAAGAGAGTATGAACATACACTTTTATTGATCTGGAAATCATTTTTCATAATGATAAAGATTTTCGGATATTTGGAAAAGCAACTATTCAGTATAATTATGAGTAAAGAGAACGATTATTTGGAAATCAACCGTCAATCCTGGAACAATAGAACAGATACTCACCTCACATCCGACTTCTACGACCTTGACGGATTTCTGAAAGGCAACACTTCGTTAAACAGCATAGAACTCGACCTGTTGGGTGATATCAAAGGAAAATCAGTCCTGCATCTCCAATGCCATTTTGGCCAGGACACAATGTCACTGGCTCGTCTTGGAGCAGATGCAACAGGTATTGATCTATCTGATAAAGCCATCGAAAGTGCCAAACAGATTGCTAAAGATTCTGGTACCGATGTTAAATTCATTTGTTCCGATGTTTACGACCTTCCCAATCATCTGCATCAGCAATTCGATATTGTTTATACAAGTTACGGAACGATTGGCTGGCTTCCGGATCTGGACCGATGGGCAAAAGTGATTGCGAGATTTCTAAAACCGGGAGGAAAATTTGTTTTTGTGGAATTTCACCCCGTGGTCTGGATGTTTGATAACGATTTTGAAAAGGTCTTTTACCGCTATTTTAATTCCGGAGCAATCATAGAAACAGAAAGCGGAACTTATGCTGATAAAACAGCTGATATCATCCAGGAATATGTAACATGGAATCATGGTCTAAGTGAAGTTATCAATAGTTTAATACAAAACGGTCTCGAAATAAATTCTCTGGATGAATACGATTATTCGCCTTACAATTGCTTCAATAAAACCATAGAATTCGAACCTAAAAAGTTCAGGATCGAACATTTGGGAGATAAAATCCCAATGGTGTATTCCGTGGTTGCCACGAAGAATCAGGTATCTAATTGACAAGGTATTCCTTTATAAAACAAAAACCGCCAGGTCTGGCGGTTTTAATTATCTCAATTTATTCGTCCTGTAATTCTTTGGCCTGGTATTCCTGGACAATTTCTATAGCATTATTGATGACATCACTTAACGCAGTTATAAAGGTTCCTTCTTCCGCTAAGCTCATCGCATGTTTCAAAGCATCGATTTCTTTCGGGATAATCTCGTAGCTTACATTTTTATCAATACTTTGGATACCTTCTATAATCAATCCGTTGATTTCGTCTTCGGTTCTTCCGCGCAGATGTTTCTCATTTCTGATAATGATGTGGTCAAACATCCTTGCTGCAATTTTACCGCATTCTCTGATATCTTTATCACGTCTGTCTCCCACTCCGGAAATAATTCCGATTTTTTTGTTGGATTCGATATTCTTAAGATAATCTTCAATCGCTTCATAACCCGCGGGATTGTGTGCAAAGTCAATCATTACCTTGAAGTTTTTGAATTTGAAGACATTCAGTCTTCCAGGTGTTAACTGAGCACTTGGAATGAATGTCGTCAGAGCTAAAGCAATATTCGGGATTTCGAAGCCATAAACATAAGCTGCCAAAGATGCGGCTAAAACATTTGCAATCATAAACTTTGCTTTTCCTTCCATTGTGATTGGAATATTCTTAACTCTCTCGATTCTGATTTTCCATTCGCCTTTTTTAATAGTTACGAAACCTTCTTCGTAAACGCAGGTAATTTTACCTTCTTTTGCAAATTTTTTGATATGGGGATTATTTTCATCCAGACTGAACAATGCTACTTTTGCTCGTAGATCATCCGCCAATCGCATAGAATATTCGTCATCTGCATTCAGAACACACCAGCCATCTTTTTTAACACTATCCAGAACAACCCGCTTCACTCTTGTTAAATCTTTCAGATTATGTATATCACTTATGCCTAAATGGTCTTCTTTAATATTGGTCAAAACCCCAATATCGCAAGTTCCAAATCCCAATCCAGAGCGAAGAATTCCACCTCTGGCTGTTTCCAGAACCGCAAATTCTACAGTTGGATCTTTGAGAATAAATTCTGCAGACATTGGTCCTGTCGTATCGCCTTTTTCAAGTAATGTATTTTGAATATAAATCCCATCGGAAGTAGTAAATCCAACTCTTTTTCCATTGTTTTTTACGATGTGAGCCAACAATCTCGTGGTCGTAGTTTTTCCGTTGGTTCCTGTAAGCGCAATAATCGGAATTCTGAATTCTTTTCCCGGAGGATAAAGCATATCAACAACCGGAGCCGCAACGTTTCTAGGCAAACCTTCACTTGGAGCCAAATGCATCCTGAATCCAGGTGCAGCATTCACTTCCAAAATGGCGCCACCACTTTCTTTCAAAGGTTGCGTTAGATTTTCTGCCATAATATCGATACCGCAAACATCTAATCCGATGATTCTGGAAACACGTTCAGCCATCTGGATATTTTCCGGGTGAATCATATCTGTGACATCGATCGACGTTCCTCCGGTGGAAAGATTTGCTGTAGATTTCAGATAGACGATTTCGCCTTTTTGTGGAACAGTTTCTAATGTATAATTGAGTTTTTCAAGAAGTTCATTCGTGTCTTTATCAACATCAATTTCTGTGAGTACATTTTCATGTCCATAACCTCTTCTTGGGTCAAGATTTTCTTTATCGATGAGTTGCTGAAGATTCAGTTCACCATCGCCTACAACGTGTGCAGGAACTCTTCTCGCTGCTGCGACCATTTTATGATTAATGACCAAAACACGGAAATCAAAACCTGTAATATATTTTTCTACAATAACTTTTCTGGAATATTTCTGAGCGTGCTCCAAACCGATAACAGCCGTTTCATAATCTTTAACATTGATGGAAGCACCTTTTCCGTGGTTACCATCCAAAGGTTTCAGAACTAACGGATAACCTATTTTTCTGATAACCGCCTGCAAACCCTCCTCATCTGTCACCAGACCTCCGGAAGGAACAGGAATTGCCGCATCTTCCAGCATTTTTTTTGTCAGTTCTTTGTTACAGGCGATATCAACTGCAATACTGCTTGTATTTCCGGTAATCGTAGCCTGAAAACGTTGCTGATTAATTCCATAACCCAATTGAACTAAAGAATTTTTACCCAATCTAATCCAAGGAATTCTTCTGGACGCCGCTTCCTCAACAATACTTCCTGTAGATGGGCCTAATCGTTCTCTTTCTCGGATTTCTTTTAGAGTCTGAATACAAGAATTGATATCATAATCGGTTCCTGCGATGAGACTTTCCGCAATTTTCACCGCTTCTTCCGCAGCGAAAACACCGGCTCTTTCTTCGATGTAATTAAAAACAACATTGTAAGTTCCTGGTGTTTTGGTTTCTCTTGTTCTTCCGAAACCGACATCCATTCCTGCCAATGTCTGGATTTCCAACGCTATATGCTCAATCACGTGTCCCATCCAGGTTCCCATTTCTACACGTTTGAAAAATCCGCCTTCGGTTCCTTCGGAACATCTGTGAGAATACAATGATGGTAACAATTGCTCTATCCTTTCCCGGAAACCTTCAATTTTGTTGGTCGGCTGATGCTCTGTTTCCTCCAAGTTGAGCCGCATCTGAATTAATTTTTTCCGGGTAATGCTCCAAATATTGGGACCTCTTAAAACTTGTATTTTTTCTATTTTCATATTTCTATTTCACTGATTTTAACCTATGATTTTACACTGAATTGCACGCAGCCCGACCTGAGTGGAGCTCATTTTTATTTTTTGATAAAAAATAAAAATAGCGGGAACGGAGGGCGGATAAAGCTGCCCAAATCTAATGCCGAACTAAAATGTCAAATCAAATATGCTTACTATTTGTAAATTCTTATTCTCTATTTTATCAAAGATAATGTAAAATCAAGAAAAATTGAAAATAATTATTCTGTTATAAAAGAAATTTGTTATTGATTCATTAGAATAATTAACAATTCATTAATCAACAAACATTGTTTTCCGGGAATAAGTCCTTAATTATTAAAAGTTTAAATCTGTTTTGTGGATTTTTAAGCGATTAATATGAGGTTTATTCTGTAATGATTTATTATTTTTGTTAATATGAAATCAAAAGGAAAACTAGTCATCATTGGAGGCGCTGTAAACAAAGGTAGTTTTACGGAGACCAGTTTTGACCAAAATGTTGAAAAAAATCTTAACTTTTTTGAACGCGGAATCCTCAGAAAGATTATTGATGAATCGAAGCTGAAAGAAGATTCTGTCATTGAAGTGATTACGACCGCATCTCAGATTCCTGACATTGTTGGTCCTGAATATAAAAAAGCGTTTGAATATCTTGGTGCAAAAAACTGCAATATTCTTGATATCCAAAATCGTGAACAAGCTAACAGCGACGCTATTGTTGCGAGAGCCAATGCTGCGGATGTTGTGATGTTCACTGGTGGCGACCAGCTTCGTTTAACATCAATTCTTGGTGGAACGAGATTTCACGAT
>Ga0206116_1001344_pt1 | contig 13892 bp, 10 predicted proteins | sample 3A1Ametagenome_FD_178000 | JGI IMG/M metagenome (GOLD analysis project Ga0206116, IMG submission 178000) | Enriched microbial communities from leaf-cutter ant dump, University of Wisconsin, Madison, United States - 3A1A | ecosystem: Environmental > Terrestrial > Nest > Insects nest > Nest dump...
GAAAATAGGCGGGCCCTTCGGTCCACAGGTGCCCGGTACTCAGTGTCTCGAGAGGGCTGCTCGGCAGCACGAGCTGCCACAGACGCTCGTCGAGCGCGGTTATGCGTTGCTGGCTCATCGGCGCATTGGCTCTTGTATTTGCGTTTTCCTCACTGTCATTGAAGCAGAGATAAAAGGAGCGAGACAGCGCAGGTCCCACCTGCAATTTGCGGGAACCCGCAAAACTTGACGCGCTTTCGCGCTGGTTTCGCGTGCGGTCTACGCCGACAATCGAGCCGTTCATGCAAGAGGCAACCATGCTGAGTCGCACCCCGTTCGATCTGCAACGCATCATGGCGGTTCTGAAGTCGATCACCGGGCAGCTCGACCTCAAGTGCGTGGTCCAGTCGGTTTCGACGGCGGTGATCGACATTCTGCCGCATGATCATATCGACGTGGCGCTGATGAATGCCGACCGCACCATCGTCTCCACCTATGAGGCGGGGCTGCATACCGAGTGGGATATCGAGTCGCGCGGAACGCGATCGGTCGCCGTCAGTCCCATCCGCGCCCTGTTCCTGGGCCAGGTCGACAGCATCATCACTCCCGATGCCCAGGCCGATCCCCGCTTCCACTTCGAAGGCGCCTGGTCCAAGCCGATCTTCGACGCCGGCTTGCGCGGCCGCCTGCACGTGCCGGTTCTGGTCGAGGGGCGGATCATCGGCGCGCTGTCTTTCTCCACCCAGGTACCAGATACCTACAGCGAGGCCGACCTCGACAACGCACGCATCGTCGCCGACATCCTCGCCGCCTACATGTTCGCCCTTCAGCAGAGCGAGCTGGCCAGCCGACGGGAGATAAAGCGGGTGGAGGCGGAGGCCCGCGCCGAGGGGCTGCGCATCGGCGCGCGCCACCTGACCGAGGAGCTGGAAAACGCCCGGCAGGCCATCGGCATGGATCTGCACGACCAGACGCTGGCCGATCTCTCGCGCATCTCGCGCAACCTGAAGCGCCTGGAGAGCAAGGCGAACCTCCGGGGCAGCGAGTTGCAGCCGATCCAGGACGACATCTCGCACTGCCTCACCGAGCTCAGGGTCATCATCGACAACGCTCGGCCCTCGGTGCTGCAGTTCTTCGGCTTTTCCGAAGCCATCGAAGCGGTTCTCGACCGGTATGCCCGCGCTTCCGCCAAGCCGCTCGTCTGCCGCTTGCTGGACGAGGGTTGCGAGGCGATCGACGCCTTGCCGGCCAACACGCAGGTCGCGCTCTATCGCATCGTCCAGGAAGCCATCAACAATGCCGGTCGGCACTCCGGCGCCTCGACCATCGAGGTTCAGGTCTTCTCCGACGCTGCCGGCATTCGCATCACGGTCGTCGACGATGGCTGTGGTCTGCCGCAGACGCCGGGCAAGCGGACCGGGGGGCTTGCCAACATGCGGACCCGCGCGTCGCTGATCGAGGCGGAACTGACCGTGACGTCCGGCGCCGAGGGTGTCGGAACGCAGCTGAGCATAACCATTCCGCTAGCCCGGCCACAGGAGTCGGCGCGCAATCGGGAGGCAGAATGAGCACCTATCTGATTGCCGAGGACGATGTGCTGCATCGAGGTTTTCTGCGCGAGGTCATGGCGCTCGGCGAGATCGATTGCGAGCAGGTCATCGAGGCGGAGAATGGCGAGGATGCCATCCGTCTCGCCCATGAACACGAACTCAAGGGTGTCATCCTCGATCTGCAGATGCCCAAGAAGACCGGCGTTCAGGCGGCGAAAGCGATCTGGGCCGAAAACCCGGCGATGCCGATTATCTTCTGGTCCAACTATGCCGACGAGGCCTATGTTCGCGGCGTTGCCCGCATCGTGCCATCCGGCGCGACCTATGGCTACCTCCTGAAGACCGCATCCAAGGATCGGCTGAGGCGGGCGATCCAGTGTGTGTTCGTCGAAGGACAGAACATCATCGACCGCGAGGTGCGCGGTCTCCAGAAACGGGGCCAGAAGGGCTCGGACGAACTGACCGAGGTCGAGTACGAAATCCTGCTCGACATTGCCATCGGCCTCACGGACCAGGCAATCGCCGCGCGCCGCAACATGTCGATGCGCTCCGTGCAGGGGCGGCTTCAGCAGCTCTACGCCAAGCTGGGTCTTGCGTCCCTTCCCCTGATGCCGGATGGGCGCGCCGTCTTCAACAGCCGTTCGCGCGCCGTGGCGATGGCCCTATCCAGCCGGATCATCAATTCCAAGACGATCGAGATCGCCGAGTCCGAATACCAGCAGGACCCGGAGCGCGGCCTTCGCCGCTCAGCCGGTCATCAACCAGGATGACGGGAAAGATCCGGAGCTTAACGCCCCGACAGCTTGTACTTCCGAATTCGGTCGTGCAGCGTGGTCTTGGCCATCTTGAGATCCTCGGCGGCGCGCGACAGCGACATGCCGTTGCGGCGCAACGCCTCCGAGATCAGTCGACGCTCGAAGACTTCCAGCGTTTCCGTTAGCGAACGGCGGTTGTCGCCGTCGGGATCGTCGAGAGGAAAGCCCTCGATATCGCCCAGAACCCAGCGGTCGGCGGCGTTCTTGAGTTCGCGCACGTTACCGGGCCATTCGTAGGCCATGAGGGCTTGCAGCTTGTCGCTGTCGAGCCGAGGCGTAGGCCGTCCATAGCGAGCGGCGGCCTGGTGGGCAAAGTGCTCGAACAGCAGGCCGATGTCGTCGCGCCGTTCGCGCAGCGGCGGCAGGCGCAATGTCGCGACGTTGAGGCGATAGTAGAGGTCGGCACGGAAGCGCCCCTGGTCCGAAAGTTCGCGCAGATCGCTCTTCGAGGCCGCGATGACCCGGCAGTTGACGTCCAGAACCTGGTTCGAGCCGAGCCGTTCGATCTTGCGTTCCTGGAGCACGCGCAGCAGCTTGATCTGCATGGGCATCGGCATGCTCTCGATCTCGTCGAGGAAGAGCGTGCCGCCGTTAGCATGCTCGATCTTGCCGATGCGCCTCTTGGCTGCACCCGTGAACGCGCCGACCTCGTGGCCAAAGATCTCGCTGTCGATAAGGTTCTCGGGCATTCCGCCGCAGTTGAGGGCGACGAAGTTGCCGGCGCGGCGTGGACTGAGGTCATGCAGGCACTGGGCGACCAACTCCTTGCCGGTGCCCGTTTCGCCGGTGATCAGCACGTCGGCCGATGCCTGACCGAGATCGATGATGCGCCGCCTCACCATCTGGATCTGCGGAGATTTGCCGATGATGCGGGTTTCGAGGTTTTGGCCGCTACTGATCTGCGCGCGCAGGTCCCGAACCTCTTGGACGAGACGCCTCGTTTCAAGCGCACGCCGCGCGATCTCGACGAGATGGGTCGAGGAGAATGGCTTCTCGATGAAGTCGTGGGCTCCGTCCTTCATGGCCTGAACGGCGAGCGAGATATCGCCGTGTCCGGTCATCAGCACGACCGGCAGGTCGGCGTCGAAGGCACGAATGCGGGCCATCAGCGCCATCCCATCCATGCCGGGCAGGCGAATGTCGGAGATGACCACTGCCGGCGGATTTTCGGCGATGTAGCGCCAGGCATTCTCCGCGCTGTCGACCGCGTCGGCGGCGATGCCCTCCAGCACGAGGGCCTGCTGGCATCCGCGCCTGACGTTCGGGTCGTCCTCGACGATCAGCACCTTGAGCGTGTCAGGCATCGACGTTCTCCGAAGCGACCGCGAGCGGCAGGTCGAGCACGAACAGCGCGCCGCCCTCGGCGAGGTTGGCGGCGGACAGCGAACCGCCGAAGTCTCTGGCAATCCCGGCCGAAATGGCAAGCCCCAGTCCTAGCCCACCCCCCGAATCCTTGGTCGTGAAGAATGGCTCGAACAGGCGTTCGCGCTCGCTCTCGCCAAATCCAGGCCCGTTGTCTCGAACCTCGATGATCGCCCGCTCTCCGTTCGTGCGGGCAAAGAGGCCGACGTAGGGTGTCGGCGTGCCTTCCGTGGCGTCGAGCGCGTTGGCAACGAGGTTGACGAGAATCTGTTCCAGCCGGTTGGAATCGGCGAGCACCGAGAGTTCGGCGGGCTCGACGTCGATCTCCGGCTGGATGGATCGCTGCGACAGGCGGCGGTTGAGGAAGAACAACGTGTTCTCCAGGGAGCGGCGCACATTTACCGGGCGCGGTTTGCCGCTCGACTTGCGCGCGAACGACTTCAGCTGGCTGGTCAGCGTGCCCATGTGTGTCACCAGATCCGAGATCAGCGCGAGATTGCTTCCTGCCTCCTCCAGCATTCCTCGCTGCATGAACTTGACGGTGTTGTCGGAAAGGGTGTGCAGGGCGGCGAGCGGCTGGTTGAGCTCGTGTGCCAGTCCGGCCGACATCTGGCCGATGACCGCGAGCTTGCCGGCATGGATCAGCTCTTCCTGCGCTTCCTTGAGCGTTCGCGTGCGCTCCTCGACCTTGCGCTCCAACTCGTCATGGGCCCGCTGAAGCGCTTCGCGGGCGCGAAGCCGTTCCCATTGGCGGAGCCGCCGCAGGTAGAGGGCGATCGAGGCGATGCACAGTATGACGCCGCCGGCGGCGGCGAGGGCGGCATTCAACCAGGCCATGGTCCGCAGGTCGCCAAACGGCGAAAGCACCGTGAGGCGCCAGTTCGTGCCCTTGAGCGGAGCCGATTGGGCGAGGAAGAGCCCGTATATCGGGAATGTGTGGGGCGCTTCCGTCACCGGGCGAACCAGTTGGACGATCTCCGCCTTTTCGGAGCCGATGCTCCCTTGCGATTGCAGGCCGAGCGGGGGAAGCGGGCGGGCGTTGTAGTGCAGGGACTGCGCAAGCTCGCTCCGCCGCTCTTCGCTGAGCGGGTTAAGCGTCGTGAACTTCCATGAGGGAACTGAGGCAAGAATGACCACGCCGTTCTCGTCGGTGACCAGAACCGGCGCTTCGACCGTCGACCAGGACGTCTCGAGTTGCTCCAGGCTCACCTTGACGACCGCGACCCCCAGAAGGCGCTCATCGGCCAGAATCGGAGAGGACAGGTAGTAGCCGGGCTGACCGCGCGTGGTGCCGATGCCGAAGAAGCGCCCCGTCTGCTTGGCCAACGCCTCGTGGAAATAGGGGCGGTAGGACAAGTCCTCGCCCAGAAAGCTGTCGGGCTGGTCCCAGTTGCTGGTGGCAACCACATGGCCGGTGGAGTTCAGCAGGTAGATCGACAGCGAACCGGCCCGCTTGTTGAGTTCGGCCAGGTAATGGTTGATGCGAGAGGTCTGCTCTTCGCCGCCGTTGACGAGGAGATCGAGGACGTCGCGTTCGAGGCCAAGGGTCGCCGGGAAGAAGGCGTATTTGTCGATCTCGCGTTCCAGGCTGGTCTCGTAGAGGTCCAGCCGCTGGCGCCCACGCTCGGCGAGGCGCGCAATGCTGGTGTCCTCGCTGACCTTGAAGCCGACGAAGCTCATCGCCAGCGCCAGTATCAGGATAGCGGGCAACAGGAGGGCAAGCGATCGCTGTGCGTGGCGTTGGGTCATGGGGCGTAAAGCCTCCGGCCAGCTTCGTTTTGCGATCCTGATTGGCACCGGTCGAACCGGTTGTCCATAGCGGCAGGCAGGGGAAGCGCCGGGCGGCGAGCTTGCATGGATGCGCAAGCGGTCGCCTGGCTATCATGTGGATGCGCCGCCCTTGCTGTAAGCGCGGCGCATCGGGTCGTCAGGCAGCCTCGGGAGCCGTCTCCGGAACACGGTCCATTTCGACTTCGAGGGCGCTCTCCGGATCGTCGTAGGCGTTTTCCCACTTGGCGATCACGGCGGTGGCGATCGAGTTGCCGAGAACGTTGGTGGCGGTGCGGCCCATGTCGAGGAACACGTCGATGCCCATGATCAGCAGCACGCCGGCCTCGGGCAGATTGAACATCGGCATGACCGCGGCAACGACGACGAGGGCCGAGCGCGGCACACCGGCGATGCCCTTCGACGACACCATCAGCACCAGCAGCATGGTGATCTGGGTGCCGAGATCCATCGGGATGTTGTAGGCCTGCGCCACGAACAGGGCGGCGAAGGTCGTGTAGATCATCGAGCCATCGAGGTTGAACGAGTAGCCGAGCGGCAGCACGAAGCCGATGACGCGCTCGGAAATGCCGAGCCGCTTCAGCGCCTCCATGACGCGCGGGTAGGCGGCCTCGCTCGACGCGGTCGAGAAGCCGAGGATCATCGGATCGCGCACCGCGCTGAGAAGCGGGAACACCTTGTTTTTCAGCACCAGGTAGGCGAGACCGATCAGCACGGCCCAGAGGACCAGCAGCGCGGTGTAGAAGCCGCCCATCACCTTGCCGTAGACCATCAGCACGCCAAGACCCTGCGTGGTGACGACGTTGGCGATCGCCGCGAACACGCCGAGCGGGGCGAACAGCATGACGTAGCCCGTCACCTTGAGCATGACGGGGACGGCGCCTTCGATCGTGGTGGCCAGCGTGTCGGCGGCCTTGATGTGGCGAACGTTGCCGAGCGCCAGGCCGAAGAACACCGAGAACACGACGATCTGAAGGATCTCGTTACCGGCCATCGCCTCGAAGATGTTGCGCGGGAAGACGTGCGTCAGGAAGTCCTTGAGGTTCAGCGACGACGTCTTGAGGTCGACGGCGGCGTTGACGTCCGGCAGCGGGATGCTGAGACTGCCGCCCGGCTGAAGAACGTTGGCGAGAACGAGACCGATGCTGAGCGACAGGAGCGAGGCCATCAGGAACCAGCCGATGGCTCGGCCGCCGATGCGGCCGACGGTCTTGGCGTCGCCCATGTTGATGAGGCCGGATACCAGCGTCGCGAAGATCAGCGGCGCGATGATCATCTTGATGAGACGCAGGAATATGTCGGTCATCATCGCAAAGTAGCTGGCGATCGACTTGGCCTCGTCCGGCGTGGCGGCCATCTTGTTGCAGAGGTAGCCGGCGACGATGCCGAGCAGCATGGCGAGCAGGATATAGGTCGACTGGCGCGACTTCTTGGGTGTCGTGTCTATGGCGTGCATGGTGTGTTCCTCGAGTTCCCAGTGTTCCGCTTGTTATTTTGCGAAGGCCTCGGCCCTGGCCTTGAACAGGCGCGGGTGGGTGAGGACGTCGGGACGAAGGACGTCTGCGAGTTCCTCCTCGCTCATCAGACCGCGCTCCAGCACCAGCTCGGCAACGCCGCGGCCGGTGCGATGGGCTTCCACGGCCACTTCCGTGGCATTGGCGTAACCGATGAACGGGTTGAGTGCGGTGGCGATGCCGATCGAGTCGCGCACGATGGCCTCGAGGCGACCGCGGTTGGCGGTGATGCCGTCGACGCACTTGTCGGCCAGGATGTAGCAACCCTGCCTGAGGTGCGTGATCGACTTGAAGAGGCTGTGGGCGATGATCGGCTCGAAGGCGTTGAGCTGCAGCTGGCCTGCCTCGGCGGCGAGCGAGACCGTCATGTCGTTGCCGATCACCTCGAAGGCGATCTGGTTGACCACTTCCGGAATGACCGGATTGACCTTGCCGGGCATGATCGACGAGCCGGCCTGGCGGGCGGGGAGGTTGATCTCTCCAAAGCCGGCGCGCGGGCCGGACGAGAGCAGCCGCAAGTCGTTGCATACCTTGGACAGCTTGACGGCGACGCGCTTCAGCACGCCGGAAAGCTGCACGAAGGAGCCGCAGTCCTGCGTCGCCTCGATAAGGTTGAGGGCGGTGATGACCGGAATGCCGGAAATCTCCGCGAGGTGGCGGCAGACCAGGGCGGCATAGCCGGGATGGGCATTGATGCCGGTGCCGATCGCCGTGGCCCCGAGGTTGATCTCACGAATGAGTTGCGCGGCTTCCTTGAGACGATCCTCGTCCTCCTCGAGCATCACCGCATAGGTGGCGAACTCCTGGCCGAGCGTCATGGGCACTGCGTCCTGGAGCTGGGTGCGCCCCATCTTGAGCACGTCGCCGAACTCGTTGGCCTTGCGCTGGAACGCGGCCCGAAGATGGGCCATGGCGTCGACCAGGCGGTAGATGCCGGCATAGGTCGCGAGCTTGAGAGCCGTCGGGTAGACGTCGTTGGTCGACTGGCTCATGTTGACGTGTTCGTTGGGGTGCAGGCGCTTGTAGTCGCCCCGCTCGGCACCCATGAGTTCGAGCGCTCGGTTGGCGATCACCTCGTTGGCGTTCATGTTTGTGGACGTGCCTGCGCCGCCCTGAATGACGTCGACGACGAACTGCTCGTTAAGCCGCCCCTCCCTTATCTCCCGGCAGGCGGCAATGATGGCGTCGGCGATCGGCGCCGGCAGCAGCCCGAGTTCGGCATTGGTGCGCGCAGCGGCCTGCTTGATCATCGCCAGGGCCTTGACCAGATCCGGATAATGCGAAATCGGCGTTCCGGTGACGGGGAAATTCTCGACGGCCCGCAGGGTGTGAACCCCGTAGTAGGCACTGTCGGGAACCTCCAGGTTGCCGAGCAGATCGTGTTCGATCCTCATTTTGTCGGTGGGCATGTCTCTCTCTCCCGTTTTTCGGCCTCCTTTGCCCAAGGAGGCGAACTGTTATCGGCAAGACATGTGCCACTATGACATTCCTGGCGTGGTTGATAACTCATTGTTATTTATTGGTTTTTTATTGTTGATTTTGGAGCTTATTCGGAAATCCGAACGATGTGGCCTCATTGTGGCGAGGCTTCAGGTTGATCCAACTTCCCAGTTGCGAGGGCTTCTCATCAGCAAATATCCATCCTTTTGTTTCCAAAAGAATATTTGCCTGAACAGAGTGCTCGTTCGGAAATCCGAACAGCCCCACGGTTGCGTTCGGGACTGCGAACAGCGGCAAAAATGTGGCCATTTCCAATCATCCCATTGGACGACGACGCTCGTATTGGCCCTGCAGCCAGGTCGCGCTAGAGAGGCCGCCACGCGTGTCCGGCAGCAATGGTGCGCTCGCCGGTTCCTCAGCGGAGGACGATCCGATGCCCGACGACAACAGCGGCCTGTTCCCCCTCGCCGCAGACAACACCACCTACCGGAAGCTGACCGGCGCTCTGGTGAGCGAGGCGGTGTTCGAGGGAGAATCCATCCTCAAGGTCGAGCCGGAGGCGCTGAGGCTTCTCACCGAAACCGCCTTCGGCGACATCAATCATCTGCTGCGGTCGGCTCATCTCGCTCAGCTCGCCAGCATTCTTGATGATCCCGAGGCGACCGACAACGATCGCTTCGTCGCCTACGATCTCCTGAAGAACGCCTGCATTTCGGCCGCCGGCGCGCTTCCTATGTGTCAGGATACCGGCACCGCCATCGTCTCAGCAAAGAAGGGGCGCCGCGTCTGGACTCCCGGTGGCGACCACGCGGCGATCGGCCAGGGCGTGCGCGACGCCTACGCCACCCGGAATCTGCGCTACTCCCAGCTCGCCCCGCTGACCCTGTTCGACGAGGTCAACACCGGCGACAACCTGCCGGCCCAGATCGACATCTACGCCGAAGGGGAAGACGCCTACAAATTTCTGTTCGTCGCCAAAGGCGGCGGTTCGGCCAACAAGACCTTCCTGTTCCAGGGCACGCCGTCGCTCCTGACTCATGACCGCATGCTGGCGTTCATCAAGGAGAAGATCCTGACGCTGGGCACGGCGGCTTGTCCTCCCTACCACCTGGCCATCGTCATCGGCGGCACGTCGGCGGAGATGAACCTGAAGACGGTCAAACTGGCTTCGACCAAGGCGCTCGATGGTCTGCCGACCGCCGGGTCGGCGGCGGGGCATGCCTTTCGCGACCTGGCCTTCGAGGCGGAGGTGTTCAAGGCGACGCAAGCCACCGGCGTCGGAGCCCAGTTCGGCGGAAAGTATTTTTGTCACGACGTGCGGGTCGTTCGTCTGCCGCGCCACGGAGCCTCGCTGCCGATCGGCATCGGGGTGTCCTGCTCGGCGGACCGGCAGGCGCTGGGAAAGATCACGAGAGAGGGCGTTTTTCTTGAGGAGCTGGAGCGAAACCCGGCACGCTTCCTGCCCGAGGTCGATGCCCGCGCTCTTGGTGGCGAGGTCGTCGAGATCGACCTTAACCAGCCGATGTCTGACATCCTAAGAACTCTGTCGCGCCATCCGATCCGCACTCGTCTCAGTCTCACCGGTCCGATGATCGTCGCCCGCGATCTCGCCCACGCCAGATTGCGCCAGCGGCTGGAGCGTGGCGAACCGCTGCCGGACTATTTCCGCAAGCATCCGATCTACTATGCAGGGCCGGCCAAGACGCCGCCGAACCATGCCTCCGGCTCGTTCGGTCCGACGACGGCGGGTCGCATGGACTCCTATGTCGATCAGTTTCAGAGCCTGGGTGGGTCGATGGTCATGCTGGCCAAGGGGAACCGCTCCGGAGCCGTTCGCGAGGCCTGTGCCCGGCATGGCGGCTTCTATCTCGGCTCGATCGGCGGTCCTGCGGCGCGGCTTGCCCGCGACTGCATCAGGAAGGTCGAGCTCGTCGAGTTCCCCGAGCTTGGCATGGAGGCGGTCTGGAAGATCGAGGTCGTCGACTTCCCTGCCTTTATTGTCATCGACGACAAAGGCAACGACTTCTTCTCCGAGCTCAGGCTCGGTTGACGAAGACGGATCGGCGATCCGCCGCCATCTGGCGTATCAGGCGGCGGCCAGCTGTTCGGCGAAGGTGCCGACCTCCTGGTTGAGCTCCTCCGCACGGCGAGCAAGATCGTGGGCGAGATTGGTCAGCCGGCCGGCCGACGTTCCCGTCAAGTCGACGGCGGCGGCCACTTCCCCGATGTTCTCGGTGACCGCGCCGGCACCGGCGGCGGCACGCTGGCAATTGACGGCGATCTCGCGGGTCGCGACACCCTGCTGCTCCACCGCTGCGGAGATGGCTTGGGTGATGTCGCCCAGCGAGCGAACGGTATTGACGATCCGGGAGATTGCATCGACCGAGGTTGAGGTCTGGGTCTGGATTTCGATGATCTTCTGCGAGATGTCGGCGGTGGCCTTGGCGGTTTGCGAGGCGAGCTGCTTCACCTCCGACGCCACGACCGCAAATCCCTTGCCTGCCTCGCCGGCCCGTGCCGCCTCTATGGTGGCGTTGAGCGCCAGAAGATTGGTCTGTTCGGCGATCGCCGATATCAGGCTGACGACGTCGCCGATCTTCTCGGCCGCCGACGACAGTGCGCCGATGCTTTGCTCTGACAGCGTCGCGTCATTGGCGGCGGTGGTGGCGACCTCGGCCGACTTGCGGACTTGGCCTGCGATCTCGCCGATGGAGGCCGCCAGTTCTTCCGTAGCCGAGGCGACGGTGTTGACGTTGACCGATGCCTCCTCGGCCGCGGTATTCACCACGTCCGTGCGGTCGGCCGAGTGGCGCGCATTGGCCGAAAGGCCCTCGGCGGCGGTGTTCACTTCGCCTGACGATGCGGTGAAGGCCCCGGCTAGCGCGGTCATTCGATCGGTGAAGATCGACACCAGCTCTACGCGGCGGCTGGCAGCTCGGATCGCCTCGGCGCTTTGGCCTTCCCTCTCGAGCCGCATGCGCTCGGCCTCGGCAAGGCCATCGCGAAAGACGGCGAAACTCTTCGCCATGGCGCCGATCTCGTTCCGCAAAGTGGCGTAGGGGATTTCGATATCGAACCGGCCGGTCTCTATGTACTCCAAAACGCCGGTAAGGCGCGTCAGCTGCCGGGAAATCGAGCGGGTAACGACATAGGCAAGCACGCCGGCGACGGCCAGAATCAAGGCGATGATCGCGAGATTGCTATAAACGGACCACTTTATGCCACTGAGGCGGTCGTTGAGCAGAGTGTCCACTTCGACTGCCGTCTGATGCCAAAGCGCCAGCGTCTCGGTGCGCAGCGCCGCCTTGGCTTCGGCAACGCCGGCGTTGAGATCCTTGGGAAACTTGCTGGTGACCAGTGCCTGCACGGCCGGTCTGAGCTTGTCGGCAAACGCCGTCGCCGCCTTGGCGAGGCTGTCGGCCTTGGTCTTGAGATCGGCGGCCCTTGCGTCGGGTAGCCCAGACAACCCTTTCTGGAAGTCATAGGCGAGGGCGGCGGCGCTATTGTCGATGTCGTGCAACGCGCTGACGATGTCGATGCGTTGCTGCGGCGTGATGAAGCCCTTGGTACGGTCGGCGAGATCGAAGAGATCGCCGAGGTTGCTGTAAGCCATCAAGAGGGTCGGCATCTGCAGGGTTGTTGCGTCGATCAGGTAGTAGCTGGATGCCTCAGGGTCGAGTGTCAGCTCCGACGCGTTGCGCACTTGGCTGAGCAACTCCAGGCCAGTCACCTTGGCTTCGTTGCCACGCCCCACTTCGGCCGCGGCGAGGAAATCCTTCGACAGTTTCTCGGTGTCGTGCAGTGCATCGTAGGCCGTTGCACTCTCGGCGTAGGTCTTGCGCAAATCGGCGACGGGCTGAGACATGGCGGCGCCCGGTGCCCGCTCTTCGACGAGCAGCGCCTCCCACAGAGCAAAGCCCAGCCGGTAATGCTCCATGCCCTTGCTCTCGGCCGCCGTCTGCTGACTTTGCTCACGCGACTGTTCGAAGAACATCGTGCTGAAGGTGAGGATCGGAATGATCATGACACCGCAGATCAGGGCAATGCGAGAAATGATGCGCAGACGATCGAACATGAAACCTCCGGCCAAGACGTTCGGGGTGCCGGTTTCTCTGCCCGAAGCTGGCGCGAGCACGAACCGGTACTCGGATCGGCATCGCCGACTATCCGTCATGGCAAGTAGTCAAACTGAACTATAATCCCTGTCGTTTAGTTAAGGCGGACTCGGTATTGGTTCTGTTTCTGAGGATTTGTTCGATACAGCTTAGGCGGTTGCCAGTTGCGCGCATTGTCGGAAATAGCATTCGCGACTTCTCGGATTTACTTTGCTGCAGCGGAGCGAGGATGCCTGTCGGTTGGAGTACTGTCATCGGTGCGGCGTTCGCATGTCTCCGCTCGCAGGGATCGACAATACAAGGTTGACGTGCACTGAAATCCTAGCGGCCCTATTAGGTTCTGTCGGGTAGTTCGCGATACTGGCAAACCAACCCAGCCATCTCGCTGATGAGGCCGGCATGTCCATGCACCTCGGCGGCGAAGCCGTGGCGGGAGAACATCTTGATGGTGTGGTTTGCGATTATGGCGGAGAAGGAGGGATTCGAACCCTCGATAGGGTTGCCCCTATACACGCGTTCCAGGCGTGCGCCTTAAACCACTCGGCCACCTCTCCGTACGGCCGGCGCCCCGGCTCGTGGCCGCGCACTATAACGATGTTCGGTCGGAGCGCAAGAGGGTATGCGGCTTAAAGAACAAGTCCGCACCGGGGGTTCTGACGATATAGCTAACTAGCTGAATTGACGTGGGTTTTCGTAGGTGGATCGCTATGAGAAGGCGCAAAGGACGCGCGACGACAAGCGGTCGTCCGTCATCGCGCACCATTGCTGCCGATTCCCGAAGCGTCGATCACGCCCACTGCCGTGAGGCCGGCGATGGCTGGCCGTCGATCGCCTGCCGAACGCTGTCGATACGACGCATCAGCTCGCCGGAGATCCGGGTCTGCAGCGCGTTGAGCACCGTATCGGTGACGGCGCGGCGGTCGGCCTTGCGCTCAACCAATGCCGGATCGCGCAAGGGCCAGCGCAGCGTCGCATACTCGGCTAGGCGGGCGCAGTCGGGCTCGGTCCAGGTCACCGTTGCGAGATCGACGACGATGTGCGGCCGAAGACCACCCGGCAGGGCGAAAATGGCCCACGACTTGGGCTCCAGGCCATCGGTCGGGATGGCGCGTTGCGTGAGCGCCTGTGCCGCTTCCGGCAGCAGGGCCGTGGCTGGTCGGCTGCCGGCGCTGAAGGCGCGGATGCGCGTGTCACCGCGCTGGTTGAGCAGCGCCTCGGCCATCAGGCTGGTCGCGCTGTTGGTTTCGCACAGAAACAGCACATCGACGGTCTGCATCCTGAACATGCCCCTGACGCTCGGAGGTGTCACCAACGCCATCGTTCCGTCTT
>Ga0206116_1001347_pt1 | contig 13844 bp, 20 predicted proteins | sample 3A1Ametagenome_FD_178000 | JGI IMG/M metagenome (GOLD analysis project Ga0206116, IMG submission 178000) | Enriched microbial communities from leaf-cutter ant dump, University of Wisconsin, Madison, United States - 3A1A | ecosystem: Environmental > Terrestrial > Nest > Insects nest > Nest dump...
AAAACAATACAAAGACAATTCTGCTTCTAAAATACTTAATTTATATTTTAATTTATCAAGATCAAGTTTATCAAAATTAACAAGATGATTAGAATGTAAATCTAAATTTAAATACATTAGTTGGTATTATTGAATTATTCCTCTATTTTGTAATCTAGTTGTATAATCAGCTTGTGTTGGATATTTATTTACATTTCTAAGATCAGATAATCTATCTACAAATGATTGATGCATAGCAGGATATGCTTGCATAAATATTTGACCTTGATTAGGTTGTTGATTGTAAATATCCTTAAAACCTGTATAAGTAGCTTTAGTCATTTTCTTTAAAAACTTTCTACCTAAGTTTGATTGATTTGCCCCTTGAACTGTTTGTTGATCACCATTTTGTACCCAATCAACTTTCCATGGTTGATCTAAATTTTCAACAATAAACCCTGGAAATTCTGACATTTGACTATATATTCTACCTTCTTTATTTGGTAAATTTAATGATGTATGTAAATCAGAGTATGTTGGATTAGTAGTTGGTTGTTGATGACCAGGATTATCTAAATATTGTTGTTCATAATGATTTTTTAGTGAATCCGGACCAGATTTTACATTACTAAAAGGATAAGCTTTGTTAAAATCCTTTCTAGAGGGTAATATATTTTGAGCGTGCGTATACCAATCACCTGTATCTTGATCAGTTCTTATATTAGGTTTATATTTATTCAAAAAACTAATAGCTGGTTGTTGATAAGTTCTCATTCTTTCATCATCTAAGAAATGAGTGCCTTCGTGCATTAATGTTGTTAGAGGATTAATAAATGGGTTTAATGGCCTAAACATTGTTATTTCTCTATTACCAGGGCGCATATTATAATAAGCTTGAGGGTCTTTACGAGTTGGTAGTTTATTATTTAAATTTAATCTAGGAAAGTTTGCATTATTTCCTAGTTCTCTAAATATAAAATTTACCATGTCAATTTGACTTTGGGGTAATAATGATCTTGATTTATTTATATCATTATATATTTCTGGATCTTTAGCTCTACTAGAAATAAAATTAATTTTATTCTGTAAATTTTTAGGAAATATATCAGGAATGTTATAATTAGGAGCTGGTTGTGATTGTGCTAATTTACGCTTTGACATTTTTATTCACCCATTAAATTTATATCGGTAACATTTAAAGATTCTACAGTATTTTCATAAAAAGCATCATAGATTTCATCTAGTGTATCATTAAATAAAATACCCATAAATTCTTCGTATTCTTCTTCAGGAAGAGCATCTATTTGTTCACCATTACAGAATTCTTTAGCCCCCATTATTTCTCTTAAGTTAAACCATATATCACTTAATTTATTTTTTATATCAGCATTCTTAGAATATTGAGGATCTCTATAATCTCTAATAGCACTATATTTACCACAATGAATAAAACTTTGTATATCAACTGGTACTCCTTGACCTGCTGAAAGAATTTTATCAACTAATTCTTGAGCAAATTCCTTATCATCTTTCAGTACTTCTTTTAATTCAGCAATATTTTTTCTTACTGCTTCTTTTGCTTCTATAGTTATCACTGATTTCTCTTTCATAATCTTGATCCTCCTTCATTAATCTATAAATTTTATCTTAAAACAAGATAGTTAATTTAATAATAACTAATTTTATAATTTTAAATTGAATATGAAAAACTCTACAATTGAAATATACTATATGTAAACGACACAGCTAGCACGCTTGCAGGATCACCTCCTAAAGGATCAGAACCACCAATGGTAAGTGCAATAGCGCTATTTGCCGAACTATCGCATCAGGGCTACGTAAGGATTAGCTGGGTCAAACGATATGCTAGTATTCTGAGTTATACCAAGTATGTTAAGAGCATTCAGACTATTAGATACGGTAACAGGTCTACCTACTGGTGGGATAAGTACGAATGAGAGCAAGTTATCTACGTTAGTAAAAGGTGTATTCTTGTAAATGTAACTAAGTGTTGCTCTGTTAAATACGTTCACAAAGCCTGCTTCAGCTGGCACAATTATAAAAGGGTTGCTATGCAATGTTAGTATCTGTGCTTGTGTAAGCCTTAATGTTTGTGTGATATCTTGTTGCGGTGAACTTGTCATATTATATATCGAATATAATGTTTTTCTAATTCCTTTTAAGGTTCATCTGTTGCTACGTCATGAGGTTCGTTTTCTTTTTCTACTGTTAGACTGAGAAACTGGAAAAGGTCCACCAGTTCCTAAGTTTTGTAATATTGAATTATTAGAAGAACTTGAAGATGATAAACTACTACTAGAGGAACTTGGTTGTGAAAAGATATTGTGGTAAGCAGCATCTATAGAATTTCTTCTAGCCCGAATATACTGATTCGTAATGGGAGCAGACTGTGTTGAATAAGCTGAATCCATGTCATTTAAAGTATTATAGAGAACACGCGCTTCGTCTACGCTTAGAGGATTATTACTTCCAGTATTCCAATTATTAGTTAACCTCTCTGACATAAAAGCAGGAAATTCTGATGCAAATGAGAAGAAAAAAACTGGATTCGCTAGAGTTGTTGAGGGTGCTTGACGTGCTCCAACATTTTTGGGGGTCTTTGGTGTTTTTTCTGGAATTATTTGTAATTGATGTTGAACAACTTGTAAAATTTCTGGAAACAACTTCTTTATTGAATTAAGGTTTTGTTTGTTAGTTGCAAAAGAATCATGGCGACTTGGCCAATACTCCCCATATGCTTTTTCTAATTCTTCTTTCATTTCAGATTTTGTTAATTTGTAATTTCTTTTAAAACCTCCCGTAGGATCAATTTTATCTTGAATTTTTTCCAAAGAACTAATAAATTCTTTGCCAGATTTTAATTTATTACGTAAGTCACTTAAATATTGCCATACTTTAGCATTCAAGTTATGTATTTGATGATCATTGGCATGTACTAGCTCGTGAGTTACAACCCGTGGATCTGGACCACGTAATTTACTATTTCCTTGAGGTGTTGGTCTGTCTTTTAGTTGTAGCTTAGCAAAATAATTCTGTGGTGTTACCCTTCGCCCACTTCGTTCTGCAGAATAACTACCCTCTAAATTCCCTCGTGTAGAATATTGCGAATTTAAATTTGGAAACACTTTAGAGTTAAGGAATGTTCCAGCAATCTCATTTTGGATTGTACCTGTATCACTGCCATTAGGTGTTGGCCAAGAATTTCCACTTTTTAGCAAAGTAACACGTTTTTTATCTGGCATTCCTTGTGCAAAAAGCTGTAGAAATCTCTCATAATCAGCGGAAGGACTGGTAAACCAACTTGGGCTTAAACTTTGGTTAGGATTTTGAGAGAATGACGAATTAGGATTATTATTTTTCATAATTTTCTGTTATACCTCCTATTAACGGTAATATATCCGTATCTTCTGTAGATGCTGTTAAATCAAAATTTCTTATCGTTGTAGCTATTATTTTATGATACTGATGATTATCAACTAAAAACCATGCTAAATCTCCAGCTGCACCCATTAATTTAGCTGTTTCTGCAGAGTTTTTATCATATATTTCTTCTATTTTATCTCTAATCGGAAAACGAGCATCGATATTGTAAGAATTACTAATTACTTTTAATAATTCTGCTGCATGTTGTAAATTACCTAAAAACAATATCTTAAAGTTTTGTAACTTAGTTTCTAGTTCATTACTTAATGTTTCTGGTAACCTATCTGGATAAGAAGGTAAAACTTTTCCTGATCTTAACTGCATACCACCTAAATCAATATCTTCAATTTTTCTTTTCATAATCTTTTCCTCCTGTCATTATACCACAATATTTTAAATTGAATAAATCAATCAATAAACTTCCTTTCTATTTCCTATTCTAACAATAATAATTGATTTATTTTCTGAATCTATTTCGTATAACACTCTATAATCCCCGTATCTATAAACGATACAAACCTTTATATTGCCCATTTAAAGTTTTTCCTAATTGTTTTGGTGCTTGTACTAAATGATTTTCAATTCTATCATTAATTTTTAAAGCAATATTACGACTGATATTTTTTAAACTGTTCCTTGCCGTTTCTTTCCAAAAAACTTTATATACTGATTCAATCACGGCAATTTTCTTCCATAAACTTTCTGACTTCTTCGGAAGTATAAAGCTTCATATTTTTATCCTTCATAACAGCTAGTGCTATTTCAGCATCTTCTATATTTTCTTGCGCTTCTCTAATATATTGTTCAATAGCTTTGTTTATCAAAAATGCTTTAGGTCTTTCCATTGCTTTTGCAACTTTAACTAAAGCTTCGTTCAACTCATTTGGAATACGAGCACTAATTGTATACATTATATTAACCTATATTATGTCTTAATGGATATAAATACATTGTATTATGTATTATATCGTTTGTTGCGATAAAAATTATTATACCAAATACATGTATAATAATGTATTATATCACCATCTCAAAAAAGAAAGTCTCATATTTCCAATATTTATATAATAAGCGAGATAAAATGCCAAAATTAGTCGGTTATGCTAGAGTAAGTACAAAAGATCAAGAATTAGAATTACAAATTAATGCTCTTGAAAAAGCTGGTTGTGAAAAACATCAAATCTTTGTCGATGTAATTTCTGGAAGCAAAGCTGAACGACCAGGATTAGAAAAGTGCTTAACAGAACTTGCAACTGGTGATACTTTGTTAGTATGGCGATTAGACCGTTTAGGACGTTCTATGCCTCATTTAGTCTCCCTAGTTGAAAGCTTAAGAATTAAAGGTATAGGTTTTAAATCAATTTGTGATGGAGAAATAGATACAACTACAGCGTCTGGGGAACTGATTTTTAATATATTTTCTTCCTTAGCACAATTCGAAAAAAAACTGATCCAAGAAAGAACTAAAGCTGGTCTTGAAGCAGCTCGAGCAAGAGGAAAAAAAGGCGGACGTAAGAAAATAGAAAATACTAATCCAAAAGTACTTACTGCAAAAAAAATGCACAAAGATCATGGTATGAGCATTAATGACATTTGTAAGACGTTAAAAATATCACGAGCTAGCTTTTATAGGTACATTGCACTTTAACCTAGCGTACCGTAGTAAATTCTAATTTCTATTAGCTTGTTGCTTGTACTGATAGATATCCTCTTCACTATTACTTTTTATTTTTGTACACACGATTTTTGTTTGATAATGTTTGAACTGTTGAACTAGGTCAGTAACCCACGGAGCCCGAATATTAGAAATTATCTTATCTTCAGCAAATTTTGCTATTTCGTTGTTATATTCTTGAACTCGAACATCTTTAATGCTTAATAAATTATAGTTAGTAGTTGCTTTATCAAAGTTTTCCACTTGTAGTGGGTTAAGATGCAATATGCCAAGTTTGTGGTGTTGGGGCATTAATAAAATACTAATCCGAGGAGTAAGTGGACAATAAGTTAAGCTATAAGGGTATTCTGGAAGAAAGATAGGAATAGCTGGGTTATCGCTCGTTAAAAACGGTGTGGTAGTATCATTATATAATATAAAATGATGTGCTTTGCTAAAATTCAATGATAAAGATGGTAAAACTAGTATGGCTGGGGCGTTAGCAAAATCTCGGCTAATAATTATCTGATCTTCTGTTAAAGATGATTCTGTAGTATCTAGTATTTTTTTCCTTGATCTAGCATAGAACGAATCAATATTAACTCAGTCTTGTGCCATAAGAGATTGATTGCATCTCTTTGCAACAGGTGAGCATAACCTTAAATAAGCTAAATAAGTATCAATTATACCCATTGTACCTTCCTCTATTTTTTTTTCTTCTAGATTACTTATAACATTTGACCACTTTGGTTCTATTTCTTCTAAAAATTTACGCAAAACTTCTTTATTTTTAAAACTATTATTGATATCACCATTTTCCTCATAACATACCTTTTTAGGAGGATTATAAAAGGGATTGGTAGCATCAGCTTTTCTATAAATATTTAAATAACCAGGTTTATTAGGATCGCAAAAAGAATTCAAGTAAGTTTGGGAGGGAGAATGATCTTTTCTCATTTCAAAAACTTGATTAAGAGAGATTTTAAAACACTTAGGCGTTCAGTTCAGATATAGAGGTTAAACCTAACTGCTGATTATACATAGTAAAAACAAATTTGTAAGCTCAATTAATTAAAAAATAAATTGCTTAGCGTAGGATATTCTCCGTTTCCCAGCGTAGCCCCTAATAGAACGAAATTGGGACGAAATAATGAGACTTGTATTGTCAATAAAACAAGGAACAGTTACTTGCTCTTTAATCTTGAGGAAACTAAGTAGTTATCAAAGAAAAAATAATTTAGCAGCAGCTCTTATAGAGTTAGGAAAAATTGAGCGAAGTATCTTTATGCTAGAGTGGATTAAAGATCCTCAGCTTCGTCGAAGAGTACAGGTAGGATTGAACAAGGGAGAAGCAAAACATGCTTTAACCAGAGCAGTACATTTTAATCGCTTGGGAGAAATACGTGATAGAACTTTTGAAAATCAATTACACACCGCGCAAGCGGATTAAATTTAGTGGTTGGAGCCATAATATTATGGAATACAGTATATATTGAAAAGGCTATTGAATATTTACGAAAAACAGATCAAAATTTTAAAGAAGATTTAATAAAACACTTGTCACCATTAGAGTGGGAACATATAAATTTAACAGGTGACTATATTTGGAGTTCAAAATTTAAACCAAGCCAGTTAAGAATAAATTCCTTAGCGTAGGATATTTTCCGAATTCTATCGTGACCCCTAGTTGCTTGTTTGTTTATCACTCTCAGCTCCGATATCAGGTTTTAGTAATATACTTTTATCAAAAAACATTTTTAAGGTTATGGGGGTGCTTTTCTGTTGCATTAAGGCAAACCATTTATCGAGCTCTTTGTAACATTGAAAAGATACATGCGATAAACCTGTACCTGATTGTATCCATGTTTTTCGCAAATTAAAGGTTTCTGCAAGAAAATTTATCATTGAGTCAGAAACAACCTCAACTACTTTTTGATCATTCCCAATGGTCTCAATAGTAACATTAAAATCCTTAAGAATTTTTGGAATATTATAAATTGCTATTCCATGCATGCTAAAGATTTTAAAAAAACGATCGACCAACAAACGGATAGCCATGGTAGCCTGGTTATTGTGATATGCTGATCCATTAAATTGCCTAAAACTTGTATTATAGCTCCCTGTAACGTCATTCTGGAAGAAGCCGCCATTTTTTCATAATAATTTTTTATATCAGCAAGAATTCGGAAAGTAGTAGCTATTATGTGATCTTCACCTGCTGCCGGTTCGACATCAGATAAAGTAATTTTTTTGTTAAAGAAGTTACTAAAAAGCTCGGTAATTGGGTTGTATGTCATAATTTTATTTGGTTGAAGACGCATTAAAGTCAGTTGGAAAACCTGATAATTTTTATATTAATTAAGTACCTGATACCCCTAATATAGGTAAAGATAAATCTAATTAGCTAAATAATATATGAAAGATAATGATAATTTATACATTGATAGGTTGTTTTTAACTATACCATTCGATCCTATTAATTCTTTTAAAAGGGAATTTTTAGAAAGGTTAGAGAATTTCTCTTTAAGACATCGTAAAGAGAATAAGGTTACAACTTTTCAAGGAAAACTGGATTCCTTAGCTAGGTTATTGGAAGGTAAATCAATATGTGCAGCTACTTATATCGATAGAGGAAAAATTATTATTTCTTCAAATAAAAAACTGGATAAAACTTACGTAGAAAAAGTTTTTACCTTAATTGGTAATAAAGAACTCAGTTATGGCAAGGTAGTACTATCCTTATTCGATATAATTAAACAAAATTTTAGTCAAAATGAACGTTTTTTATTGAAGCATTTTAAAAATGAAACTGGTGAAAGCCTGGATACAATAATTGAATCCATGATTCATAAACATTATTAACAGTTGAACCGCTTAAAGAAGCTTTAGAACAAGGAGATATAGATATTAGTGAATTTCATGACAATTTTGATTCCTTTCATCCGGTTAATAAGCTTTTAATTAAAACTGTAAGATTGACTAGGGATTTCCTAAAGTTATGGGATCCAAGTTTTAAGCCAGGAAATAGCAACATGGATACTCTTATTAAAGCTATTCAAAAAAAAAACTATGAAATAATAAATCCTTCAGTTAAAGGGCTTCATGCTGAAGTTCAAATAGTAATACATACTATACTTAATAATCATACTCAGGAAAGTTACATTGGGATATCAAAATTAGGGGTATCAGTTAAGAATAAATTTCGATCTTTAATGAGCACAGGAAAGCTAGTTACTTATCTACGCTACAGGATAAATCCTCAGGATATTCACAGTATATTAGCCTTCTAAGTATCTTATAGTTATACAACTAAAGACAATATCAAGATAAAAGGATATTTTCCGAATTCTATCCTGCCCCCTTTATGCAGGAATACCTGACTACCGCCAATGAAATTATTTAACATTAGCTTGCTCTTTTTAGTCTTTTGGTTTCAGATTGTTCCTTTCTTGCAAACCAGTTTTGTATGTACTTTTTAGCTATTTCACTATTATTTACAATAATAACATTTTCGGTATTTCGAATATCTGCACCGACAGTAAAGTTAAAGCTCCCGGTAATGACTTTCTGTTTATCAATGATGATTATTTTGTTGTGAGCGATTCCTGAAACGCTGTCTATATCTACCTCAATACCTGCTTCTCTTAAATCCCTCATCTTGGAATGTTTGGAGCCTATGTTACTTTTATCAAGTAATACTCTAACTTTTACTCCTCGATTATGAGCGTTAATAAGTGCTTTTGCTATTTCTCCCGAGGTGAAGCCGTAAGCCTGAACATATATCGAATCCTGTGCCTTGGATATCTGGCTAGCTATAACTGTGCCACAGCCAGCTGGAGGAGTAAAACATGTGCTAATTTCCCCTGTTCCAATTAATATAGGGTCTACTTCCCTTTTGACCGGAAGCGTGCTCTTGTTATCAAAAAAGTTTAGTATATCTTCATTATTTCCGGTATATCCTACGACAACACCGAATAAAAATGATACTGCTACAATTCTAAATAAATTACGTGATTTTCTTTTTGACATAATCTTATCCTTATTAACTATCAGCAAAAATTATTAGCTTGGTATAATCACCCATATCTGCACTACGCAGGGCTTTTAAATATTGATCTCGAAAAGCCGAATCTTTAACTAGGTTATTCTTTCCCCAACTAAACCTTGGTTCATCTTTATTTATTAGATAAAGATCGGCAAACAATCTTGAAAACCTACCGTTACCATTTGGGAAAGGATGAATAAAAACTAGCCTATGATGCAGTCTCACTGCTATTTCTCTTACTGGGAAAGTAGAGTTATCTTGCCAAAAAATCACGTCATCCATCAATATCTTAAGTTCTTGCATAATATAAACACTACTTACACCGATATTGGTTTGTCTTTGTCTAAATTTCCCAGCCCAACTCCATGTATCGCAGAACATTCTATTATGAAGCTTTTTGACATATTCAATAGAAAGCAGGTTTTTTATTTTTCGGTTTTTAGCCCATATTTCGGCTCTGGCAATATTATATTGTTCCCATTCGTCAAGTTGATGCTGTTTTGTTAAATGCTTGGGAATTAAATTGTGAACCTCATCAGGTAAAAGAGGAGTAGCACTTTTTGTGTAAGTAAACTGCATTATTTATCCCAGATATGTTTTATATTGTTTTTCAGCAATTCCTCTTTTAAAAAGTGGATTTGTTCTTTCATCGATTCTATCGATATTTTTTGATCTTCTAACGCCATATGGTGCGAAGTTTGCTGAAGCTGGGTTTTAGCTTTGTCTTCTGCAGTTTTTTCAATAAACTCTATCATTCCGTCATTTGGCACGATTGCATAAACTAATCTGCAATTCATTGCCTGCGCAATTTTCTCTAAAGTAGCAAGAGTAGTTCTACCTTCAATTTCATCAGATTCTATCCTGATAATTCTTTCGCTGCTTACATTACAGCGTTTTCCAAGTTGTCTGGTGTTCATACCTAGAGTTTCTCTTATAGTTTTAACCCAGCCAATCTCAGGACGGCTTAATTTTGAAAGCCCCTTTAGCTGAGTTTCTATTTGTTTAGCCCGCATCTTCCTTAATGACCAATCCATGATATTTAACTGATTAATTATTGATAATACATATATTAGTATAATATAATTTATTTATAATGTATATGTTAGTATTATTAAACTAATCCGACTTACACCATATGATCTGGAACATATTAAGCATATAGCTACAAAAGAAGGGATACCTTATCAAACATCAATATCGAGTATTTTATATAAATATGCGTTTGGATATTTAAAGAGTGGGTGAACTAACAGAGTAGATACAAAAGTTCCTTAGCTAAAGGCCAATTAAGAGTATTTAATGAACTAAAGAAAGAGAGTCGGTCAGATCAAATCTTGACTTCTACAAATCAACATTTTTAGGTCTTCTTCTACACGATGCCAATCCCAAAATTGACTCTTATCTCTCTAAATCAAAATCCTTAGTTTTCTCATTTTGAATAGATTGTTGATTCTGTATTTCTTTACCTATATCCGACCTTGGTTCAATATACCTCATAATTTGCTCATCCTTACTAAGTGCAATAAGGTATTCTGACTTATTAATGCACTTAATACCGCCTACTAGCTCCGGATCTTTGCCTCTTATAATATTACTCAAATCTTGATTTATACTATCTCTAATATTGTTGCTAGAGATAGTATTTGTATAACCTGAAAAAGCCTGTATACCTTTATCTTTAAACAGTACTAAACCATCTCGTAATTCTTCCGGTTTGCCAAAGCGTTTTAAATCACCGATAGTTTTTTTAAGCACTACATAATCCGCCAATGGGCCATCAAAATTTCGTAGAGTTTTATCAATGATATGCTGATTATCAGAAGTAATCGCTTTGTCACAATTTTCATTCTGTTGCATATGTGGGGCTGATAATTCTCTTGCCTTTCGTACTGATAAAATATATTTCATACTATCACGCTCTATATCACGTAGTGTCTTTTTAAGTTCTTTGTCCATTTTCTCATGGCTAGGTTTTAAATCAGTTGTATCTCGGTTAGTGTATTTATTGTCTTTAAAATCAGGTACTTCCGTATTTTCTTCTTTAGCCTTATCGAGTTGGGTAAGATTTTTGCTAATCACATTACCAATAACTTTTTCACTGGTTTTTCTAGTAACTTCTTCCTTATGGGCAAGCTCCGCTTTCTTAAGCTCTTCCTGCCACTCCTTACTGCTAATAAGCTTGTAGGCATTATCTGCTATTATCCTGCGATCACTATCGCTCATGGCTTTTTCAGATCCCTTGTAACTCAAGTTGTAACCCTTGATGATTCCGGCTAAATCCTGACTTATCTTATCCTGATGTACTTTATTTAACGATTCTATTCCTGACTGTTTTTGATGCAACCATGCAAAATCCTGCATTAATTCATCATGAAGCTTGCCCTTGGCATGGTTTAGCTCAGCAAGCTCCTTGCTGTTGGAGTTAGTCTGTCTACCCGCATCAAAATTACTGTTATTCCTGCTATTTCTACTATTCTCGTAAATCTCTAAAATATTACCGGCAAGTTCAGGAATGTTTTTAACCGGAGCTTTCAGCATTTCATTGATCTTCAAGGTTTCTTTGGTATTACTATTTTCTTGTATGAAGGAAACTGTAGAAGCAGTCAGCATTTCCCTATAGAGAGTATCCTTCAAGTCCAGATAATCATGTCCTAAGTCAAGCTTTCCTCTTTTTACGCCATAATTAACATAACCCCCGAACTCCTTATCGCTAACTAAGGTTCTTACTTGAGTTGCAAGTTCATTATCAAGCCTGTTTTCATTCTCCGGAACCTTGGCATTGCTAATAGCTATAGCTAAATCTTTTCGTGTTAAATGCGCAGGTAATTCATCGGCTAAATCCCACTTCTTAGGTAAATTTAAAGCCTGGACATCGACAATACTTGCTGCTCCCCTAAAACCGTTTACCTTGTCTATTTCTGCAATTATCGTTTTTGCTGCCTTTTCTCCAGCTGCGTCGTTATCAGGCCAAACGGTTACTTCCCTACCGCCCACCGCTTTCCAGTTTGCCTTGCTTGCCGATGCAGAACCGCCCATCCATGATATTACAGTATGCTCGGGAAAGATTTTTGTAGCAGCAATTGCTGCCTTTTCTCCTTCAACGATTAAAACCCTTTGTAGCGGTGATTGACCAAGTTTTTCCGCTCCGTATATCGGTTTATAACCGTTATCGCTAAAACCTTTTAACCACCATCTGTCAATATTTTGTTTGGTGTTATGGCAATAACTGACAGGCAATGTCTGTTTCTTGCCCTCTTTATCTAAAACCCGAACAACATAGCCAAGTAACTCTCCATCTGTGTTTCTATATTCATAGGTTGCCCCAAGATGCCAATTGTTCTTTTTTAAAGTTCTGGATAAATCTTTCTCTGGATTAAATGCTATGGCATTCTCCGGTATTTTATCTAAAACCCGCCATGTCTCTTCTTTCTGCAACGATTCAGTTTTAGCTTTTTCAAGAGCTGCTAAATCAGGATTTTTAAATGGAGACATCCCTGCTGATGTTTTTGGCCCAACACCTGCATGTCCGGCTACTACCTCAAACGCTCCTTTGGTATCAACTCCCGTAGCTTCCTTAACTAGGGCAAAGATATCCCCTTTTGATCCGTCAGAAAAACGATACCACCTGCCGTCCCTTAAATTGATATTCAGGCTACCGCAGAATAACTGGTTTCCTTTTTTCTCCATCTTTCCGTCAGGATTTAATAGCTGACCGTATTGCCTAAAAATACTTTCTACCAGACCCGGATTAATAGCTCTCTTGACATCCTCAAAATCGAGCCTTGCTTCCTTAGCAGCAACTTGTTTTTTATCAGGCTTATTATTAGTATCTGTATGGATACCAGCTTCTGACTTTTTCAGTTTTTCTGCACTTTCTGCTACTACTTTTGCTTCCTGTACTTCAGCTGCCTTGTTTTCTTCTATACCTAGGTGTTCTGTATGCTTTAATCCTTTATCCGGCTCTATGCGGTTAGAGGAGGATAACTCTTTATTAGGGGTATCAGGCCCATCTATGTCAAATTTTACGGTAATATTAGAGCTCTTATCATCATTTGTAACAACGGTATTTTTTACTTGTGTCTCAAGTACTTCGGTTCCCTGATTTACTCCTACCTCTACTTGTACCTGTTCGGGTTGCTGCTTTGTTTGACTAGCTTCTGCTGCATGCTTAGTTACAAATCCTCTTTTTAGTGCTGTTTTTTCTGTCATTTCTTCAGCAATGATAATATCACTTACCGCTGTTTTTAATTCCTTATTCTCCTCTAGTTTAATAGGTGCTGACAGTTCTTCATTAGCCCCTTTATCAACGTTTGCAATAATGCTACTTTCTTTTTTAATGGACTGATTTACCATAACGGCTTCAAACAATTCAGATTTCTGTAAATCTCGCCAATCAATATTATTGCCTTTAGATTTTTGTAATTTGTTTCCTACTTCCTTTAAAAACTCATTATCAATATCGGCCGGCAACAAAGATCTTAAATGTTCAATCTCCTCAGTTAAGGCAACTAACTTGTCACTAAAACTTGCTTCCTCCATCGCCGCTTTATATTGCTTTAACATTTCTCCACTTCTGTTAAATCCATTTAAATATTTCTCTAGATTTTTACATAGGGCAATAGCACCCTTTCTATCGTTAGTTAAACCAAACAGTTTACCAATCCCATAACCCTTAAGCTCACCCAAAATAGCAGGATTTCTCACAACCATTTTTGTCGCTTG
>Ga0206116_1001348_pt1 | contig 13837 bp, 14 predicted proteins | sample 3A1Ametagenome_FD_178000 | JGI IMG/M metagenome (GOLD analysis project Ga0206116, IMG submission 178000) | Enriched microbial communities from leaf-cutter ant dump, University of Wisconsin, Madison, United States - 3A1A | ecosystem: Environmental > Terrestrial > Nest > Insects nest > Nest dump...
TCTTCGGCATGGATGGCACTTGCGGGCCCAGCGGGGATGCCGGCTAGCGTGGTGCGGTTGCTCAACACGGAAACTAACCGCTGGCTCGACTCTGCCGATGGCCGCAAACGTTTAGCGGATCTGGTGCTGGAGCCCGCGCCGGGTAAGCCCGAAGACCTTGCCGCAGCCATCGTGGCGGAGAGGGCCAAATGGACTCCTATCGTTGAGCGGCTGAACATCAAACTGGATTGATTGCCGCTCGATTGCGGTGCCATCGGGGGAATAGAATCCGACGAACGTCCCTGCCGGACTTTCGCTGCGTCCGCCATGGCCTCGTCTCCCCCTGTCAAAGTTGTCCTCCGCGCGTTTGAACTGCTTCAAGCTCTGAACCGCCAGCCCGTGTCCACGCTGGACGTTCTGCACCGACAGACGGGAATTCCCAAGCCGAGCATCATTCGATTGCTGCAGACCATGCAGGCCAAGGGGCTGGTGCAGCACGCGCAGCAGTATGGCGCGTACTACCTTTGCGCCGAGGTCTCCACGCTGTCCAGCGGTTATCACAGCGAGCCGCGAATTGTCCAGGCGGCGGCTCCGCTGGTGGATGCATTGACGGCAGAGATCAAATGGCCGATCGCCGTTGCCGTGTGCGACGGTGAATCGATGGTGGTGCGCTATAGCACCATTCCTTCGTCTCCCCTTTCGTTCCTGCACTCAACCATCAACATGCGGCTGAGCCTGGTCAGCAGGTCCATCGGGAGGGCGTATCTGGCGTTCTGTGAGCCGGACACTCAGGCTGCGTTGCTGGGCGCGCTGGAGCAATCTCCCAGCCAGGAAGATGCCCCTGCACGTGACCCCGCTGCCATGCGCGCCGTGCTGGACACCGTGCGGTCCCAAGGCTATGCGCTGCGCGATCCGAGCGTGCGCCCGGTGTCTTCCACGCTGGCCGTTCCGGTGTTCGACCGGGGGCACGTTGCCGCTGCCATGGGCCTCACCTGGTTCAGCTCGACCATGACGCCGGATCAGGCCATCGAAAAATACCTGGAACCGCTTAAGCAGGTCGCAGCCCGCATTGCGCTGCGGCTCGATGAGTTGGCGGAGTCGCCGGTGGCGCCTGTGCAGAAAGCCGCAGCGAAGCGTGAGGCTGCATCCAAGGCCCGCACCGCGCGGGCCAAGAAATCGCCGCCGCGGGCGCAGTAGTCTTAGCCTGCGTGGCGCTCGCAGTGCGCCTCACTTTCCTCGCTCCGAAAAGTTGGGAATCGCGGCTTGCCAAGCTGAATGGCTCGTTAGACGATACGTCCGATGCACACTTTTGTCACAGTTCCCGCAGCTGACATGGATACTGCCACGGCCTATCGCCTCGTGTGTGGCGCCGTTGCTCCCAGGCCTGTTGCCTGGATCACCACGCAAAGCCTTTCAGGGCATGTCAACGCCGCGCCGTTCAGCTCTTACAACTACGTTGCGCACAGCCCGCCGATGCTGGCGGTGAACATCGCAAGTCGGCTTGGCGAGCTCAAAGACACGGCGCGAAACATTCGCGAGATGGGGCATTTTGTGGTCAACGTCGCTACGCAGGCCACCATGGAACTGATGCATCTGAGCGCAGCAGATTATCCGCCCGACGTGAGCGAAACCGAGGCGCTGGATATTGAGCTGTTGCCTGGTGTTGCAGGTCCCGTGCCGCGCATCGCGGCTTCGCCAATCCACATGGAATGCAAACTGGACCAGTTCATCACGCTCGGCCGTGGCCTGAATGTTCTGTACATCGGTGAGATCGTGGCCTTCCATTTCTCACAGTCCGTTTACGACGGCCGCCATGTTGATACAGCCGCCGTGGCGCCGATTGCCCGCCTGGGCGGGCCGTACTACGCCGCCCTGGGCGAGATCTTCTACCGCCCGGCTTTGCAGCGGCCACCAGGCGACGAACCTCTGACACCATGAAATCTACTGTTTCAGACTCCGATCTGCAGATCGGAACCTTCGTCAAGACCTGCTCCCCGCAGATCGTCGAAATCCTCGGCACGACGGGCCTGGACTTCGCTGTGCTGGATGCGGAGCACGCACCGTTTGATCGCATGGCGCTGGACTTGGCCCTCATGGCGGGTTTGGTCGCACGCCTGCCATTGTATGTGCGCGTGGCCGATCAGCAGGCGGCCACGCTCCTCAACGTGCTGGATCTGGGCGCTGCGGGGGTGCTGGTTCCCCACGTGGATACTACCCAACAAGCATGCGACGTGGTCGCGCGAACAAGGTATGCCGGTGGGGAGCGAGGGTACTCCGGTTCGCCGCGCAGTTCCGGCTATGGCGCTGTGCGCATGCGCGATGTCCTGGCTGCGGGATCTCGCACTTTCGTGATGTGCCAGATTGAAAGTGCCAGGGCCGTTGACGCCTGCGCGCAAATCGCCGCCGTGGATGGCGTGGATGGCGTCTTCATCGGGCGAGCAGACCTGGCCCTCTCGCTCGGGCTCGACGATTCGCAGCATCCGCAGGTCTTGGAAGCCACCGATACCGTCATTCGCGCTGGGCTTGCTGCGGGCAAGCGCGTGGGAATGTTTGTTGGCAGCATGGCAGAACGTGATCGCTATGCGGCCCTGGGTGTTTCATGGTTCGTCCATGGCTCCGACCAGGCTCTGCTGCGCCAGGGCGCGCAGGCTATCGCCAAGACCGTCTCACGGACCGTCTGACGGTACACCGGATTCTTTCTTTTCGCCACTAATTTCATGAGCATATCTATTTCCATGGCTGCGACGGTCGGCCGCCACGATGAAAACCCGCCTGCACTGATTGGACCCGGCCACCGCACCTGGATCACGCGAGGCGCGAACTTTGTGGTTGCTGTGTCGGACGTCGAACCGGGCGCGCTTCTGGCGCGCGGCGAGCAGCCGGATGAGTACATCGCTTTCCTGGCAGATACCGGTGCCGCCATTGAGGCGGGTCCGGATACGACAGAGGCTGCACCCGGCACGCTCGCCATCCTGCCGCCGGGTGCCAGCGAGATCTGCGCATCGGGCCACGGGCGCATCGTGCGGGTCTTTTCGCATCTGGCAAGCGATCTGGCGGAGCTCGCCGACAACGCTGCGGCATATGCCGATGGCGCGCCCGACGTGGCGCCCCTGGCAGCATGGCCGCTGCCACCCGAAGGCTACCGCCTGCGTACCTATGCCGTAGCTGATCATGTGCGCGAAGGCAGCAACATGCGGGTCTTTCGCAGCACGAACCTGATGGTCAACGTGATGCTTCCCCGCATGGTGGCGCGCGATGTGCGAAAGCTCAGCCCTCATTCGCATGCGGACTTCGAACAAGGCTCTCTGGCATTGTCAGGCCGCTGGCAACACCATCTTCGCTACCCATGGACGGCTGACATGACCACTTGGCGTGAGGATGAGCATCTGGACGTCGGAAGTCCCTCGCTGCTGATCGTGCCACCGAAAGTGATTCATACCAGCCGCAATGTGAACGACGGAGGAGCCTGGCTGCTTGACATCTTCGCCCCGCCTCGGATGGACTTTTCCCTGCGCCCGGATATGGTCTGCAACGCAAGCGATTACCCGGTATTGCCCAAGATGACTGATGGCGCAGCAGCGTCGGAAGGCGTCCAGTCATGAGTGTCGGCCTGGATGCGTTGCGTTCGCTGTTTTCCGGGCGGTTGCTCATCGATCCAGAAGAGAAAGCGCCTTTTCTCGCGGACTGGCGCGGTCGCTGGCATGGCCGGGCGATCGCCGTGGCGCAGCCGGACACAGCACAGGACGTTGCGCACGTTATGGCATGGTGCTATGCGCATGGCGTGCCCGTCGTGACCCAAGGGGGCAATACGGGGCTGTCGGGTGGGTCGGTCCCAGACGCCAGCGGCAATGCCCTGCTGCTTTCGTTGACACGGCTTCGCCGAATCCGCAGCGTGGATGGCGCCAACAATACGCTGGTAGCCGAGGCGGGCTGCACGCTTTCGCAGGTGCAGGCCGCCGCGCAGGACGCCCAAAGGCTTTTCCCGCTGAGCCTTGCAGCCGAAGGCAGCTGCACCATCGGAGGCAATCTCGCCACCAATGCCGGGGGCGTGCAGGTGCTCAGCTATGGCAATGCGCGCGAGCTTTGCCTTGGGTTGGAAGTGGTGCTTCCCGATGGTGAGCTTTGGAACGGCCTGAGAGGACTGCGCAAGGACAATACGGGGTATGACTTGCGAGACCTGTTCATCGGATCGGAAGGCACACTGGGCGTGATTACCGCCGCAGTGCTCAAACTGTACCCGAGGCCGGCAGGACAAGTGGCAGCGTTTGTTGCCGTTCCCAGACCGTCAGCGGCACTATTGGTGCTGGCGCGCGCACAGGCCAGGCTTGGGTCCGGGCTGACGGCGTGCGAATTGCTCTCGCACGAGTGTCTTGGCCTGGTCTGCCGCCACATGCCTGCCACTCGTCCTCCGCTGGATGCACCATCTCCCTGGTATTTGCTGCTGGAGGCGTCGGATGGCCTCGAGGAGGGGCGTGCGCGCGAGGCGCTGGAATCTGTGCTGGAAGCCGCGTTCGAGGAGGGCTCGGCCACCGATGCCGCCCTATCGGCCAGCATGGCGCAGTTCGATGCGCTGTGGGCCGTGCGCGAGAATATTTCCGAAGCGCAGGCGGCGGAGGGAAAGACCATCAAGCACGACATAGCATTGCCCATTTCGCGTATCCCCGCGTTCGTTGACGAGGCCGGGGCGGCCATCGGCAACTGTTTCGACGGGGTGCGCTTGGTGGTCTTTGGCCATCTTGGCGATGGCAATCTTCACTACAACCTGTCGCCAGCGATCGGGCGCACGGGGCCGGAACATGCAGCGCAATTCCTGTCGCTGGAGTCAGACCTCAACCGCCTGGTACATGACTTGGTGGTCAGCCACGGAGGCTCCATCTCTGCGGAGCATGGACTGGGGGTTCTGCGGCGGGATGAGGCACAGCGCTATCGCGCGCCCGTGGAGCAACGGATGATGGCTGCGATTAAGCAGGCCCTGGATCCGCGGGCGTTGATGAACCCCGGAAAGCTGCTGGCCTGAGCAGGCCAGCAGTACCCTCACGCCCCAGATCGCGTGGAGGCCGCGCTAGCGGCAGCCTGCACCGCCAACGCCACGATCAAATCCATCGTCGGTGTGGCGGTTCCGGCCAGACGCGCCAACTCCAGTGGAACGGTTAGCAATGACGCCGTCTCCATGGGGCGGCCGAGTTCCATGTCCTGGAGGATGGATGGCTTGTGCACCATCTTCGACAGCCGTTCGACGGTGGCTTCTGCGGGCGTCTTGACGTTGCAGCCCAGGTCCGCTGCGATGTTGATGGCTTCCTGCGCGAGCCGCACGGCGGCAGCACGGGTGGCCGCTGCGGACAAGGTGTCGCGCATGCCCTGGCGCGTCAACAAGCTCAGCGGCGCCGTTGACAGATTACCAACGAGCTTGCCCCAGACCGTGCTGCGCATGTCGCTCGTTACTTCGCCTCCCAGCCCACCGGCACGCAGTGCTGCGGCAATAGCCTCTGCACGGTCGCTGACGGAGTTGTCGGGCTCGCCCAACACCAGGCGGGTTTCAGGGTTCTCGTTGATCACTACGCCAGGCTCCACCACCGTGCTAGCGGTGTAGATCACTCCACCCAGCGTGCGGTCGATGCCGATGGCGTTGCGTACGGCGGCACCGGGATCGAGTGCTTCGATGCGATGACCATCGAGAGCACCGCCATGGCGGTCGAAGTACCACCATGGGATCCCGTTCATCACGAACAACACGGCGGTTTGTGGTCCCAGCAGGGGGCCGATGGAAGTGGCCACCGAAGCAAGTGCGGGTGTCTTGACCGTCACCAGCACCACGTCCTGCACGCCCAGTTCCGCAGGGTCGGCGCTCGCCTGCAACGTGGCGCGGTAGGTGGCGTCGCCCGTGCGCACGGTAAGTCCGTTGCGCTGCACGGCGGCGAGGTGGGCACCACGCGCGACGATGGAGACGTCCGCACCTCCCCGGGCGAGTCCAGCGGCCAGGACGCCGCCGATCGCGCCGGCCCCAAAGACACAAAATTTCATGGCTCGGCTTTCTTTCATGATGGTTTCACCACCATGCGCCAGCGCGCGAGGTCCGCATCGATTTCTTCACGAAATCCGTCGGTTGTGGTTTTTGCGTTGATGACGCCCAGCCCCAGCAACTGCTTGACTGCTCCATCGGTATTCATGATCTTGTTGATCGCCCCATGCAGTTGCGCAACGATTGCAGCGGGCACCTTGGCAGGGGCCAGCACGCCATAGAGGGTATCCACCACGAGGTCGGGATAGCCCACTTCCTTGAGGGTCGGGATGTCCGGTGCGGTGCTCAGCCGGTTGCCATGCGTCACGGCCAGACCGCGCAGGCGTCCCGTCTGGAAATGCTGCAGGGAAGTGCTGATGCCATCGAAGAAGAAGTCGATGTTGCCCGCCACCAAGTCCGTCAGAGCCTGGCCGGATCCACCGTACGGCACCCCCACGGCTTCGATGCCCGTGACCTTGAGGAAATATTCCAGCGTCAGCGTGGTCGAGGTGCCCGGACCGCCATTGCCGTAGCTCAGCTTGCCTGGATTGGCTTTCCCGTAGGCGATGAATTCCTGAATAGTCTTTACGGGCAACTTGGGATTGATCGAAACGACCAGAGGGCTGCGGCCCACCAGCACGACCGGCTGAAAATCGGAGAACTGGAACTGAGCCTGTTTGAATATGACCGAATTGATCCAGGTGCCGGGGGCGGCCAGCAGAAGCGTGTAACCGTCGGCCGCCGATTTGGCCACCTGGTTGGCTCCGATCATGGCGCCCGCTCCAGGCCGGTTGATCACCACGGCCTGCTGACCTAATTCCCGATAGAGCCCCTCAGCGATCATGCGGCCCAGGATGTCTGTAGTGCCTCCCGCGGGATAGGGTACGACGATGGTGATGGGGCGCTTGGGATAGTCGGTGGCCTGGGCCATGGCCGTGCCGGGAATGCCGCCCAGCAGGCTCGCCATGGCGCCCATGGTTGCCATGGCTTCCCGGCGTGTGTATTTGGAATTCTTTTTCATGTTTGTCTCCTTTGGTTAATGGGGAAGGGTAGAGGTCAGGTAAACGCGCCGTCGACCGGCAGCGCCGCGCCGGAGATGTAGGCTGAGCCTTCGCCTGCGAGGAAAAGCACCATCGCGGCGACCTCTTCCGCGTAGGCAGGGCGCCCCATGGGAAAGTCAGCCATCCAGGCTTCTCGCTCGGTAGCGGGCATGGCGTCATAGCGGTCCCGGCTGCGCGTGCCCGGGGCGCCCAGCACCAATGGCAGTACCAGGGCGTTGACCGTGATGCCATGCATGGCGACGTCCTTGGCCAACTGGGCCGTGAAGCCAAACAATGCGGCTTTCGACGTGGCATAGGCCAAACGGCAGCCCGTGGTGGTGATAGGGCCCTTTTTGCCGTATGCCAGAGTGGATGAGAAGTTCACGATGCGGCCAAAGCCGCGTGCGCGCATCAGAGGCACTGCGGCGCGGCTGAACAGAAAGGTTCCCTTGAGATTGAGAGCCAGGACGGCGTCCCAATCCTGCTCGTCGATCTCCTCGATGTGACGCACCGTACGCGAACCGGCGCCTCCCGCGACATTGACGAGGATGTCGAGCGCACCTTCGCTCCAGCCGGCACATTGGTCCATGGCACGCTGCACGTCGGCTGCGCTGGTGGCATCGGCGACGCAGCAGGCGACCTCCGCTCCGCCCCGGCGCAAGGCGGCCACGGACTGCTGCAGGGCGGCCTCGTTGACATCCACGAGAAACACCCGCGCCTGCGCTGCGGTGAGCGCGCGGCAGACCGCGCCTCCCAGGCTGCCGGCCGCCCCTGTCACGAGGGCGGTCCGGCCCGAAAGGTTGGAGGTCATGGTGCCTCCTGGTCGGGGCTGTCCTGCTCGACGCGCGACATCATTCCCGCGTCATAGCGCGGCCCGGCGGCCGCGCCCGGCGGCATGGCCGCGTCAATTTCCGCCAGGTCTTGCGCGCTCAGGCGCACGTCAACGGCACCCGCGTTCTCCGTCAGGAACTCCCGCCGTTCTGCGCCGAAGAGGGGCAGGGTGCACGGGCGGCTCATGGCCCAGGCCAAGGCCAGTTGCGCGGGCGTGCAGCCCAGGCGGGCCGACATGCGTTCCAGCACCTGCACCAGTTCAATGTTGCGGTGAAAGTTCTCTGGATAGAAGCGGGGGGACTTGCGGCGCCCGTCGTCCGCTGGAAGGTCGTCCAGGCTGCGGACCTTGCCCGTGAGAAAACCGCGGCCCAGTACGGCGTAGCCGACGAACGTGGCGCCCAGTTCCTGGCAGGCGCCGATCATCTTTTCCTCTGGTTCGCGCGACCAGAGCGAGTATTCCGATTGCACCGCCGCGATGGGGTGGACGGCTGCCGCGCGGCGCAGGGTGGACGTCGCTACCTCGGACAACCCGAGAAAGCGCACCTTGCCCGCCTGTACCAAGTCCGCCATAGCGCCCACGGTCTCCTCGACGGGCACACCCGGGTCGGGACGGTGCATGTAGTAAAGATCGATAGTCTCCACGCCCAGGCGGCGCAGGCTGGCCTCGCAGGCCTGCTGTACGTAGGGTGCATCGCCCCGAATAACCGGGCGGCCCTGCGCATCGGCGGTGTAGCCGAACTTGCTGCATAGGGTGACGCGGTCACGCAGGCCGCGCAAAGCGGTGCGCACCAGCGTCTCATTGTGGCCCTTGCCATAGAAGTCCGCCGTGTCGATAAGATCGATGCCCAGATCAACTGCAGCGCGGATCGCGGCAATGGATTCGGATTCGTCGCGGTGCCCATAGACATGGCTCATGCCATAGCAGCCCAGGCCGATCGCGGACACCAGCACGCCGGTGGAGCCCAACGGGATTTGCTTCATGTCGCTCATGGCGCTGTCAGGCCGTGGTGGGCGTGTTGCTCTTGAACAAAGGCACCAATCGGCGCGATGCACACCGCCACCGGCCATCGGCCTCGCGCACGCAGATATCCTGGCCTTCCGCGATCAGGTTCGGGACTTCGCTGGCCAGCACCGGTTCGCCATCCGCTGCATACAACACCAGAACCCAGTTGCAGGTCGCGTTGTTTTCGTCGATCACCTTCACGCGCACGTTGTTCACTAGGTGACGCGAGATGCGTGCGCCGCGATCACGGCGTGAACTGTAAAACTCGGCGATGGCAGCGCGGCCCTGCCGGGTCCGCGCACTGGTGGTGTAACTGCCGTCTTCGGTATAGAACTCGTGCGCGGTTGCGCCCCAATTGGTGTCGACGTCGTGCCAATACTCGATCAGGTTGCTCTCGATTTCACGGGCGATGGTGAAAGTGTCTCTGGGGTCCATGGTGGTGTCGTGATGAAAGAATGAAAACAGGAAGAACGTTGAACTCAGTCCGTGAAGCCGAACAGCCGGGCGGGGTTGGTGGACAGGATCATCTCGCGCACGCTTGCGTCCGGCACCTGCCGCGCGAGCAGGTCCACAAGATCGGCATCGTTGGGCATCACGCTGTCCGTCGCTCCATAGAGCACATGGGGCCAATCCGTTCCCCACACAATGCGATCAGGGCGCAGCGCGACGACGCGCCGCACCGTGTCCAGCGTGTCGTCATAGGGCGGGGTGCAGCGCAGGTCGGCGCGGGAAATCTTTATCCACCAGTTGCCAGTATCCAGAAGCGCTTTCAGCAGGGCCAATCCCTGGTCGGCGCAGTCTGCCGCCGCGTCGAAGTAGGCGAGGTTGTCGATGATTGTGGGCAGTCGCAATGGCCTCAGCGATGCCTGGTGGCGCAGAAAGTCCTCCATGGCACCGTGCAGCGACAGCGTCCAGCCTTTTGCTGCGATGCGTTGCGCCGTGCGGTGGAGCAAGCCCTCGTCGAACCTCGCGCCGGAGCGCGACAGCATGTTGTACCGCGCGCCCCGAACTCCCGAATGGTGCAGGCGGCCCAACTCTTCGTCGCTGATGCTGTCGTCGACGATGGCAATGCCGCGATACCGCAGGGGATCGCGCCGCAGCGAATCTATCAGGACGGAATGGTCTGTGCCATAGATAGATGCTTGTACCAGGATGGCGCGCTGTATCCCCAACTGCGTATGAACGCGCTGTAGGTCATCAATCGTGGCGGCTGGCGGGTCGTATTTGCGTGCCAGATCCAGGCCGGGATCATCAGCAGGACCGAAAACATGGACTGAGCAGTCGCACGCGTTGACGGGGAGACGGGTCAGAGGCTTGCGCGGTTGCGTGTCCCAAGAGAGATAGATCATGGGAGCGGAGGATGCGACGGCGCAAGGGCTCGTGCAACATCTGGTTCCCAACTTTCCGGCTCACGGAATGCCTCGGCCGGGGCCGTGCATCTTTTTGGCCCAGCACTTACCTTCCAAGGGCGCACAGTTTTGCGTTGCGCTGTTAATTTCCAGCAGTCGCGCTCGTACTGCGTTAGCGGGCTGCACCATGCGGCGCAGCGCGGCTTCCGTCTTGGGCCAGCCCCGGATCTTGAGGCCGCAGTCGGGGTTTCCACCGGCACTACCTCGGCGGCCTTGTGCAGCAGGGCCATCATCTCCTGCACGCCGGGCACGCACGGCGAGTGGTCACCCGCTGGGAAGGCGTGGGTAGTGCGGGACGTCGTCGTGCACGAAAATCGACTCCAGGATGGTGATGGGCCGGTATGGGTGACGCCCTCGACATAGCCCAGACCCCGGGCAGCATCGGCTGCGTGCGCTCGATCGCCTGGCACTGGCTCTTCTCTTCCACGCAGATGACCAGCGCGTTGCTTGGCGGGCTCAGGCACGGCCGTCTACGTCGCGCTGCTTCTCGCCGAAGAACGGATCGGTGGAGAGCTTGAAGCTCTCGCTGCAGTGCGGTTGCAAGCCGAAGAGCTGGAAGTAGCGCTGCACGCGACTGTTGGACAAACCGGTCTAAGTAGCCACCGAGCGCACGCCCCAATGAGGGAAGCCGTTGGCCGGCTTAGAGCACTCTGGTCAAAGATGATCAACATTGATTGAAGACCGCAGGGCGCTTCCCGATAAATGCGCGCACCGCCTCTTCGTGGTCGGCTCCGCAATGCGCAATGGCTTGGTAAGACGCAGACAACTCCAACAGCGATTCCAGTGACATGTGCTGGCCTTCCCGCAACAGCCGCTTGGTCATGCGCACCACCTCTCCGGGATTGGCGGCAATCCGATGCGCTAGGTTCATTGCGGTGCCCAGCAATTGGTCGTGCTCGACCACCTCCGAAATCAAGCCGCAGCGCGCTGCTTCCTCAGCCGACATAGCATCTCCGGAAAACGCGAGTTGAGCAGCTCTTGACATGCCGACAATGCGTGGCAATAGCCAGGCACCACCGTCGCCAGGGACGATTCCAACCTTGACAAAGCTCTCGGCAAACGTTGCGTTCTTCGAGGCAATGCGGATATCGCACATGCAAGCGAGATCCATTCCTGCACCGACCGCAGCGCCGTTCACCGCTGCGATAGTCGGAACTTCCAGATGGAAAAATGCCTTCGGGATACGCTGGATGCCGTGGCGGTACTCTTCCCGAATCTGAAAGGGCGAAGGCTTGTCGGTGAAGTACTTCTTCATGTCCTTCACGTTCCCGCCCGAACTGAAGCACGGCCCCTCACCGGTGAGAACCACGGCCCTTATCGACGAATCAAGAGAAATAGTCTCGCATTGCCGAACGAACTCCTCTGCCGCTGAATTGCCGGTAAGCGCATTGCGGGTTTTCGGCTCGTCCATCGTGATCAGAAGGACGGCGCCTTCGCGGCGGGTTTTGAGAAAGCGATTCATGAGCTGAACTCTCTATGTCTGTAAGAGGTGCTAAGGCGCGGACTAAGCGCGCTCCAGCACTATGGCGATGCCCTGACCGACGCCTATGCACATCGTGCAAAGCGCGTAGCGTCCACCCAGCGTGTGAAGCTGGTTCACGGCCGTGGCGGCAAGGCGTGCGCCGGAGGCGCCCAGCGGATGGCCCAGGGCGATGGCGCCGCCCCACTGATTCACGCGCTTGTCTTCGTCGGCAATGCCCAGATCGCGCAGCACGGCCAGGCCCTGCGCGGCGAAGGCTTCGTTGAGTTCGATCACGTCCATCTGGTCCAGCGTCAGGCCCGTGAGCGCGAGCACCTTGCGCACGGCGGGCGCAGGGCCGAAGCCCATGATGCGCGGCGCCACGCCGGCCGTGGCCATGCCCACCACGCGGGCGCGCGGTGTCAGGCCGTATTGCCTGGCGGCTTCTTCGCTGGCGAGCAGCAGCGCGCAGGCGCCGTCGTTCACGCCGCTGGCGTTGCCCGCCGTCACCGTGCCGCCTTCACGCACCACGCCCTTGAGCTTGGCCAGCGCCTCCAGCGTGGTGGCGCGCGGGTGCTCGTCCTGGCTCACCACGATGGGGTTGCCCTTCTTCTGGGCGATGGTGACGGGCACGATTTCCTGGGCGAGATGGCCCGCGTCGATGGCGGCGGCGGCCTTCTGCTGGCTGGCCAGGGCCATGCGGTCTTGCGCCTCGCGTTCGATGCGGAAGTCGTCGGCCACGTTCTCTGCCGTCTCGGGCATGGAGTCCACGCCGTACTGCGCCTTCATCAGCCTGTTGACGAAGCGCCAGCCAATGGTGGTGTCGTAGACCGCGTTGCTGCGGCTGAAGGCGCTTTCGGCCTTGGGGCTAACGAACGGAGCGCGGCTCATGCTCTCCACGCCTCCGGCGATCATCAGGCCGGCCTCGCCGGCCTTGATGGCGCGCGCGGCCGAGCCCACGGCGTCCAGGCCCGAGCCGCACAGGCGGTTGAGGGTGGCGCCGGGCACGTCGATGGGCAGGCCCGCGAGCAGCGCGGACATGCGCGCCACGTTGCGGTTGTCTTCTCCGGCCTGGTTGGCGCAGCCGTAGAGCACGTCGGTCACAGCCGCCCAGTCGACGCCGCTGTTGCGCTGCATCAGCGCCCGGATGGGCACGGCGCCGAGGTCGTCGGCGCGCACGCCGGCCAGCGCACCACCGTAGCGGCCGAAGGGGGTGCGCACGGCGTCGCAGATGAAGGCTTGGGGCATGGTGTCTCCTGGTAGGAACTATGGAAAAGTGAGCTGCCAGCGCTTGTGCAACAAGCGCTGGAGGTCGATTCGACGCTTATTGCTGGATGGGCAGGCCGACGATGCGCTCCAGCTCCACATGCGTGAGGCCGGGCACGGTGTCGATCAGGCGCAGGCCCTGGGGCGTGCACTCCAGCGTGCACAGGTCGGTGTAGATGCGCTTGACGCAGGCCAGGCCCGTGAGCGGGTAGGTGCAGGCCTGCACCACCTTGCTTTCGCCGGCCTTGGTGAGCAGGTCCATCATCACCCAGGTCTGCTTGGCGCCCACGGCCAGGTCCATCGCGCCACCCACAGCGGGAATGGCGCCGGGCTCGCCGGTGCTCCAGTTGGTGAGGTCGCCCATGGCGGAGACCTGGAAGGCGCCGAGCACCGAGATGTCGAGGTGGCCGCCGCGCATCATCGCGAAGCTGTCGGCATGGTGGAAGAAGCAGCCGCCGGGCAGCAGCGTCACGGGCTGCTTGCCGGCGTTGGTAAGGTCGTAGTCCGCCTGGCCTTCGGCCGGCGCCGGGCCCATGCCCAGGATGCCGTTCTCGCTGTGCAGGATGACCTCGCGGCCTGCGGGGATGTAGTTGGCCACCTGCGTGGGCATGCCGATGCCGAGGTTCACGTAGGCGCCGTCGAAGATGTCCTGTGCCACGCGCTGGGCGAGTTCGGACTTGCTGCGTTTGGTGTAGTTGCTCATGTTCAGGCTGCCTTCTTGAAACCGCCGGCCTTGGTCGCCACGCGGGGCACCTGGACCACCTTGCTCACGTAGATGCCGGGGGTTACCACGGCCTCGGGGTCGAGCGCGCCCAGCTCCACGATCTCGTGCACCGTGGCCACGGCGAACTT
>Ga0206116_1001349_pt1 | contig 13822 bp, 13 predicted proteins | sample 3A1Ametagenome_FD_178000 | JGI IMG/M metagenome (GOLD analysis project Ga0206116, IMG submission 178000) | Enriched microbial communities from leaf-cutter ant dump, University of Wisconsin, Madison, United States - 3A1A | ecosystem: Environmental > Terrestrial > Nest > Insects nest > Nest dump...
CTTTGGAACCAAGGTCACGTATGCCGATCTCATCCTCGAGGCGGGCAGTGGGGGCGCCTTGCTCGAGGAGCTCATCGCGTGGCACGACGTGCCCAAGCCCACGCCCGAGCGAACGGCGGTCTACGAGCTGCTGCGCGAGAGGGCTCGCGCTACGGCTTGAGAAGCTGCACGAGGGAATCCGCCATGGCCGCAGCGTCGAGCCCATAGAGCGCGTGGTGGATGGTGTGGCCCTCCGCCGTGGCAAAGGCCTGTGCGGCAAGTTGGCCCGCCGCAGCGTCGGCACGCGCCAGCCCCCGCTCCTGCAGCGCCTCCACAAAGCGCGTGAGTTCCACGATCCAGTTGCCGTAGAGAGTGCGCAGCGTGGGCACGTATGCGGAGTCGCGCCCCGTGGCCTGGAAGAAGTCCGCGATCAACATGAGCCACGCCCCGCCGTCTTCGAGCGCGTTGAGATGCGTGAGCGTTGCGACCACGGCCGCGCGAGTGTCGGTGTGAGCGGGGTCGGAGGCTACGAGCCACCACTCGTCGCGAAGCTCGGCCCGGTATTCCAGCACGGCAAGGAAGAAGTCTTCCTTGCCGCGGAAGTGAAAGTAGAAGGCGCCCCTCGTGTAGTCGCTGGAGCGGATGAGGTCTTCGATGGTGGTGCCGGAGTACCCCTTGGCGGGGAAGCGTTCCAGTCCCAGGCGGACGAGCGCCGCACGCGTGGTCTTGCGGCGTGTGGCGAACTTGCTGTCGCCGTCCTTACCCGTCATGGCGTCACGCTAGCAGGAGTGAAAAACATCGCAGGTCATTGCACATACATCCGTGTATGCATTATTTTCCAGTGCCATGAGGGAATCCCGCGCTTCGCGACTTGTCAGCGTCCTGATCGCCCCCGTAGTGGTGGCTGTCTCCGTTCTCATCGCGGTGCCTGCGAGCGCCGCAGAGCCGTCCGCATGTGACGACGCCCACCCCTACGTGCTCCTCACCGACCCCACCGGCGTGGCCACCGACGCGCTATGCAGGGAACAGGAGAAGGTGCTCCAAGACCTCAGCGAGGTGCAGTGGGGCGAGCCCTACACCACGCAGCAGCGAGCACGCATCCTCGCCTGGGCGCCAGACCAGGCACTCGGCGCGCTCTACATCGACCTGCTGCGAATCGCCAACCTGTCGGCGTCTGAGCGCACCGCGGACGAGGCAGCCATTTACCTGTGGTTCCAGCAGGCGATCGCCGGCTTGCGGACGCGCCTGGCCAATGCCGCCTACGCGGAGCAGATCGAGTACGCGAACAATCCGTGCGACTACACCCCACCGGGCCCGGACGCCCAGAAGTGGACGGAGTGTGACACCTCCATGCTTCTGCTGTTCGGCGGCCCGCCCAGTCCCACCTACGAGGACTTCGTGAACTTTGGCGCCCTGCGTGCCTTGGGTGAGGAGTTGCCCGGCACACAAGCGACGCGGGCGGTGGCCGCCGATCAGGCGGCGCGCACCCAGGCGCTTGCGGCCTACGCCGGAGCGGCGGGAGGTGCCGTCTTCTCTGGTGCCGTGCTCGGGCTGCTGGCCACGGGTGCGACCAGCTCGATTGCCAGCTTGGTGCTGTCCGGTGTGACCACCAGCACCACCATCATCGCGGCTGGTGCGAGCGCCATTTCCACGTTTGTTGTCGGTGCAGCCATCGCCGTTGCGGCCGTTGTTGTCTGCATCGTGCTCGCCGTGGTTCGCGGCGTGGCGGTCTTCACCGAGGCGGAGATCCCGGGAAAGCTCCGCGACGACATCACCAACGCCGGCACGCTCGTGGATGTCGGGAGCTGGCTGAACGCCTCAGACGGCAACAACTTCATCGGCCTCACCGCGCTTGCCGGCCGCATCACCACAGAAACGGCGCCGTCCGCGCCCGTGCCAGCCGCACCGTCGGGCGAATCTCCCACCTTCCTTGTGACGGGAGGTGGGCAGCCCGCCCAGTTCGGTCCCACGCTTCAGTACGTCTCGCCGCTTGTGCCCGACGCTGTTGTCACCACCTGGCTCGACCACGGCTGGTGGGTGGTCAAGGATGTCGACGGCAACCTCGCCATGACGCACGTGCTGCAGTTCACCGACCACGACGGCGAGAACCGCTCGGCGATTGCCACGCAAGACGGCTTCTTGCTGTATGCAACGGGCGCAAGCGACATCGACGAATGCGATGCCGACAACAAGTGCGAGCAGACCACGTCACTGCCCTTCATGGAGCCGCTCACCGGCAACATTGCGGCGGTGCAGCGCACGGCGACCTTGGCCGACTCGGCGATCGACTTCACCTCGCTGCCCACGGTTGCCTCGACGTATGAGGTGGGGGACACCCTTGACGTGCAGGCTGCCGCACAGGCTAGTTACCCCGCCACCATGACATATCAGTGGCAGCTGATCCACCACGCGGGCGGCGCCGACGTCACCGATGTGGAGCCGGCCGCGCGCATGTACCGCAAGCTCACCATGCCTGGCGACTACACGCTCACCGTGACTGCCTCCGCAAACAGCGGTGAGGTGGGCACTCACTCTTGGGACTTCACGGTGACGGGAGAGCCTGAAGGGCAGCTGGTGCAGAACATCCTCGTGACCCAGTACGCGGATGACTCCACCGATGGCACCCCTCCGCTGTTGCCTGGTCCGTGGATCGAGGGCAGCACGCACGGCGCGCTGTGCGTGTCCACGGGCTCTACTGACCCCACCGACTACACGGTGAAGTTCTTTGGCTCCAGTGCCATGGTGAAGGAAGGCGTCACGGACGGCGTCGCCTGCTTCCAGCGGCCTGCCGGGGCATCCCAGGCCGGGGTGCACCCGCTGGAGACGGTCAACGCGTGCCCCGTGGACGGCCTGTGCCTTCCTCCGCTCATCGTTGACCCCGTCAAGGGGATCACCACGAGCGTCTTCACGTACGAGGTCACCAACGAGCCGGGCACGGTGGCCAACCCCAGTGTGGGCGTGCAGGGTGAAGCCCTGGCCACTACGGGAATCTTCACTCCGCAGTCCTTTGTGGTGGGCGACACGGTGGAAATGCGTGCGGCCGTCACGGACCCGGGTGGGGCCGCGCAAGACGTGACCGTGACGTGGTCGGATGGTGCCTCGCAGACGCTTCCCGCGGTGGCGTCTGGTGACGTTGTCACCGTCACTCACACGTTCGCGCATAGCGCGTTCAGCCCCGTGGGCGCGCAGATCATCGCGACCGACGCTGTTGGCGTCACGAGCAACCTCGCCACCGCATGGTTCTCGGTGCTGCCGCCACCGGCCGGAGTCTCCTTGCATGCCACGGCGGACGCGGCGGGCCGTGTCACGCTCACCGGCGGGCTCGCGGACCCTGAGAAGGGCACGAGCAACGTGGCGATCGAGTGGGGGGACGGCGAGCACACCGTCCTGGGCGCGCCGTCCACGTCCCTCGCAGGCTCCGCGCAGTTCCCCTCCGCAGATCTTGTCTTTGACGCCTCACACGTGTATGCGGACTCCGCCGATCACACGATCACGGTGACTGCCTACAACGGTGCGGCCACCAACGGCACGGCAACCACCACGGTGTCACTGCCGGCGAGCGCGCCCGCCGTGGCGGTCTCCAACCCCATCACCGTTGCCGACGACGGCACGGCGACGCTCTCCGCCACCGTGGGAGACCACACCCCAGGCGACGAGCTCAGCCTGATCGTGGACTACGGCGATGGCGACACCGCGCGCGTGGACTCCCTCGCGGCGGGCGATGAGGTGCCGCTGAGCCACACGTACGCGCCCGGTCAGTACACGCTCACACTCGTCGCGGCCGACGCCGACGGGCTGAACTCGCCCATCGTCACGCAGTGCCTGGTTGCGGGTGCCACTGCCGATTCGGCGCCGTGCCCCAACACCATCCCGGCCACAGACACCGACCTCACCGCGCTGCCTGCCGGCCCCGTGGACGGCCCCGCACAGGCCCATCCCGGAGACACGGTCACCATGACCGCGGGCACAGTGGCCGAAGGTGACGTGGTGTTCGGGTACCTGTATTCGACCCCTGTGGCGATCGGCACCTACGTGGCGCAGGCAGGGGGCACCGGTGCGCTGACGATTCCCGCGGCCACCGAGCCCGGCGCGCACCTCATCGCGCTGTTCTCCGGTGGGCAGCTCGTGGGATACGCGCCCATCACCGTCGTCCCGGCCGACGCCGGCTCTGGCGGGACTGGCGCCGACGGTTCCGGCTCTGGCGGTTCTGGCACGGATGGGTCTGGCTCCGCCGGATCTGACTCCGGCAGCCAAGGCACGCTGAGCGGCACGGGCGCCAACGCGGCGGCAGAAATGACGCTCGTTGCGCTGCTGTTCGCCTTTGGCGGCGCCCTGCTGTTCGCGGGGAGGCGCAGGCGTGGGAGTGCGGCCTAGCCAAACGTGAATGCGTAGGCCTCGAGGCCCTCGCTGAACGTCATGGTCAGCACCACGCCTTGCGGCGGCCCGGTCCACAGCGTGTAAAGGTCGGGCTCGCCGGAGACGGTGATGGTGCGCCGCGTCATGGGCTCGCCTGCCACCTGCACGGTAACGGTACCCGTGCCGCCCAAGACGAGGTGAGCGTCGGCCGCATAGAAGTTGACGTTCATCACGGCTCCCGGCCCCGCGGTGGCGTGCTCCTCGCCCACGGTCCACATGCCGCCAAGGGAGAAGTGGTTGCCGGGCACCGTGGGGTTGAGGGCGTAGTCGGTGGCCGCGTCATGCACAAGGGTGTTGTCGGCGTACTTCTGCCAGCGGTAGCCCACGTAGCTTTCGGGGCTGCGGTTGCGTGTGAGCGTGCCGTGGCCCGTGGGCGCGGCGGTGGGTTGCGGCCCGGTGTTGAGCAGCTGCTGGATGAGCAGCTCGGTCTCGCCGTAGTCGCCCTCTCCGTAGTGCACCTGGCGCACGGTGCCGGCCTGGTCAATGAGGTAGTGCGCGGGCCAATACCGGTTTCCCCACGCGTCCCACGTGGCGTAGTCGTTGTCCATGGCCACCGGATACGTCACGCCATACCGCTCAATACCAGCGGCGACGTTGGACTTCTGCTTCTCGAACGCAAACTCCGGGGTGTGCACGCCGATCACCACCAGCCCTTCATCCTTGTACTTCTGATACCACGCCTCCACGTAGGGAATGGAGCGCTGGCAGTTGATGCACGAGTACGTCCAGAAGTCGATCAGCACCACCTTGCCGCGTAGATCCTCGAGCGTCAGGGCCGAGCCGCCAGGAGTGTTCAGCCACGCACTGATGCCCTGGATGGTGCGTTCAGGGCCGCAGTTGTTCAGCATGGTCACCACATAGGAGCACTCGTCAAAGCTCATATATCTGCCCGACGCTGCCTCACCTTGGGTGTCCCGCCTGGCCAAGGCGTCCAGTTGGGTGCGCACGGTGGGGCTGTCCTCGATGCGCTGCTGGGCGGTGGCGAGGAAGCCGGGAACGGCACGCTGCAGGGGCTCCGCAACGTTGGTGGCAATCACCAGCGCGGTGGCGATGAGCACCACCCCGGACGCGATGCGCATGGCGCCAAGGTTGCGCCGCACGGCCTTGATGCGAGCCCCCATCGCCTGCCCGGCAACGCCAAACACCAGCAGCGGAAGGGCAAGCCCCACGCAGAAGCTCACGGTGAGCACCACGAGCCCCCAACTCACACCGTTGGTGGCGGCGAGCACGGTGATGGCCGCGAGGATGGGGCCCGCACACGGCACAAACACGAGCCCCAGCGCCAGACCCATGACAAAGCCGTTGCCGTCACGGCTCAGGTGCGGCAGGCGGGTGTTGACGAACGGGCGTTCCAGCACGTGCCCAAACCACGGCCACGCGAGTCCCAAGCCCACCACCGCCAGGGTGACGATGCCCAGCCAGCGCAAGGCAGCGTCGGGCAGATGCAATGCGGACAGCAAGGCGCCGCCTACCAGGGTGAACACGCCAAAGCTGGTGACGAGGCCACCCACCACCGCAAAGGGGCGGCGGCGGCCCGCGGCGCCATCAACGGACGCGGTGAGGATGGCGGGCAGCACGGGAAGCACGCACGGGCTCACGGCGGTGATGGCGCCCGAGACTATCCCCACCACAACGAGCGTGATCATCGCGGGGCTGCGTTCGCTGGGGGTCTCACAGCCCCAGTGTGCGCCGCATGTCCTTGGTGAGCGCAATCAGGTGGAGAGGATCGCCGGGGCTGGGTTGGAGTCCTGGCAGTGCGTGGAGGTAGAACTCGCGCGCCGCATCGCCCTCTGCGTGCACGAGCAGCCCGCGGCAGCCAATCTCATGACTCAACTCAAGAGTTCTGACCAGGGCATCTTTGAGCAGCGCATGGCCCAAACCCTTGCGCTCGTGGCGGTGGTCAACGGTGAGGCGAGCCAGAAGCGCGAACGGCTGCGGATGGAGCCCCACACCCTGTGTGGCACGGTGTGGCAGGGCGGCTGGGGCCACCGACGCCATGGCGAGTGCGTAGTACGCGATGACGTCGTGGGAGTATGGCTGGGTCACGACCATGACGTGTGCCGACCTCGCCGCATGCGCCTGCCGAGCGTGGCGGGTGAGCCACAGCGTCTGCTCGTGCGACCCCGCTTCACACGCGTCAACGACGTCTTCGCGCGCCAGGGGGCGCGGCCGCATATACATGACGCGCGTCAGTCGACGAAGGGTGACGGGCGGTTCATCAGCTCCGCGAGACCCGGCAGTTCGTGTGCAGGGCGTTGCATGAGCGCATCAACCAGTGCCGCCTCAACGGGGGACAGGATGAACTCCGTGCGGTCCGCAAGCACCCGCTGTGCGGCTACGCGAAGGCTCTGGCTGGCGAAGGTAGAGAGGTCCGTGCCGGAGGCCTGGGCGGCGCGCACGAACAGATCACGGTCCTCACGGGAGGCGCGGAACTCGATGCGCTGGTCTTTGCGGGGAATCGCCGTGGTCAGAGTGCGCCTCTCTTATGCGTATGTACGGACATTGTACGGCTTGCGCAGGTGCACGGCGCGTACCGTCCACACCAGCACCGATGCCACGCCCACAAGCACAAGGGACGCCACCGGCAGCCACGCGGCGCCCACGGCCGCGAGCAGCCCGGCGCCAAGCACGGAGCCCGCGGCGTTGCCTGCGCCGAACACCGTGGCATAGGTGCCGTTGGCCGTGTCCGTGGATCCCGGCGCGTGGCGAATGGCCCAGTTGACCATGGAGGCCACGAGCACGGACCACCCAAAGCCTTGCGCCACCACGCAAGCCACGAGCACGGCCGGGAGGGAGCCGAGCACCGCCATGAGGGCCCACACGGATCCCAAGATCGCCAGGCCGATGGCCACAGACAGCACCGGGAAGCGGTCGAGGTAGCGGCCCACAAGAACCATGGCCACGGACCCCGCCACCCCGCCAAGCAGCAACAGCGTGGGCACGGCGGCGTGGGACATCCCGGCCACCTCGGTGGCGAACGGCGTGATGAACGTCCACGTGAGGGCCGTGGACATGACGCACAGCCCGCACACCGCAAGCACGCGCACAAAGATGCGCCACGACGGGTACAGGCCGCGAGCCGCAGTGCCGTGCTCCGCGCGGAAGCTGGGCATCACGAGGAAGATCGCAAGCGCGAGCACCACGGCAACACCCGTGAGCACCGCATAGGGAAGCCGCCACCCCGCGTGCGTGCCCACCCACGTGATGAGCGGAATGCCAACAATCCCCGCCGCCGAGCCGCCGATGAGCAGCCTGGACACGGACTTGCCGCGCTCGCCCGAGGAGAACAGGCCAGCCACCGTGGGGGTCACGATGGCCCAGAACGCCGCGTGGCCAAACGCCGTCACGCCACGCCCCGCCAGGAGCCAGCCAAAGCTGGGCGCGGTGGCCACGAGCAGCAGGCCCACCGCGAGCACGGCCGCGGTGCCGGAGAGCACCACGCGGCGCGGCAGCCGCTTGAGCGCAAGCGCCAAGGGGATGGACGCCGCCATGTTCACCAGCGCAAAGACCGTGGTCATGAGCCCAACAGCCGCCTCCGAACGGTTCATGTCCTCGGCGATCACGGAGATCAGGCCCATCACCGAGCCCTCGTTGCAGGAGAACACGAAGGCCGCAAAGGCCAGGATTATCAGGGAAAACGTGGCCCGACGGTGGGGCATGGGGAGCGCTTGATGGTCACCCGCCGTGCCGGTGGGGTAGATCGCCACCTCGGTGATGCCGGGAGCAACGGCGGCGCCCGTTGCTGGGGTGGAGCGGGGCAAGAAATCGCGGGCGGGCACGGGCGGAGCCAATCGAGAACTGGGCCTGCACACGGCAGGCATGGTGCACAAAGCCAGGGACTCGGCGGCACGTCCGCCATCACAAGTGTAGCGCCGCGCCTACCAGGCGGTAAGCGGGTCTAGGATTTTCTGTCAGGGCGGTTGTCAACGGCGATAGCCGCCCTCCACCAAGGAGGAGTCATGTTTGTTGGATTGACACGTGACATCTGCGAGCAGGCATGGGATGTCATCCACCCGGCGATCGTTCGCGCCGCCGAGCGCGGCGTGACCAATAAGCTCACGGGCACGCTCGTGGTGCTCAACCCCGTCACCGCAGACGGATCCATCCTCTTCACCGCGCACGTGGGCGGCGAGATCAACGAGCGCACCCAAGAGTTCGCCACCGCCAAGGCGCAGTTGGTGCTGCGCACCGGGCGTGACACCTCCTCGCTGCGAACGTCAGCACCTCACCTGTATGCGCCCGGAGACGTGAAGTGGCCCGGCGGCATCATCCGTGAGGGTCTCATCGTGGCGTTCAGCGGAGTGCAGGGAGAGATGGACGAGATGATCTCCGAATGGTTCGCCTCCACCGTGCGCGGCATCTGCCGGGTGGCATTCCTGGGCCCCGACGGCGGCGACGCGCAGCCCACGCCGTACCTGGGGCGTTCCGCCTAGCTGGCGTAGGTGAGCCCATGACCGCGGTGTTCCTATGACCACGGTGTTGCCATGACCACGGTGACGCGAGCCACGCAGGCGCTGGAAGCGTCGGGCATGGACTTTGAGGTCACCGAGCACGGGCCGGTGCGCTCGCTGGAAGAGGCCGCCGCCGTGCGCGGGCTGAGCCCCAGCGCGATCATCAAGACCATCGTGGTGCGCCGCGGCGAGGGCGACTTTCTGTTTGTGCTGGTGCCGGGCGACCGCGAGATCAGCTGGCCCAAACTGCGCGCGCTCCTGGGCGTGAGCCGGCTGTCGATGCCGGACAAAGACGTGGCGCGTGACGTCACGGGGTATGAGCGCGGCACCATCACACCGTTTGGGTCCACCACGGCGTGGCCCGTCATCGCCGACGCTCTGCTCGTTCAGCGTCCCGGCCCCGTCTCCATTGGCGCGGGCGCGCATGGGCTTGCCGCCACCGTGGCGCCCGAGCGTTTGGTGGAGGTGCTCGCCGCTACGGTGGCGGATGTCACGGAGCCGCTCACGGCGCGTGCGTGAACGGCGCCATCACTGCAGGCAGAACTCGTTGCCCTCGGGGTCCCGTAGCTGGTAGTAGAGCTCCGGCCATGGGCCCCACGCTTGATCCACGAGCCGCACCACCGTGGCGCCGAGCGTGACGAGGCGATCCTTCTCTTGCTCAAGCTCCTCGCGCGTGGGCGCGCGGCCCGGCACGGCCTGCACGTCAAGATGCAGGCGATTGCGATGCGCCTTGCGCTCCGACGCGTGGTGGAAGAACAGTCGCGGGCTGTCGCCGCTGGGGTCCTGCACCAGGCCCCGCTTGGCGAGGTCGGCCTCTGTGAGACCGCTCGCGAGCAGCTGCTCCTTGAGGTCGCCCTCGAACTCCATGGGCGCGATGCCATAGACGCCCGCCCAGAAGCGCGCGAGCGCGGGGGGATCGTCGGCGTAGAAGACGATGTTGCCTATTTTGCTTGCCATGCATTCACCGTACGCTCGGGGTGTGACATACCGTAGGCCGGCTCTCAATCTTGACATCTACCTGGATGAACACGGGGAGCCGATTCCCTACGGCCAGCGCTGGCGCATGGGCTCGCCGCCTGAGGACACGTATTCGGTGACCGTCCATCCGCAGCGGTTTGCGCCCCTTGTGGAGGTGGCGCGGGCACTGCGCGAACACGTGGTGGCCACCTACGACGTTTCCGTGGACGGCGACCGTCTATTGCCGGCGGATCCGCAGGCGGCCCCACTCACGATCGAGATCCACGACTTCCCCATGGTGGAGGTGCGTGCCGGAGTGGCGGGGCACGAGCGCTTCCCGGTGTGTGGGTGCGACGCATGCGACGACGACGTGGAGCAGTTGATGGCGGACCTCGAAGACTTTGTCTTGGCCGTGGTGGGCGGAGGCTTTCACGAGCGTTGGGTGCGCGGCGGGCTGGGGCAGTCGTGGAGCGGGCGTGACGGCGAGCGCAGCTCGTGGGGCAAGCAGGGTGACCGTGCCATCCGCAGGGCGCTCAAGCAGCGTGGCAGGGGAGCCGTGTGGCAACCGTGGCCGGCGCGCTGAACGGATCCACTGCGCTGAACTGAGCCATAGCGTCGGGCCCGGCCCTAGCGTCGGGCCGTACCCGCGCCGCTCGGTTACCCGCGCGTTCCCTGAGTGCGTGGGGCCGGTGAGAGCGCCGCATTCCGGCCTCATGTACTCACAGCCCGCAGCGAACCTCAATACGGTGCAGCGCTTAGCCGTTGGCGGTGCCGTCTCCCTTGAGGAATGCCGCGTACTCGGGGCAGTACAGCGAGATCGACGCGGTGAGGCTGAACGCGGCGTCGTAGACCTCGATGCCGTAGGCCTGGATGGCGTCGGCGCCGGCTTGCGGGGTGCCCTTGGCGTCGATGCCGTCGCAACCGGCGTTGAGGATGGTGACGATCTCGTCGTTGGACTTGTCCGCAAAGCTGGGGAAGCCCGAGCGCAGGGTGTTGGCCACGTTGTCGAGGCTGAAGCCGTCTTGGAGGGGGCGAATCTCGCCGGCCGGGGTGCCGGGTTCCGTGGGTGCGTCGGTGGGCGCCGCGGTCGGTGCCGCGGTGGGTGCGGGGGACCCGGGTCCAGTGGGCGTGGGCGTGGAATCGGACGAGCACGCGCTCAGGGTGAGGGCAAAGGCGGCGACCGTGACGGCGACGATGGCGTTGCGGACCTGCATGGGGGCTCCTTGGACGTAGGACGCGGCCCAGTGTAGGCGGGACGCGGTGTAGTTGGACGCGCACCGCCAACGAACGGATTGCGGGCGGGGTTGCCGCCCGGAGCAAATCGTTTCGATTCTGTGACCTTTGGTGGCGCGAGACGCCGTGGCGCTAGAGGCCGTGGCGCTAGAAGCCGTGGCGGGCGAGCATGCCCTCCGCTGCCTGCTCGTCGAGGTCGGCGAGCCAAGACTCGAGCCGTTCCTCAAAGAGGTCTGCGGCATCACCGTCGTAGTCGCGGCTGCAACGATCAATGAAAAGGTGACCCTTGTTGGTGTAGCGGTAGAGGTTGGTGTGGGGGGCCTGGTAGAGCAGGCTTGCAAGGCCGTCGGGCTCCACCCACTCGTCGGGATCGGCCACGTGAACCTGCAGGGCCACGCCCTGCCTCCACACGCCACCCAGCGACCGCGGGGCCGAGGCGCCGCCCATCAGAAGGCAACCACGCACCCGGCGCAGATCCTGCGCCAGGAGTTGCGCCTGCATGGCGCCCAAGCCAAAGCCCACCACAACGTCGGCCGTATGGAACTCGCGGGCCGCGCGGCGTGCCACCTCCTCTACGGCGTCATGCCCGATGCGTTGCGCGTGGCGAAGGCCGTCGTCGAGGTTGCGGAAGGAGACGCCCGCGTAGCAATCGGGGCAGTGCACGGTGTGGCCCTCTGCGGTGAGGCGCGCGGCGAGGTCACGCAGGCCGTCCGTGAGGCCGAACGCGTGGTGGAAGAGGAGGAGCTCCGCCATACCTCCAGTGTCACCCTGGTGAGGCCGGATTGCACGCCGAGCGGAGCGTCGGGCCTGGAAAATCTGGGTGGGTACAAAAGAGCGACGCGCACAAGGCCTCGGGGGGTGATGGCGTTGCGCGCGTCGCTTACGAGAACCATACAACGACACCCCGGGGGTAGCGCAAGTCGATATCGGAAATTTTTCTGTGGGCATAGCCTGGTGGGCATGACGCGAGGCTGGCTGTTGGTGGCGGGGCAGGGACTGATGTTCGGACTTGTGGCCGTAACTGCCTTCTTACCAGGCCCGACGCTGTTCTTGTCGCTGTTCCTCGGCATCGGTTTGGTGGTGGCTGGGGCGGTAGTGGTGCTGTGGACGAGGGGCTTGCTGGGGCGTGCCTTGACCCCGCTGCCCCAGCCAAACGGCGCCGGCATGGTCTCTGGCGGGCTGTATCGATGGGTGCGACACCCGATGTACGCGGGACTGGTGGTCATCTGCCTGGGCGTGGCGGTGGGGACCGGTGGGCTGTGGTGCTATCTGGCGGTGGTGCTGTTGGCGCTGTTCTTTGCGTTCAAGGCGCGCGAGGAAGAGCGGTTCCTGGTGGGCGCGTACGAGGGCTACGCCGCGTATGGGGCGCAAGTGGGCCGGTTTGTGCCCGGCGTGGGGCGACTGCGGAAGTTATCCACAGACTGAGGGATCTGCGGGTGCGCGTGTGGGGGCTTGCCGCTAAGGTGCTGGATACCTGAACCGGAGCGCGCACGGCGCGCGGGGCCCGCAAGGGGGGACGAATGGACAAGTGGCGCATTTTTGGCGCGGCCGTTGTTGGTGCGCTGGTGGTTAGCGGGGTGCTCGGCGGCTGCGACCCTGGTGGGGAACCCGTAGTGACGGAGACGCCGAGTGCTAGTGCTAGTGCTAGTGCGGTGGTGACGCCTACGCCGAGTGCGAGTGCCGAGGTGAGTACGAGCCCCAGTGCGAGCCCGGGGTCGCGGGCGTGGGTGTTGGAGCGGTTGCCGAAGGATGCGTTGTATCCGGATATTGGTGGGGCCATCAAAGCCGGCGAGTTCTTCCTGTCGCTCTACGCGCCCATGTTCCACTCTGGCGATACCCAACTGTGGGACTCCTTGAGCGGGCCCGACTGCGGGTACTGCGCGGATGCTAGTGCGAACGCGCGTGAGGTGGTTGAAGGCGGGTGGCTAGCATCCGGCGGTGAGATCACGGCGGATCTCATGACGGAGGACAGTGCGATGGATGGAGACGAAGCCGCAATTGTGTCCTTCGAAGCGGACTTCGCAGACGCATATCTTGCAAGCGCGAGGTCTACCCCGGAGCTTCAAGAGGTCGCATCTCGCCACCGGGTCTACCTGAAGATGACGTTTGCCGATGGACTTTGGCTCATAGACGGCGTGATGGTGGATGACAAGTGAAACGGCCTCCACTCGCGGTTCTCGGGGTCACGACCATGCTTCTCGGTGTTGTGATCCCCTGGGGTGCGCCAGCTTACGCAGACGGCGACATGCCGGACTTTGGCGGCGCAGTGAATACCTCCGATGAAACCTTCGACGTCGACGCCATCCTCCGCGACGTCCCCACCGGCACTGTTGTGAATGCCTCATCCAACACAAGCGGCCCTCCCACCCAGTACATTCAGGCGCCGCTGTGTGTGTCCACCACCACGAGGTCGGACCAGTCGCCGGCGTGCCCCAATGGAGACCCCATCGAGGAACTATGCCTCGACGGCTCGCAGGCACAACTGCCATGGTGGTTCCGCACGCAAGGCGCCGACGGCTACTGGAGTGAGTGGCAGATCTACCGCGACTACACCTGCCCCACAGACGCACCACTCCTTGCGGCCATCCAGCGCGAGTGGACCCAACTGCATCCCCAGCCCAGCGACATCGCACTTCAACCCAACACCGGGTGGGTCATCGCCACCGTCCCCACGGTGGCGATGGCAGGCGATGCCCCACGCCTCCACCAGGCCACCCTCCTGGGTGCGCCTGTGGAGATCCGGGCCACAGCGTCGGCCTATCGCTGGGATTGGGGCGACGGCAGCC